>ENA-OPWX01002234-OPWX01002234.1-human-gut-metagenome-genome-assembly--contig:-NODE-2234-length-10739-cov-7.078809_pt1 | contig 10739 bp, 8 predicted proteins | sample MGYA00241514_ERZ502020 | MGnify/ENA primary metagenome ERZ502020 (study PRJEB25962, sample SAMEA2042105) | human gut metagenome | biome: human gut; feature: human-associated habitat; material: faeces... | reverse complement strand
TTCTATCTTACATCAGTTTGGAGGTTTACACAAACTTTGGGATACTCCCTATCCAGTCTTTTGATTTTTCTGCAATTTCTTATTTTCCCGGACAGTAGCAGTCTGTTCAGATTCAAGATTTTCTATCCTCTTTTGGATTTTTAGCAGATTTGCAATCTTCAATTACCTTACGGCAGAGCCGGTAAGAATTGTAGTGTTTTTGAATGAGTTTCTGCGTGCTCAGCTCACTGTTGATTTGTGTTATTCTCTGATCAGCCGCCTTAACAGAAGCATCAACATCAGAAAGATGCTGCTGGAAATCTTCATAATTCAGCAGGTTATTTTCGGAAAGATAGTTGAAAGTGCGGGCCGCCTCTTTCAGATTATTGAGCTTTGCCCATCGTTCAAATCCTTCTCGATTACCGGTTGTAACATACATGGAGATATTGATATACAGGCGAGCTTCTCTGGACAAATGCTTTGGAGTTTTCACTTTGCTACGGGTTTTAGCCAGACGGATACGGACATTTTCTTCGCTATAATAACTTCCAAGAGATTTCATATAAGTGAAGTTTTTCTGCTCCTGTGCACGGAAGGATAAGTGCTTTCCTTGCTTTTTCAATTTAGGGCAGGGTACCCTAAATTGGGTAATGTCATTAACTTAAGAAAATTTATAAAATAAAACAGAAAAAAGTCTTGACAAATGTCAGAAAAAATGTGGCGAAGTCTCCTTGAATGAATACATTTTAGGAGGAATTGCGAATGAACACAGATGGAAACACAGAATTCTATTAAGAAGAAAAGGACCGGAGAAGTGAGACTGCCATCGGATAACAAGGCAAACAACTAGATGGATTATTTCTAAATAATAAATATCACACATGGGCCTACATAATCGTAAGCTACAGAAGAGGTGTTGAGTGATGTAGAAGTTAAAAGTTTGCGAAAAGTTAATCCTATGGATTAACTATCAGGTGAGGATAATTAAAGTTGTGGGTACAATCGCATACTATAAAGGATAAAATCTATGAGTAAAAAAGTCTGCATAGAAATTAAGCAGTTGCTGAATAAAGTTATAAAACTTGTTTCTCATGGAAATACATCTCCTTTCTGTTGATAAGGCTGTTATAAAGTGTGAAACAAAATAAAAGTTTGCAAAAAGTCAATCCTAAAAATTTAAATATCAGTTGTGGAAATAAAGTTGTGGAAACAACTGCATATTATAAAGGATAATATCTGCGAGTAAAAAAGTCTGCATAAAAGTTAAGTAGTTGTTGAACAAAGTTGTGGAATTTGTTTCTCATAGAAGTTCATCTCCTTTCTGTTGACAAGGTCATTATAAAATGTGAAACGAAATATTACTTGCCAAATAAATATAAAAGATGGACAAAATTTGCAAACAAGAAGGAAGAGCTGATAAATATGACTGATCAGCTCTTCCCTTTTTATTTATACTTTATATGTTTTTGCGATACTCGGATGGAGATATACCTTTCGTTCTTTGAAAGATTCGGCTGAAATATAAAGGATTATCATAGCCTATTATCTGTGCAATCTCTTTAATGTTATATTGTTTATTTTGTAGTAGTGTTTCAGCATTATTAATTCTTTTTTGCAAAATAAACTGTTTTGGCGTAGTTCCGGTATACATTTTGAAATTGCGTATGAACCAGTTTGTGCTGACGTGGTTCTGTTTAGCATAGGCATCAACATTAATTGCTTCATTATAGTGTTCGCTAAAATAAACAATGGCTTTGTCTATTTCTTCTGCTATCTGGGATGTGTCTGTCATAATCGTTTGCTCAAAATGACGCTGTAATCTAATAAAAATCTGTCTTAAATACATTTCGAGCATTTCGGAATAACCGGATTTACACATCTGTAACTCTTTTATCATAACCGAAAAAAGATTTTTATATTCAGGATCAGAACCACAATAAAAGACACGCTTATCTTTGGTTATGCCATAGGAACGAAGTAGATTTGTGACACTGCTTCCAGTAAAGTGAACCCAATATACTTCTGTGTGATCCTTGGCATAATAGACATATTTTTGAGGTTCTTTGGGGCGATATAAAACCATATGACCAGCATGTACAATGGTATCAGTACCATCCTCATCAAAATAGAAATGAGCTTTCCCGGAAGCAACGTATAATAATTGAAAGTCAACTCTGCCACGGGGTCTCCATGTAGGAAGTTTTGGTTTGGTATATAACTTATAAGTTCCGCACATTGTTACAATAAGTGGATTTGATTTATCCTTTCTGTCTATATGCGAATCATTTAGATATGCATTGTTTGTGTACATTGCTACCTCCGTATATGAAAATAATTAGAAACTGTCTGAAAATTAAACAAAAATGATAGATTTAGTTTGATTTTAACACAAATTTCATGATAAGTCCATTTCTAATGATGGATAACAACGAAAAACAAAAAGTAAAAAGGTTATTTTGTGTATGTTTTGTTCCATTTATGATATTTATTCTGGCGTAAAATTTTTATATAATTTTTGTAAAATTATATAAAAGTTGTGGAAACTAAAGATAGTTGTTGAAAGGAGAAGTTTCACATGGAAAAAAAAAGATACCTTAAATGGTATAATAAGGTAGGTTATGGTTCAGGAGATCTGGCAGGAAATGTTGTGTATGCATTTCTATCATCATTCGTAATGCTGTATTTGACAAATACAGTAGGCTTAAATCCGGGTATTATCGGAACGTTGATCATGGTATCAAAGTTATTTGACGGAATCAGCGATATGTTCTTTGGAACTATGATTGACAAAACAAAAAGCAAACTTGGAAAAGCAAGACCTTGGATGCTTTATGCGTATATTGGTTGTGCGGTAACACTTGTAGCAAACTTTGCAATACCGGACAGTCTTGGAACAACAGCTCAGTACGCATGGTTCTTTATCGCATACACACTGTTAAATGCTGTATTCTTTACTGCAAATAATATTGCATATGCATCATTGGTTACATTTTGTACAAAAAACAGCAGAGAACGTGTAGAGATGGGATCATGGCGTTTTATCTTTGCATTTTCAACAAGCTTACTTATTCAGTCTGTTACAGTTCAGTTTGTAAGAGCAGCAGGCGGTGGAGCAGCTGCTTGGAGAACAGTTGCTGTAGTATATGCTATCATCGGATTGATTGTAAATACAATTTCCGTATTTTCAATCAAGGAGCTTCCGGAAGAAGAATTAAAAGCAGGTAAAGACCACACAGAAGAAAAATATAGTCTGGTAGAGGCAGCAAAACTTTTATTTTCCAATAAATATTATCTTATGATCTGTGCTACTTATATTTGTCAGCAGATTTATTCAGCTATGTTAAATATGGGAATTTATTACATGATTTACATACTGAAAAATGAAAATTTATATTCTGTATTTTCATGGGCAATCAATATTCCTGTCATCATCGCAATGTGCATTACACCTATGCTGGTAGAAAAGATGAAAGGTTTATATAGAATGAATCTTGCTGGTTATATTCTTGGAACAGCAGGTCGTCTTGGAGTTGTTTTTGCAGGTTATATGGGCAGTGTTCCACTTATGCTTGCGTTCACAGCGATAGCAGCACTTGGAATGGCACCATGGCAGGGGGATATGGGAGCCGTTGTTGCAAGCTGTTCAGAATATACATACCTTACAAAACATAAACACATTGACGGAACAATGTATTCTTGTACTTCCTTTGGTACAAAAATCGGAGGAGGAATCGGAGTTGCTCTTTGTGGATGGTTACTTGATGCAAGTGGATTTGTGAAAGAAGCAACAATCCAGCCAGAATCATGCCTGAACATGCTGCATGTTATGTATTTGTGGATTCCGATGGTATTGTCATTGATCATTACATTTATCATGTCAAGAATGAATGTAGAAGATGCGAACAAAAAGCTTAGAAAACAGTTGGAGGAGTGTTAAAATGGAATACAAGGGTATGAAAGAGGATGAACGTTTAATTTCAGTTATACCAAGCAAAAGACAGATCGCTTATCAGAATATGGAGTATTTCTGTTTCATCCATTTTACAGTAAATACTTTTACAGGAAGTGAGTGGGGATTAGGCGATGAACCGGAATCTATCTTCAATCCTGAAGAGTTAGATGCTCGCCAGTGGGCAAAGACAGCTGCTGAAGGTGGAATGAAGGGATTAATACTGACTTGTAAACATCATGATGGCTTTTGCTTATGGCCAAGCAAATATACAGAACATAGTATTAAAAATTCACCTTATAAGAACGGAAAAGGTGATATCGTTCGTGAAACAGCAGAGGCATGTAAGGAATATGGTCTGAAGTTTGGAGTCTATCTCTCACCATGGGACAGAAACAATGAATCTTATGGAAAAGGCAAAGAATACGATGACTACTATGTGAATCAGCTTACAGAGCTTTTAACAAACTACGGTGACATATTTGTAATCTGGCTTGACGGAGCATGTGGCGAAGGCAGCAATGGAAAGAAACAGGTTTATGACTGGCAGAGATATTATGAAGTGATGCGTAAACTCCAGCCAAACGCTGTGATCTCAATTTCAGGTCCGGATATCCGCTGGTGTGGAAACGAAGCCGGACAAGTTCGTCCAAGTGAGTGGAGTGTCGTTGCCGCAGATATGACAGATCCGGCGATTACAGCACAGCTCAGCCAGCAGGAAGATAATGAAGAGTTCAGAAATCGTCCGTTAGATGAAACACAGGAAGATCTTGGAAGCCGTGAATGCTTGCGTAATGAAGAAAAATTAGCATATTATCCGGCAGAAACAGATGTTTCTATCCGTCCAGGCTGGTTCTATCATGAGGAAGAAGATGATCAAGTTCGTTCTTTCGAAAACCTGAAAGAGATTTATTTATCTTCAGTTGGTGGAAATACAACACTTCTGTTGAATCTTCCTCCAATGAAAAATGGAAAACTTCATCAGACAGATGTTAATAATGTAAAAATGCTTGGAGATTTTATAAGAAGCACGTTTAAAGATAATTTGGCAGATATCGCTGAAATTACAACAGTTCCGGAAAAGGATGCGGAAGGTAAAAATGCAGATCTCTTAAGAGTAGATGATTATGAGAATGTGTTCAGAAATAAAGCCGGGGACAGAGAATTGACAATTCATCTGCAGTGGACAGAGAAAAAGAAATTATCTTATCTGGTATTAAAAGAGGCAATTCCTTTCAGTCAGCGAGTGGAGAAGTTTTCTGTATGGTATGCGGCAGAAGATGGAAGAAAAGAAAAAATGGTGGATGCTACCACAATTGGTTATAAGAAGATCATCGATTTGCAGGGCGTAGAAACAGATGCAATTGAAATTCGTATTGAAGATTCAAGAGTTGCTCCTGTAATCTCATTTGTAGGTGTATACTAAAATAGAACAAGAAATTTTTAACGAACAAATCCCAAAAATCTTTTTTGGGGATTTGTTTGGAAAGGAAGGAAAAATATGAATGCTGATATGAAATGGTTGGATAATCCGGAAGTATTTAAGGTGAATCAATTAGCTCCGCATAGTGATCATTCCTACTATTCGGATTATTCGGACATGAAAAAAGAGAAAAACCCATTATTTCAGTCATTAAATGGGCAGTGGGAGTTTTCTTATAGTAAAAATGTAAAAAGCAGACCAGTTAATTTTTATGAGGAAACATTTGATGCATCAGGATTCGATAAAATTATGGTTCCGGGACATATTGAACTGGCTGGATATGATAAGATCCGCTACATTAACACCATGTATCCGTGGGAAGGAAAAGAGTACCACAGAGGAGCTTACAGCATGGAGGCGACCGGAGCAGAAAAAGGAATGTTTTCAGAAGCAGAGTACAATCCGGTAGGTTCCTACATCAAATACTTTGACCTGGATAAGAGCATGTGTGGGAAAAGAATCCATATTTGTTTTGAAGGTGTAGAAGAAGCGATGTATCTGTGGCTGAATGGTCAGTTTGTGGGCTATGCAGAAGATAGTTTTACGCCTTCTGAGTTTGACCTGACACCTTATATAAAAGAAAAGGGAAATGTGCTGGCAGTTCAGGTTCACAAGATGAGCACAGCAGCATTTTTAGAGGACCAAGACTTTTTCCGCTTTTTTGGAATCTTTAGAAATGTTACTTTGAAAGCGATACCGGATGTACATATGGATGATGTATGGTTTCAACCTGTGTTGAATCAGGATAATGTAAGTGGAAGCGTATCTGTCAGCATGAAAGTATCTGCACCGGATGCTCAGAGTATCACTGCTAATTTTATTTTAAAAGACAGGGAAGAAAATCTGTTAGTAGAAAAATCTGTACAGTTAAAGAAAGAAAATGACCAATTAGAAGGTACGATTTGTACTGATCTAGAAACTGTTAAACTGTGGGATAATCATGATCCTTATTTATATCATGCGTATGTAGAGCTTAAGGCGGAAGATGGAAGTCTAGTAGAAGTAATCCCTTACGATATTGGTTTCAGAAGAATTGAGATTATTGATAAGATTATTTATTTAAATGGAAAACGCTTGGTTATCACAGGAGTAAACCGTCATGAGTGGAATCCAGAAACAGGAAGATGCATTGGATTAGAAGATATGCGAGCAGATATCGCATGTATGCTCAGAAATAATATTAATTCGGTACGCACCTGTCACTATCCGGATCAGATACCGTGGTATTATATGTGCGACAATGCAGGAATTTACGTGATGGCAGAAACGAATCTGGAAAGTCATGGATCCTTCCAGAAATTAGGGGCAATCGAACCATCCTGCAATGTGCCGGGATCTTTTCCACAGTGGAAAGAGGCTGTACTTGATCGTGCAAGAAACAATTTTGAAACATTTAAAAACCATACATCCGTTTTATTCTGGTCTTTAGGAAATGAATCTTATGCGGGTGATGACATTGAAGCAATGAACGTTTATTTTGCTGAAAAGGAAGATGGAAGATTAGTTCATTATGAAAGTTCTTATTACAATAGGGCATATGAGGATACGATTTCTGACATGGAAACAAGAATGTATGCAAAGCCGGAGGATGTAGAGGAGTATTTGAATAACAATCCGAAGAAACCTTATATATTATGTGAGTTTATGCATGACATGGGTAATTCCATGGGAGGTCTGGGATCTTATATGAAGCTGATTGATAAATATGATATGTATCAGGGTGGATTTATATGGGATTTTATCGATCAGGCAATTCTTGTAAAAGATCCGGTGACAGGAAAAGAAGTTTTACGCTATGGCGGAGACTTTGACGATAAACCTTCAGACTATGAATTCTCAGCAAATGGAATCGTATTTGCTGACAGAAAAGAGAAACCGGCAATGCAGGAAGTGAGGTATTACTATGGCTTATACAGATAAATTAAGAGTGGTCTATGGTGACTATACACTTGGTGTACATGGTGAAGGATTTGATTATATTTTTTCTTATGCACAAGGCGGACTGGAATCTATCGTTAAAAACGGATATGAGTGGCTGTACCGTTGCCCAAAACCTACTTTCTGGAGAGCGCTGACAGATAACGACAGAGGAAGCAAGTTCCATATCAAAAGCGGAAGCTGGCTTTCAGCAGATATGTTTATTGACTGTAAGGAAACACAGGTTATCATGGATGGAGAAGTGCAGAAACCATATGCACCGGACAATAACAGCTTCGGTGGGGATGTTTTTGCTGATGAGATCATTGTAAAATATACTTATGAGACAATATCCAATCCGTCAACAACGGTACTTGTGACATATACGGTTGATGTATCCGGAAAAATCCAGGTGGATGTACATTATAATGGAGTAAAAGGACTGCCTGAGATTCCAGTATTTGGAATGCGTTTTATCATGCCAACACTTGCAGATAAATATATCTATAAAGGATTATCAGGGGAGACATATCCGGATAGAAAAGCAGGTGCCCAAAAAGGTATTTATGAAGTGACGGATTTGAGCCTGACACCTTACCTTGTCCCACAGGAATGTGGAATGAGAATGGATACAGAGTGGCTTGAAATTAGCAGACATACAAGTCTTGACAATAGTAGAACAGATCAGTCACCACAGACACTCCGTATTGAGAAGAAAGACAAGGAATTTGCTTTTTCATGCCTTCCTTATACAGCATCTGAAATTGAAAATGCTCTGCATCATGAGGAATTACCACCAGCAAGAAGAACAGTTTTATGCGTATACGGAGCAGTCAGAGGAGTCGGAGGTATCGACAGCTGGCAAAGTGATGTGGAAGACGAATATCATATCAGTGCGGAAGAAGACATCAGATATTCATTTACCATTTGTTAGTTGCAATGAAGATATACAGGATGTATCGATAAATATTGAACTAGGGGAGTAAAAAATATAGAGCAGCTCAAGATTAGTGAATAGTTTTTTATATGATGTTTGTGTTTGCATAATTTGTTCTTACAACAACTATTTTCACATAGAAAGGATAAGGATGCTGTATCATACGATGCAGTGTCCTTTTTCTAAATGGGCAGATAAAAATGGGACAATATGACAAAATAAAAGCTAAGAAAAAGGAGTTGGTTGTAAATGTTGTTAGTATATGAAAATAGAGACAAAGGAATATCGGTCGAGTGGAAAAGAGTAGTACACATGCCACCACATTTACATGAAGCCATAGAGATTGTATATGTGACAAATGGTAATATTGCACTTGGAGTGGGGTTAGAGCTATATGATATGAATGAAGGCGACTTCGCAATCGTGTTTCCAAATGTAATACATCATTATCAAGTCTTCGGAGAAAGAGAAAACAAAGTCGTTTTTTTACATATTGATCCGGCAGTACTATCTGGATATCTGAAAGAATTGCAAACATATAGTCCTGAGAATCCAGTGTTAAAGAAAAAAAATATGCATCCGGATGTGGTTCACGCAATCAATTTTTTGACAAAAAATCCAGAGTGTAATTCAATATTGGCGCAGGCTTATGCGCAAATAATTATTGCATATGTATTTACTGACATGCCGATGATTGATAAAAAGTCATTAGGAAGTGATGATCTTATTTATAATTCCGTGGAGTATATAGCAAAGAATTTTAGAAATGAAATAAGTCTGGAAAAAATGGCACTCGATTTGGGAGTTGGTAAATATGTATTGTCAAGAATGTTTGCCAAAACCTTTCATTGTAATTTTAATAAATATGTGAATGGAGTACGATTAAATTATGCAGTTGCTGCATTGGAAAATACGCAGGATACTATAACTAATATATGTTTTGATTGTGGTTTTGAAAGTCAAAGAACCTTTAACCGAGTTTTCAAGGAAAGATATAAAATATCACCGAGTGACTATCGGAATACATTTGTTAAGGATATGTTATTGTAACTGAAAAATGTAAATAAAGAAAAAGAGCGATGATTTGACATCATTAAAAATGCACAAGATAATTGGATAGAAAAGCAGATTAAATGTAAAACGATAGAAAAAGGAGAAAAAACGAATCTGGAAGAGCGTATAAAAAAAAGGAATGATATTTTATGAAACAGGACATAAAAGTATAGAAAACAAGGAAATAGAAGATTTTCTTTCAAAAAATGATTATGTGTATTATGTGGCATTTGAGTTTTGTAAGTAATAGACACATACATACGGAGAAATAATGACAATAATGGTGCTGCCATGGATAATGTGGATCAATCATTATTTTACGATGGATGAATCAATTAAAAACACAAAGAGAACTCGATTTTGAGTTCTCTTTGTGCGTATATAATGTTATAATTCTACTATGATTTTAAAGATACAAACACATACAAAAGTAGAAAGAAGTATGTTTATGACATTTGGTGATAAAATTAGGGAGTTGTGAAAAGAGAAAAAAATGACTCAACAAAAGCTGTGTGCTTGGGTAATGATGAGCCAAGTGAATATTCTGGTGCTAAACAGGCAAGGAAGATTCTTGAACAGGCAGCTGCTTTATTTGCCAGTGGAACTATGAACAATGAGGACAAAACTACTTTCATGGATGAGATGACGAGACTTTATCTGGCATCTAAAAAGAACAGAAGAAAATGGTAAGAAAAAATGAACTGTTTTGTTTTCTTGCTTGCTAGAAAAGAAGAATAGAACGTATAATAGTGTTAATGATCCAGAGATATTTACTCTGGAAATAGAATTATTCGCACTAGTGGTGCGAGTATAGATTAGGAGTGAAAGAATGGTAGAAGATACTATGTTTTCCGGGGAATCGAAAAATATTGAGTACAAGGTATCCTTACCTGATAAAAGTGAAAAGTACATGAAGACAATCGTAGCTTTTGCCAATACACAAGGTGGCAAGCTGATTGTTGGAGTAGATGATAAAACACACCAGATTGTTGGTGTGGAAAATGATGTGTTGTTTCAGCTGATGGATGGAATTGCCAATGCAGTTTCTGATTCCTGTGTGCCACAGATCATTCCTGATATTGAGCCGCAGACGGTAAACGGGCAAACAGTTATTGTTGTATCAGTAGAAGCAGGAAAGAATAGACCATATTATCTGAAATCAAAGGGAAAAGATAATGGTACTTATATCCGTGTTGCAGGTACATCAAGGCAGGCATTTCCAGAGAAAATAAAAGAACTGGAGATGGAAGGAGCCAGAATCTCCTGGGATGAACTTACCTGTGTAGGATATCCAGTTTCAGAAGAAGCTACAGAGAAACTTTGCCAGGATATTGAAAAGTTCCGGAAAAAAGCAGGAATGTCAGAGCATTCTGTGAAGAAAGAGCAGCTGATAAACTGGAAGATCTTAAAGCAGAGTGAGG
>ENA-OPWX01002226-OPWX01002226.1-human-gut-metagenome-genome-assembly--contig:-NODE-2226-length-10782-cov-9.683602_pt1 | contig 10782 bp, 9 predicted proteins | sample MGYA00241514_ERZ502020 | MGnify/ENA primary metagenome ERZ502020 (study PRJEB25962, sample SAMEA2042105) | human gut metagenome | biome: human gut; feature: human-associated habitat; material: faeces... | reverse complement strand
GCTGAACGACGGCACCAAGATGGTATTCATCACTGCCGGAATGGGTGGTGGAACAGGAACCGGCGCAGCCCCTGTCATTGCCCGCATCGCAAAGGAGATGGATATTCTGACAGTCGGTATCGTTACCATCCCCTTTATCTTCGAAGGGGAAAAGAAAATTATCCAAGCGTTGGACGGTGTGGAACGTATCGCTCAACACGTTGACGCTTTATTGGTTATCAACAACGAACGCTTGCGCGAAATATATGCCGACCTTACCTTTATGAATGCATTCGGCAAGGCCGATGATACACTCTCCATTGCCGCCAAAAGTATTGCCGAGATTATCACCATGCGCGGTACGGTCAACCTGGACTTTGCCGATGTGAAGACTATCTTGAAAGATGGTGGAGTAGCCATCATGAGTACCGGATTCGGTGAAGGAGAAAATCGGGTAACCAAAGCAATCGATGATGCGCTGCATTCTCCGCTACTCAACAACAACGATATCTTCAACGCCAAAAAGGTGATGTTGAACGTTTCTTTCTGTCCGTCATCCGAATTGATGATGGAAGAGATGAACGAGATACATGAATTCATGAGTAAGTTCCGCGAAGGCGTGGAGGTTATCTGGGGTGTTGCCATCGACAACTCTTTGGAAACAAAAGTGAAGATTACCGTACTTGCAACCGGATTCGGAGTAGAGGATGTTCCCGGCATGGACAGCCTGCACGCTGCGCGCAGCCAGGAAGAAGAGGAACGCCAACTGCAACTGGAAGAAGAAAAAGAGAAAAACAAAGAACGCATCCGCAAAGCATACGGAGAAAGCGCCAGCAATATCGGAAGCAAGAGTCTGCGCAAACGTCGTCACATCTACCTCTTCAATATGGAAGATCTGGACAACGACGACATCATCGCTATGGTAGAGGATTCTCCCACATATATGCGCGATAAGACAACCCTCACCAAGATACGGACCAAAGCCGCTTTGGAGGAAGAAGTCACAACGGAAGAAGCAACAGACGAGAATGGCGTGATTACGTTCTAAACAAAGAACTAAAAACGAAGATTATAAACTCGCAGAATCAGGCTTCAGTTATAATTTTTAATCTTTAATTTTTAATTATAATAGTATGGATTTATTTGATAAAGTCAGCGAAGACATAAAAAACGCAATGAAGGCAAAGGACAAAGTAGCCTTAGAGACTTTGAGAAACGTTAAGAAGTTTTTCCTTGAAGCAAAGACTGCTCCGGGAGCTAACGATACACTGACAGATGACACGGCACTTAAAATCATCCAGAAACTCGTAAAACAAGGAAAGGACTCTGCCGAGATCTATATCGGACAAGGCCGTCAGGACTTGGCTGACGCAGAGCTAGGACAGGTAGCCGTTATGGAGAAGTATCTGCCGAAACAAATGTCTGCCGAAGAACTGGAAGCGGCATTAAAGGAAATCATTGCCGAAGTGGGTGCCACCAGCGGAAAAGACATGGGTAAAGTAATGGGAGTAGCTTCCAAGAAATTGGCAGGACTTGCCGAAGGCCGTGCCATCTCAGCAAAAGTAAAAGAGCTTTTGGGATAATTCACCCACTCTCTACTGAGAAGTTTTTTTTTACTTTCGATCTCTCATCTCTCATAAATCAGAGATAAAAGATTAAATATCAGCAATATACTTTATGAGAGATAACTCACGATGAGTTATCTCTCATCATTTCTCCCAGTATCTCTCATCATTTCCTCAAAACGTCTCTCATCATCCTTCAAGTACCGGCATTCATCTATCAAAGCACTGGCATAAGTTTATAAAACTACCGACATTGTTCTGTTAAAACACCGACATAGTTAATTCGTCACGGCCGTGACGAGATCTCGTCATGGTTGTGGTAGGATCTCGTCACAGCCGTGGGAAGAAGTCACCACAGCCATGACAAACCATCTATATCGGTATCCAATATGAACAATGCAGGGAATAAACACATTGTATCCCTACTTCTTTCATCTACTAAATCAGTGCCTATCAGCCGAAAGGAGCTAATCAAACAGTTCTTTCAACACTTCTAATGATTTCAATACCGGGAAGTCCGGCAAATGCAGACTATAATAATCATTGATAGTCGTCAGACAACGAGTACGTTCGGCACGACTCATACCGAAAAGATGCATAGTCTCATAATTCATACGCATCAATTGCCGAAGACGTCCCGCATCTTCAGGATTGATATAGGATGAATGCAGTTGGGGACGAGTAGAAGTAAAACAAGCATTCAGCAAATCGAAGTAATCACCGGCATGATAGTCTTCCAGATTGGGATAAAGGCCCAAAAAACGGGAAAGACGCATTAGAAAAACAAGATGGAAATTAGAGAATCCTTCCCTGCACTCATCCAGCCAAATGATGGAATGCTGCAAATAAGCAAACAGCGGACGGTTCTCAGCCTCCTCCCGAATAGCCCGATAAAGGAATTCCGATAGAAAAAGTGCCATCGCAGATTTATAAGGATCATAGGGAATGGAAGAAAAAGGATAAAAGGATTTCGCCTCTTTCACCCGATAAAGAGTCGCATTCGGTCTGTAATCCGCCTCAAATTCAATAAAAGACAACGGCTGGAAAAGAACGGATTTCACCGTTGCTTTTCGTGAACGGGGAACTGCCACAAGAAAAGAAGCCCTGCCGGAAAGCTCCGTATATATATCTACAATGATAGAAGTATCATTATACTTTAATGTATGAAGAACGATTCCTTTCGTTTTTTGCAGCATAGTGTTTACCTCGTTATCAATCTAGAACAAAATTACAAAAATGCATGGAAAGCAGAAAGTTCTCATAGGCATTAAATAACAAAATAATAGGTCGAAAAAGATTTCTCCTTCCTCATCAAAACATCTACATTAGATTGTGTCAGCACTAACTATCTAATTAAAAGAAAATACAAATCTACCTCTATCATATTAATAACTTTGCAGAAAACATGTTCGATGAAGTTATCCATAGAACAGTTCCATATCCTTTATAATTTTCTTTATTTGCTCTCTCAACCACTGAGGGGACAACACTTCCAAATCACTCCCATGAGACAATAGTTCTTGACAAAAATCATACGTTGGACGTAACAAATATTCAAAGACAGAATATTCTACTGTATTTTCAACTTCTTGTTGACTAGCATGCAAAGGTAAAGCATGAATATATTTACTCTTGTTTCCAAAAGTTTTTATTCTTATCCTCTCTATTTTATAAGATTCATCTACTGTAATACCAAAACTTGTAGAAAAATAAGACTGTGGGTCAAAACCTTTTGGGTAAATAAAGAGTTTATCTGTAATCTTCAAATTCTGAATACGCTCTAAAGCATAAGTACGTATTGCATTATAATGAGGAGCATATCCTATGACATACCATCTTTGCTTAAACACTTTAACACAATAAGGTTCTATAAAAAAAGTATGTGGTTCATCACGCCAAAAACTCCAATAAGTTAACTCAATTATAAAGCTGTCGCGCATTGCTTCAATAACAGAAGTCAAATATTGTCTACCAGAAGGTATTTCTTCAAATAAAATACGTTGTTTAAGTCTATGGCTTTCATTAATCAGATTATTTACTGCAAATGTATTCAATAACCAATCACGTACCCCTCCTTTTTCAAGATCCTCTTTATTCTCGATATAATAATAATAGCCACCACGTTTATTACATTCTATATTTATATCAAATAATTCTTCTATTGCTTTTCTGTGGTTATGAAAAGTACGGAGAGGAATCTCCACTCCACCACTCATCTCACAGCACACCCACCTCTTATTTATTTCTTCAAATGTAATTTTTCCTACTCGATAGATAATGTCCACCAGCCAAATATATCTATTAAACAAATCTTTTGCCATCTTTTTTATAATTCGTTATCTACAAATATAGGGGTTTTCAATATAAAAATCCAATATTTATTGAGACAGAATTTTTCTTATTTATATTTTTTCTTCTTTATCCTTGCAATCAGCCCTCTAAAAATCTCCTTGGTGATTATTACAGAATTCAACTTTTGAACATTCTTTAATAAGGAATAACCATAAATCCAATAAAGTGCACCCGTATAAATTGATAGTATCGACCAAACGATACCATCATAGCGAACGAATCAGTACCAAGAAAATCATCAACAATTCAGTTCTGTAGTTTAGTATAAACTTCATATCTTAATGGTGTGAAAAATTTAATCCCCTTAAGATATGACAAGCAGAATGTTCAATACGGTAAAATTGAAAAGAGTATTTCAAATGTTGTCAGCTTCAACTCCCCAGCGCGAGATATGTGTTTTAATCTTTGAACACGAACATTGCATTTTCAAGATCATCACTTAATCCAAGACTTGTGGCACAAATAATAGGAGCCATTTTATCATTTATCTGAGAAACTCTATTATATCATAATTCCATTATCCTAGAATACCGACAATTAGGTTTAGCCATCACAGTAGTAATACAATCCCCATCTTTATAATTATGATATAAAATATCACCTATAAAAAAACGATCAGCCAACGACTTAATTATGTACTGGTCGGTTCAAAAAGGTTATCATTCAAAACTTCACAAAATTGTATCCTTTACGATAATACTGGAGTACCTGGCACTTCAGGTGCTTGTCCGCTAGTAGGTTGTTGTGCCTGAACAGCCATAGGGTTTATCGGATGCCAGCTATAATTGCCTGCGGCTGTCCTTGCGGTAATGGCTGAGCTGCTAGCTGCTGTATTGTTCCAGCAGGTTGTGGACCAGGGGCAAATATCGTAGCACCACCCTATGTATTTGAGTCAGTTGCTGCAGCTGCAGTTACTTCTGGAAATAATCCTGCAACATATTCTCTGATTCCAGGAACATCAGCTACGACCCGTGCCAGATAGTTCTTCATGCGACGTTTCACATCCAAAACTGGTTCATGATAGCCATACTGCGTTTCCAGATCAACATTTTGCGCTTCTTCGAAGTACTTCAAAACATCTTCTTGTTTCAGTTTGGAAATCTGTGTCATTGCACCGTTGACTCCAAGCGGGAACTGAGCTTCTTTCGGTTCTCCTAGTGCTTCGACTTTCCATTCACGCATTAAAATTGCACCAACAATCTTACCGATAACTGTACATTTAATTTCTTTGCCACCGTATAAATCGAATGCCTGCACTGGTTTAGTTCCAAGTGCTACTTCTTGTTCAGACGGACGTGCCATAGAATTAAACAACTTTACTAATTCAAAAGGTATACGCATAGGCAGCATCTTTCCGTTCATTGTCGGGTCTGATGGATAAGCAATGATTTGCACGTAAGCATAGTTTTCACGTCGCATACGAAGAAATTGTGTTTTATTCTGTACTACTGGATCTTTCGAGTTACGAAGTTTCAACCAAACATCGGATACTTCGCAAAACTCGTAGTGATTTTCAGCCGGACGATTGAATGTTGTACGAGAATCGAACAAAAATGTTCCAAGGTTGTCAGTAAATGCACAGACATTCTTGCCAACTAACGATTTATTCGGATTCTTCAAAAATGGCATAGGACGAATAATAAACACCAATTTGTCATTTACGTCCTTGGGGTTCGGATCAAACAAAGTATTCTCGAACTTTTCGCGAAACATTCCCTTGTTGACTTCATCAGCATGTTGACCAATAAAGGTACTAATTCGTTCTTGTTTTTCCATAATCGTAAACAAAATTAAGTTAAACATAAGCAACTAACCATTTCAATGGTAAGTGAATTTCTTTATCTTCATTATGAAAGACTTTTTCATTTATCACTGTTAATAATATATTTTGAATAGCAGGCCCAGCCTTCCATATTTCATCTAAAAAGCGACATCAACTGTTGGCAGATATCTTCTATATTTCGTTCATATTTATCTGAAGATTTCAGACGACTAAGACTTATCGGACCAACAATTCCATCAGGGATAGAGAAACGTGACATCAGATATTCAAAACTATTCGCATTGGAAAAGGCATTTTTTAGCCGTCTAGCAATCACAGATTTTACGACCCCAGGTGGTCCAAACAATAATATACTCTCGCCCGTAAAGGCAGCCAATAAAGACAACCCTATTTCCCTGTCCTTTTCGTACACACCATTATTCATTTCAGTCAACAATAACTTTATACGCTCTTTTATTTCCATATCATTAGTTATTTCTGTTACCATTTGCAAAATTGGCAATAAGGTATGTCAAAACACGACACTACTTGTTAGAATATACCTAATAATTACCCGATATTTATTATATTACCACCGTCCTTATCATATTTCCACTTTTCATTCATTAGCCGCATAATATCGCAATTAACATGATCACCTATCTGAAGACTATGAAATACCGTCTTTTGTTCCTGATATTGCTTTATATCCTTCACAAATACCGAAGGTAGTTTAGGGATAACAAAATCTGAAATTAGCAAGACATCTGCTTGCTTATAACAGTTCATGCCTAATAAATCCATCGTTTGCCGCAAAGCGGAGTCCATTCGCGTTCCACCATAAAACGAATGAGATAAAAAGTTCTCAATCTTATGTTTATCCTTTTCCCAATCTATTAGTTCAATACATTTTATGTTTATAGAAAAAGCGATAATAAGCACCTCCCTTTTTTCTCGCAAAGCCGTATAAACAATTCCATAACACGCTGCTTTAGCTACAAATTCTGGGCCACCAACCATAGACCCGCTCGTATCAATACAAATAATAACAGGGCCTTTTTCTTTCCAGGAAGCCATTCCTTCCTTCTTTTTCAAGGACGATTCCCTGGTCCATGACCACTGTTCCAGTTGACGAGAAGTGTATTTTTTATAAAACAAAGAATCAATGTCCCGATGTAACAGCGCAAATTCATGGCATAAAACACTACTTAAATCATTACCCTCACAAATGCCCTCAATATCAACTTTGGCATTCGTATCAGTCATTTTGTGCTTATATTCTAATTTGTTCTCCTTTTGCTTTTCTCCCTTCCGCCTTCCCAATGAATCAGCCAGAGTTTGAAGTGAATTATTTCGTTCAAATAATAATTGATATTTCAAATAAATAGAAATATCCAATTTTCTCCATATACCTTTATCAATACTCCACCAAAGGCTTTTATCTATAGAAGATTTATGTTCCTGTTTCATTGCAGTGTATATAAGTTTCTGAAATCTATTTCTATAATAATCCAGCAATGCTATCCAATAAGCCAATTGCTTTCTCGCCAGCCTTTTCTTCCACCATAGCAATAATTCTCCTTGGGCATACTTATCTTTTGCCTCCAACTTCATACTGAAATAGGACAAAAAGCTATTATCTACTTGATAAGTCTTTATTAAAGCCTTACATAACATTTCCCAATTTTTCTGAAATAAAGAGAGATCCATCTGCATACATTGATGAAAATAATTTTCTTCACGAGCGAATATCGTCAAATCATGTTTATCTTTTAAAACTTCTTGCAGATACATTTCTAATACTTCCATTGAACAAACATTTTCGCTAATACAAATAGGTATAGAACCAGACATCTCGGCCAAATAGTCTTTTATTGAATATCCTCCTCGATCAACTACAGATAAATAGACTTGATCATCTTTACACTTATCAGGCTTCATGATCTATCTCAAAAATAGTGGCAGAAAGTTCTCCTATTAATGTCACAAGCTCCATTTCCCCTGATAGTACCCAATCTTTATCCTTAAATATATTATCAGCAATATCTTCATTCCATTGTTCAATATCATGTATCAGTTTCTTTTTCAATTCATCCAATTCTTTTCTTTTATCTAACAAGACTTCATAAATCTGCGTTGCATAACGGTTTATAATAAGTAGACTATCATAACGTTCCAAAGGATACTCCCGTTCATTAATTATCAAGCAACCATTTTCTCCTTTTCTAACCAATATATCTGGTAGAACACGATAATTGTAATCCGTCACTAATGTCAACTGCCAATACGTTCCATTTTTATGAAGTTTTGCCTGTTCATTCTGATCGGATAGTTTACTATAAAGTGAAATGGGAATAAGAGTCTGATGTGATTCCACAGTATTGATTCTATAAAATAATCCGTCTACAATTATTAAACTATTGGGTATTGGAGCTTTTTTCCTTTTAATCGTAATTTTTATCTCCGCATGCAGTGTTTCTATTTCCTTTCTATAGTTCCGGTATAATTCAACATAGGACTGCAGCAATTCCTCCGTTATAGACCTCTTCACCATATCCCTAACAAAAGAAATCTGTGAATCATCATTCCATAAAATATATTCCAGCAAGAAACAATCTGTAAAATTCACTTTTTGCCGATTGTTTAACAATGCACATGTTCTCATCAAATGAATGCTTTTTTTCCAACGACGATCGGATATATATAGAACCCCAGACTCAACATTCGTTTGATTCCCCTCTGATATTTTATCCCTTATTTTATCTACAACATTTTTAATTATTGGACTTATCCCGATTCCCAAACAATCTTTTTGCCACCGAGAATAAACAGTTTCTGTTAACGGGCAGCTTATTGAAATATGATAATTATCATCCTGTACAGAAGTTATCATCTCATAAAAAAGGTTCTTGTCTTGTATATTTTCAACTACACATCTGACTAAAAACCTATCCCATAACGCATCCAAGCCTTCTCCCTCTGCAGGCAATTCATTACTCGCAGCAATTATCAACTTTACAGGTAATCGAATTTCTTTATCTCCATTACGAAAGACTTTCTCATTCAATATTGTAAGAAGAGCATTTTGTATTGAAGGACCTGCTTTCCAAATTTCATCCAAAAACACAATATCGGCAGTAGGAAGATACCCAATTACCATCCGTTCATATTTATCTTCGTCTTTTAATTTTTGAATAGAAACTGGTCCGAATATTTCATCAGGAGTACTAAAGCGACTCATCAAATATTCAAAAGCTGTTGCATTATAGAATAATAACTTTATACGTTTAGCAATCATACTTTTAGCTACTCCTGGGGCACCTAACAAGAATATATTTTCACCTGCGAAGGCACAAAGTATAGATAATAAAAGTAACTGTCGACGCTCATATGTACCAACAGAAATGTCGTCTATCAATTCCAATATAATTTGTTTATACGCTCTCATTATTCATTTTATAAATGGCACAAAAATGAGAACAAGCTATGCCAAATCAAGGCACAAAATAAGAAAATCCCGATATATCAAGTACATCGGATCCCTACTTGCTGGTATACTGTTCTACTATTTTGTTGCCAATTTATATAGTTCCGCAATCATATCTTCGGTAATACGATCTTCCCTTTTTGAGTATTGATAATGTTTTGCAAAAACAATGATTGTCCCTTTCAAATTTGTATCAGGCAGACAGGAAAAGCTAACACGTTGTCCATTATTTATCAAACCATTGATCCTATAAACTTCTAGCGTTCCCTCTTTTTGTTCAAATGAAGTCCGTACTTCTTCAAATTTATACCCCATCCAAACATTATTATCTTCCTGAGGTGTAGCATTTTTACCCCAGAAATCCCAAGAACCTTTATTCCTTACGCAAATTACTTTGGGTTTTATAACATCTTCAATAAACATCTGATTTATACACAAATTCTCTGCCAAGAAAGATATACCTTGAGATGTTTTCAAAAATTTAGTGATATCACCTTGCTTAGTGTGTCTGTAATTAAACAAATCTAAATAAGAAACTTTACCTTTCAATGTTTTCGGAATAATTTTATCAATAGTTCTAAAATAACGATCATTCACAACAGCTTCTTCATATTTAAAATGATGGGCTTCAGAACAATTAGTTTCATCCTTAACACGAGCAGAAGGATTAATTCCTGTAAAAAGAATATCATGTTGCTTCAATACTTCAGAATAACAATAAGTATTCTCGGACAAAATATCATTAATACTTTTATACCTCTCCCATAATCCAGCCAATGCTTGTTTTAATCTATTTTCCATAATCTATTTAATTAGTCATTCAAAGCCTTTTCAAAATCAAAAAAAGTGATTTTTTTTTGTTAATCATTTTATTTGCAATATTATAGTCAAGGTATGCCTAACTATTTCATCAGTCAAACATTTATAATAGATATTATATAGAGCATCAAACTGATTTAACAAAAACTGAGTAGCAATATACAACAATAGTTTTGAACCTGCAAACAAGAAAACGAAAATATAATTTGCACATGGTATGGAATACTATATTTATTTAGTAAAAACGGGTTGTCAGTGACGTATGTTACCAAAAAAATTCCCTAAATGGGAATCAGTTTACTACTATTATAGAAAATGGGCTTCTTTGGATATATTTGAAGAACATTCTCGTGGATGGATAATGACAGGAAGTTCTGCCGAAACTATGAACTAACATTCGATTCTGCAGAGGAAATGGTTAAAATATCGGCTATAAAAGCATTATTGAAGAAAATTTAAACAAGCCCTAAAAAATAACTGAAACAATATGCAACCAGTAAACAGATTCTATAAGATAAAGGAAGCACCGACCCCTAAATATCATATTAGTGTTCAAAAATTGAAAACTGGCGAGAGTAGAAGAAGTATAAGATGTTTTATATATAATAAGGTGTATTAAAAATACCATTTCTGTCTATTATTCAATGGATAGAAAAAAAATACGAAAATCAAGATCATATATTTACCTGATTATCAATAAATAAAAGAAACAAGCATAGCATAACATCAAAAAAAAACTATTTTTTTTTCGACAATCGTTTGTCAGTTTCAAAAAAGTTCCTACCTTTGCATCCGCAATCGAGAAACAAACACAGATT
>ENA-OPWX01002216-OPWX01002216.1-human-gut-metagenome-genome-assembly--contig:-NODE-2216-length-10841-cov-1.783516_pt1 | contig 10841 bp, 9 predicted proteins | sample MGYA00241514_ERZ502020 | MGnify/ENA primary metagenome ERZ502020 (study PRJEB25962, sample SAMEA2042105) | human gut metagenome | biome: human gut; feature: human-associated habitat; material: faeces... | reverse complement strand
GCAGGCGATGCAGGACAAAACGAACAACAACCGCACGGATGCTTCATAGCCATGACGCCGGTTGCTCTCAGTCTTTTCTTTTTCGTTGTCGGCACGTTTTTGTTGTGGCTTGCCAACCGGGCGGCCACGCCCAAGGGCGTAACGTTTGACCAGTCGCTTTCGGTGAATCGCCGGCTGGAAGTTGCACCGGTGGCGGTGACGGCCGTTTTAGTCTACTGGGGGCTGACGGCGCTTCTGTTTTCTGTTTGAGCGTTCTGGGCATTGTGTTGCTTTTAGCCGGCAATGCGCTCAAGGTAAAGCTGTTGGGAGAGGTGCTTCTTTTTTCCGACGTGTTCCTTGCCGGTCACGCCCTGCGTTTTCCGCGCCTGTATTTCGGGTATGTGCCCAAGTGGGTGTGGGCGGTGCTGGCAGTCTTCGTGGTGGCGCTTGCGGGCGAAGTGGCTCAAGAATCTGCGCACGAATCCCTTCGCGTGCTTGCTCTGGTGTTTTTTGGGGCTGGCGTTGCCTTTACTTGGACGGGACTGAAATTTTTGGTCGGCCAAGCAGACGCTTTTCTTTCGGCCAATCCGCCCGTTTTTCGGGCTCAGGTTGATGCGGCGCGTTTTACTCCCTTCGGAGCTGCGCTCGTGCATTTGGTGAGCTTTCTGGCTCGAGCCGAAACGATACGCCGGCGGTTTAACCTAAATGGCCGTGAAATCGAGTGTTCAGAGTCGACATCCAACGCGCACGAGAATGAGGCCAAAGCACAAAAAACCGACCAAACGCCGCGCCATTTTGTGCTCATTCAGGCTGAAAGTTATTGTCCGGTTGCCGAGTTGCTCAACCGACCGAGCACGACGCCGACAATTGACGCGTTGCGCACACAGGGACCGGGCGGCAAGCTGCTTCTGGATTGGCGCGGTGCCTATACGATGCGCACGGAGTTTTCCGTTTTAACGGGACTCGAAACCACGTCGTTGGAGGCCTACGCGTTTGATCCGTACCAGCTTGCTCGTCGCATTCCGATGGATTCGCTTGCCCGAGACTTCAAGGCGCGAGGATACGACACGGTAGCCTGGCATCCCAACGACGGTCGCTTTTTCGATCGTTTTGCCGTGATGCCCCATTTGGGCTTTTCTCGACTGATGGATATTGCGGCATTTGCCGATTTGCCTCGCGAAGGGCACTACGTTGGCGACAAGGCGCTCCTGCAAAGAGCCGCGCAATTTTTGGCGACTTGTACAAAGCCCACGTTTCTTTTCATTGTCACGATCGAAGCGCATGGACCCTGGAGCGGCACCGCCCAAGAGCAACTCGCGGAGTATGAGGTGCACCTGCGCCATCTCGACGAGGGCGTGGATGAACTTGTGAAGTCATTGAGCCGCTCGCATCCCGGCAGTACCTTGGCGCTCTACGGAGACCATCTGCCGAGTCTTGCCGTGTTGCGCCAAGCTTCTCCCGCCACGGCATGGTTTGCGCATCGTTGCGGCGCAGAGACGAATGCGGCCGAACACGCGACGCCGCAGGACTTGCCGGCGCATCAAATGCGCGACACACTCCTGCGGCTGCATACGAAGCCTTAAGCGGAGGCGTTTTTCGGTGAGGCGTTGAGCGAAGCCGGAATTTCCACCGTGAAGGTCGAGCCTTCTCCCAGACGACTTTCGATGTGCATCGTTGCGTTAAGGTGAATAAGCACATGCTTGACGATGGCCAGTCCCAGGCCCGTGCCGCCCGTGTCGCGTGAACGGGATTTGTCGACGCGATAGAAGCGCTCGGTGAGCCGCGGAATGTCTTTTTCGGCAATGCCGATGCCGTGGTCGGTGACGCTGATTGCAATGGCGCCGTTCTCCTTGACGTGCCCGGCCAATTTGATGATGCCGCCGGACGGGGAATACCGCACGGCGTTGGTCATGAGGTTTACGACGGCGCTGCGCAGTTCATCGGGCCAGCCGTGCACGGACATATTGGCGGTGGTATCGGTTTGCACCGTGTGCGTTTTGACGGCCATGACGCGAATTTCTTCCGCAATCGTATTGAGCATGCTCGAAAGGTTGATGATTTCGGAGGGCTTGGTTTGCTCTTCGTTTTCCAGGCGAGAAAGCGTGAGCAAATCGTTGATAAGTCGCTGCATGCGACCGGCCTGCTCACGCATGAGGTGCAGGTGAGAAGCCTGAAGCTCCAGTTTGGTCGGAGCCTTTTCGTCAATGCCGTTGAGCGCCATATCGAGAAAGCCCGAGAGCACGGTCAGAGGCGTTCTGAGTTCGTGAGAAACGTTGGCGACGAAATCACGCCGCATCGCGTCAAGTCGCTCTTGCTCGGTCACGTCGCGTGCAATCAGGATGCGGGTTTTGCGATCCACGTCCACGAGGCGGATCTCGTTGGCGGTATTGGGCGACTTGGTGCGCAGGATGTAGGGGGAGGCAAAGTTGCCGGACTTGATGTAGTTCTGCAGTCCCTCATCGGAAACGAAGGCCAGAAGGTGGCGACCAGCGTCGTCTTCTCCTTCAATGCCGAAGATTTTTTCGGCGACATCGTTGCACCACGTCACCGACCAGTCTGATTTTACGAGTACGATGCCCTCGGGCAGCGCGGCAAGTGTTTTGCGGTAGCGTGCTTCGCGTTCGGTCAGGCGGCGTGTGTTTTTCTCAAGTTGTTTGCGGCTTTTGGCGATGCGATAGAAGATTTCGCTCCAGACGCCCGAGCGCACCGACGGCGTATCGGGCAGTCCCGGTTCTTCGAGCCATTGCGCAAGCAGCGCGATGTAGTTGAGATGCATGAAGATCTCAAGAAAGAGACCCAATATCAAAAGGCCGAAGCCCCAGACGGGACTGGCAAGCCCGGCAATGCCCAGGCAGACGCAGCAAAGCAGGATGAGCCGGAACACGACCGGCGCCATTAATTTCAAGCGCTTGACCATGGCGGAATCACTTTTCAGACGGCGTCGTTAGCGCGATAACCCAGACCGCGGACAGTTTCGACCAGGGAGGCCGCCGCTGTGCCGGCCAATTGTTTACGCAGGCGAAGAATGTGTACGTCAACCGTACGCTCGTCGAGTTCGGTTGAATCGTCCCAGACTCGGGACAGGAGTTGTGCGCGCGAATAGACGCGGCCTGGTGAAGAAGCCAAAACGAGAAGCATCTTGAACTCGATCACGCCGAGTTTGACGGGTTCGCCCTGAACCTTGGCAGAAAAGCGCGCCTCATTGATGGTAAGCGGGCCGCAGGTGACCGTTTTTTCGGCTTCGGCGCCGCCGCGGCGCAGAACGGCGCGTATGCGGGCAATGAGTTCGCGCGGTGAGAAGGGTTTGACGACGTAGTCGTCGGCGCCGGCGTCGAGGCCGGCGACTTTGTCGCTTTCGGTACCGCGGGCCGTGAGCATGATCACGGGCACGGCCGCGTAACGCTCGTCGCGCTTGAGTTTGTCAAGCCACTGCAACCCCGAGAGGTCGGGCAACATCCAGTCCAGAAGAATCAGGTGGACGCGGTTTTGAGAAAGAAGGTCGCTTGCTTCCTGAACGCTTCCGGCTCGCAATACGGTATAGCCGGAGGATTCGCAGGCAAAACCGATCAGTTCTCGGATTGCCGGTTCGTCTTCAACAACAAGAATGGTCTCAGCCATGGTTGATTTTTCCTCGTACGCGCTCGTGCGCGTGTGCGTGTGTTTGTTTTTTTGATGCGCTGATGTCGCTTACAGTGGAAAATTATGTCGGATTCGTGACAAGGACGTGACAAGAACCGCAAAAGTGTTCAGAAATGCTTTCAGAGGGCGGCGTTACTTCGCGCAGTAGTTGCTTTTGGTTATCGTCGTTGCGCTAACGCAAAAGAAACTCTATTTGATTTGTCCTATGGCAAAAAAGTTCAAATTTTGTGAAATGCGGAAATTCTTTATTAAAAACAAAGACTTGCGCATTTGTATAGCTTGTAATAAGCCTTGATTTGTCGCAAAAGTAAGGGTTTATACCAGCCTCGCGAATGCTTTCTTCGGTCTAAATTAAGCACTGAGACGTTGAAACAGTTTGTTTCAACGCTGCAGTGCGTGACGTGTGGACTTTGGACACAACCAGGGGCTGCCCGTTCTCAGCGAAGAAAAATTTCAAATGGAGAGCTGTTATGGCAGATAAGAAATCCTCCGCGTGGACCAGCTTGCCGATGCAGATGATGCTCGGTCTGGTGCTGGGTGTGATTGTCGGCGCGTTTACCAACCCCGAATTCGCGCAGACCTGGTTCCGTCCGCTGGGCGACTTGTTCATTCGTTTGATCCGCATGGTGGTCGTTCCCGCCACCCTGGTTGCCGGTGCCGCCGGTATCAGTGACGTTTCGAAGCTCGGCCGCGTTGCCGTTCGTACGTTGGTGCTCTTCATGGTCACGTCGGCCATCTCTGTGGTGTTCGGTCTCGTGATCGCCAACCTGATTGACCCAGGCGTGGGCGTGACGCTCTCGACCGAAGGCCTGAAGGCCGCTCAGGTCAATGCCCCGAGCTTTGTGAAGACGTTGCTTGAAATTGTCCCGATCAATCCGATGGAAGCCTTCGCCAAGGGCTCGATTCTTCAGATCATCTTCTTTGCCATCATGTTCGGTTTCTGCTTGAATGCGATGGGAGAGAAGGGCCGTGCAATGTACGAGTTCTTTGACGTCATGGGCCACGTGATGATCCGCATGACCAACATCGTGATGCGTTATGCTCCAATCGGTGTGTTCGGCTTGATGGCTGCTGTTGTTGCTCAGCACGGCATTGCGGTTCTGCTTCCGTTGGGCAAGCTCATCCTTTCGAGCTTTATTGCCACGTCGTTGCTGATCATCATCATCTACATCCCGTGGGTTAAGTTCTGGATTCGCATTCCTCTTGGCCAGTATTTCAAGGGCATCTTCGAACCCTGGCTCATTGCCTTCACGACTTGCTCGTCGGCTGCCGCTATGGCTTCCAACCTCGTGGCTTCCCGTCGTTTGGGTGCGACCAACGCTATTGCTTCCTTTGCCGTTCCTCTGGGTAACACGATCAATATGAACGGTACCGCCGTTTACATGGGCGTGTGCGTGGTGTTCGCTGCTCAGATTTACGGCTTGCCGCTCACTTTCACCGATCAGGTGATCGTGGTTATCACTGGCGTGTTGGCTGCTATCGGTACTGCCGGTGTTCCTGGTGCGGGTCTGATTATGTCGACTTTGGTTTTTACGCAGATCGGTATTCCGCTTGAAGTGATCGGTCTGATTGCTGGTGTTGACCGTATTCTCGACATGATCCGTACGTCCATCAACGTGGTCGGTGACTCGACGACAGCTCTGGCGGTTTCCCGCATGGAAGGCGAACTCGGTACCGAACCGTTTGACGAAGACGAAGCGAAGTAACCTGACTTCCTTTCCCTTGGACTCCCGATTTCGGGAGTCCGTTAGCACGAAAGTCCGTGAGTCTTAATTGATTTGCGGGCTTTTTTGTTTACCGATGTTTGGACAATCAGGCAAAAACTTGAACCTTTCAGGTGGTTGGCTGAATATGGGGTGCGCTATCCTGCTCCGTGCAAAAAGGCCGCAATGCCGGCTTTATAACTTTTCTGTGAGGTGTTGACCATGCATTCCTTTGAACTTTATATGCCCACGCGTCTTGTTTACGGTGCTGACAGCATCGAGAAACTAGCTGCAGCGGTCGCTCCCTACGGCATACGCGCGCTGATCACTTACGGCGGCGGCAGCGTGGTTCGCAGCGGCCTGCTTGACCGCGTCAAGAAGGCGCTGACCGGTTTTGAGGTGGAGGAATTTTCCGGCATCGAACCCAATCCCCGCGTGAGCTCTGTCAACGCCGCAGCCAAGCTGGCCCGTGAACAGAAGGCCGACTTTATCGTGGCCGTGGGTGGAGGCTCCGTGATCGACGCCTCGAAGGCAATTGCCGCAGCCGTTAAGTATGAGGGCGACGCCTGGGACCTCGTCAAGGACGGCAGCCTCATTAAGGACGCTTTGCCGCTCTTTTCGGTGCTCACGCTTGCGGCGACCGGCAGCGAATACGATGCGCCGGGCGTGATCAGCAATATGCAAACCAATGAAAAACAGGCGATCTCCTCTCCGCTGCTTTTTCCGAAGGCTTCTTTCTGCGACCCGTCTGTGAGCGTAAGTGTTCCGGCATGGCACACTGCAGCGGGCGCTGCCGACATCATGTCGCACACGTTTGAACAGTATCTGGTAAGCGAAGGCAACGACGTAAGCGACGGTTTCTGCGAAACGATTCTCAAGACCGTGATCAAGAACGCTCCGATTTGCATCAAGGATCCGACCAATCTCGAGGCACGCTCCGCAATGATGCTCGCGAGTTCCTTCGGCTGCTGCGGTCTGCTTGCGATCGGCAATATGCCCTCACCGTGGCCGTGCCACGCCATCGAACACGAAATTTCGGCCTGGCATGACATCACGCACGGCGTGGGTCTGGCAATCATTACGCCGCACTGGATGCGCTACAGCCTGAACGAAAAGACGGCGCCCCGCTTTGCGCAGTATGCCGTTAACGTTTGGGGCATGGATCCCAAGGGCGATGTGATGGAATTGGCCAATGCTGCCATTGATAAAACCGCGGAGTTCTTTGCGTCCATCGGTATTCCGCAGCGACTAAGCGAAGTGGGTGTGGATGATTCGCATTTTGAAGCGATGGCCGATCACATTCCGACGTGCTGGTGGCCGCTGTCCGGAGCATTGCGTCCGATCGACAAGGCCGGTGTGATCGAAATTCTGCGCGCTTCGCTCTGATCGAACTGAGCTGATTCAAACAAAGCGGCCCGAGAAGAAAGTTATCTTTCGGGCCGCTTTGTTTGCGAGGTGCCGAACAGACACCTCGCGGGATGACGATGCTCTATTAGCGACGGATCAGCAGGATGGGAACGTCGCCCTGAGCTGCAATGCGGGTGGCGGTCGAGCCCATCACGGCGCTCTTAAAGCGGCCGTAGCCGTGGCTGCCCATCACCACCAAGTCGAGCTTCTTTTTCTTTGCAAATGCAGCGATTTCGTCGCCCGGGTTGCCCACGAGGCAAACTTCCTTGGGCGTGAGACCGGCTTTGGCAAGAATCGGACGGATCGGATCGACGGCTTCACCGAATTCCTTCTTCTGCAGTTCGAGCACTTCGCTTTCGGACAGTGCCGGAAGTGCCATGCCTGCCATGTCGGGCATCACGGCGCCGGCGTAGTCGCTTGCGACGTTGATCAAATAGAACGAAGCGCCTTCACCGAAAAGTTCCTTGTGACGCACGAGGTACTTGACGGCAGCCACGCCGAACTTGGAACCGTCGACAGCAATGCCGACGCGCATGGCGTCCGTTTCGGGAACGGCCTTGTTACGCACGATCAGAATCGGGTTCTTGGTGCGGGCGAGAACACCGTTTGTCACGGAGCCCAGGAAGAGGCCGGCAAGAGCGGTGCGGCCGCGTGACCCCATGATCACCAGATCGGCGTCAAGACGCACGGCTTCTTCGGCAATCTTTTCGGAGGGATCGCCCACCATAAAGGCTTCGGTCACCGTGATGTGCTTGTCAGACAGGAACTTGCGTGCCGGTTCGAAGATTTTTTCGGCTTCTTCTTCGTAGTAGCGCGTGAGCGAATCCTTGCCGACCAAGCGTGCCGCGCGGGCGGGCAGAGGATCGAGCACGACCAGAAGCTCGATTTCGGGGGTGTGACCCAGAAGAGACGTGCGGGAGGCTACAAAGGACAGAGAGTTTTCGCTGTAGCTGCTGCCGTCGATAGGAACGAGAATTTTCATACGTCTATTTCCTTTGTTCTTTCTTGAGTGCGGCGCCCGAAAAGCGTCGAGCTCACAATGTGAAGAAAAAACCGAAACGGTTTGGTGCGGACTGTGGTTGCTCGCTCACCAAAATACCTTGTTCGATCATAGCGCAGTTATAAACAGATGCGGCGGCGCATGGGGTGTTTTTTCCGGCCGCCGCGTCTGGCGACTGCGCGCTTTAGGGGTTATCACTTGCGAATGAGCATCACCGGCACTTCACCTTTGGCAAGAAGTCGCATTGCCGTTGATCCGAGCACAGCGCTCTTGAAACGCCCGTAACCGTGAGTGCCCATCACCATCAGGTTGAGCTTCTTTTTCTTGGCGACTTTGGCAAGTACGTCACCTGGTGTGCCTTCGACGCAAACCTTCTCATATTCAATGCCGGCTTTGTCAAGCATCGGTACGATGTCTTCGGTGGCCTCTCGGTATGTCTCTTCCTTGATGGCCTCTAGATCCGTGCCTTTGAGCGGTTGCGGCGCACCGGTGGAGACGCCTGCAAGAAGCGTGAGGCTGATGTCGCTTGTGACGTGAATCAGATAGAACTTGGAGTCCTTTCCGAAGAAGTCGAGATTGTTGAGGATGTAACGCACAACGGATTTGCTCTGCGGCGAACAGTCAACGGCGATGCCCACACGCATGCCGTCCTTTTTCGGAATCAGGTCGGAGCGAACAATCAACATCGGCACCTTGGTGCGGGCGAGCACACCGCGCGTGACGGAGCCGAGGAAAAGCCCCTTGAGGCTCGAGCGGCCGCGCGAGCCCATGACCACGAGATCGGGCTTGGTGCGATCGACTTCGTCGGCGATACCCTCGGACGGATCGCCCACGACGTAGACTTCCTCAACAGGAAGGTCTTTGCCTTTGAGGAATTTGCGGATGGGCTTGAAGATCTTTTCAGAACAATCCTTGTAATAGCCCTCAAGTGTTTCACGCTCGATAAAGCGCAGGGCGCCGGCCGGAATCTGCGGCACGACGGAGAGCATTTCGATTTCGGGCGAGCTTGCAAGGAAGCCTTCACGCGAAGCAAGGAATTCAAGTGCGTGGTCGGTATAGATGCTGCCGTCAACGGCAATCAGGATTTTCATAAGCACCCCTTCTCAAGCGTCGGGGCTTATTGGCTGCAGCTCGTTTTGAGAAACAAACTCGAAACAGTGATAGCCGCGCCGGATAGCCTCATCGTGACGCCTTCTGTCGAGTTGATAAGCGAAAAGTTTTCTCTTTTTCTATTTCGATATTAGCGCATCACGCGGGTTTTGCAAGCAAAACACGAAGAATTTGAACACGGGCCGAATCTGCGCAACAAATGAAGTTTGATACGGAACTCGGCCTTCTGTCAGTGGAAGGAAATGCTGAAACAGCACAAGAGAGGTTGATCACATTGCTGAAAAGCAGATTGGTCGAAAATGTGTTGAGCAAACGTCGTGTGGAGACATTTTCGTAAAAAACGCTAGTTGGTTAGCGATTTTTACGTAAAAAATCGCTAGTGGACTAGCGAAATTTACGTTTTTATCTGCGTCATGACTGAATCAGTTGACAGATTTTCGGCTTTTGCCTGATCTGGTTGACATCTTTTCAGGAAAAACCTGAAAAGATTGACAGAGAGCGGATCGATTGGGAGAAAAGAAAAAAAACAGCAGGCAGCGCCGAAATGACAACGCTGCCCGCATGAAAGGTCGGTTAGTTTCTGAGACTGTGAATCGGAGCCGGGATGCGACCGCCGAAGTCAATGAACTTCTGCGAGTTACCGCCCGGGACGCGAATGATGGAAGCTTCGCCGAGAAGGCCGCCGAATACTGCGACGTCGCCAACCGTCTTTCCCGGCACCGGAATGATGCGCACGGCTGTGGTCTTGCTGTTGATCATGCCGATGGCGGCTTCGTCGGCAATCATGGCCGAGATGGTTTCGGCAGGCGTATCGCCCGGAATAGCGATCATGTCAAGCCCCACCGAGCACACGCAGGTCATGGCTTCGAGCTTCTCGATGGTCAGGCAATCGGAAGAAGCCGCGTCGATCATGTTCTTGTCTTCGGAGACCGGGATGAACGCACCGGACAGACCGCCCACGTAGGAGGACGCCATGATGCCGCCCTTCTTGACCTGGTCGTTGAGCATGGCCAAGGCCGCAGTGGTGCCGGGAGCGCCAACCTGTTCGAGGCCGATCTTCTCAAGCACTTCGCCCACCGAGTCGCCCACGGCCGGGGTCGGAGCGAGGAAAGGTCGATGATGCCGAACGGCACGCCAAGACGGCGGGAAGCCTCCTGAGCCACAAGCTGACCCACGCGCGTGATCTTGAACGCGGTGCGCTTGATGGTCTCGCACAGGAACTCGAAGTCCTTGCCTTTGGCCGCATCGAGTGCGCGGGAGACCACACCGGGGCCGGAGACACCAACGTTGATGACCGCGTCGCCTTCGGTAACGCCGTGGAAGCCACCGGCCATGAACGGGTTGTCGTCAGGCACGTTGCAGAACGCCACGAACTTGACGCAGCCGTAAGAGTCGTTGTCGGCGGTGCGCTCGGAGATGTCCTTGATGATGTGGCCGAGCAGTTCGACCGCGTTCATGTCGATGCCGGTCTTGGTGGAACCGACGTTCACAGACGAGCACACGATGTCGGTCTCGGAAAGCGCCTGCGGCAGGGATTTAATCAGCAGTTCCTCAGCCGGGGTCATGGCCTTGGAAACGAGCGCGGAGTAGCCGCCGATCAGGTCGACGCCGACTTCCTTGGCTGCCTTATCCAGCGTGTGAGCAATCTTGACGAAATCCTCGCTGGTCTTGCAGGAGCTGGCGCCGACCAGCGAAATCGGGGTGACGGTGATGCGCTTGTTGACGATCGGGATACCGTAGTCACGCTCGATGGCCTGACCGGTGGAGACGAGATCCTTGGCGTAGGTGGTGATCTTGCGGTAAATGTTGTTGCAAGTCGTGTCGACGTTGTCCGTCGCACAGTCGAGCAACGAGATGCCCATGGTGATGGTACGGACGTCGAGCTTCTCCTGCTCGATCATCTGATTGGTCTCGTGGACCTCCATGATATTCAGCATGGTGTGTTCCTTACGGTTGTTTTTTCGCCCTCGCTGGCGGGGGCTGTCGGTGAAACCGACTGGGGG
>ENA-OPWX01002214-OPWX01002214.1-human-gut-metagenome-genome-assembly--contig:-NODE-2214-length-10848-cov-2.418883_pt1 | contig 10848 bp, 8 predicted proteins | sample MGYA00241514_ERZ502020 | MGnify/ENA primary metagenome ERZ502020 (study PRJEB25962, sample SAMEA2042105) | human gut metagenome | biome: human gut; feature: human-associated habitat; material: faeces... | reverse complement strand
CTACATAGATCCAGGCGTCTGTTTCCACATCCGTCCCCCCTGCTTTCATCCGCTCCGTTTCTTTCGATTCTCCCACTTCAGACTGATTGGAAATTTCTTCCGAAAACACCTCATCCGCCGCCTGTTCAAACGTGATCTCACCTTTTTTATTACAGCCGCCCAAAAAAATACACAGTACAACGATTATGGTCAGATAAAACAGACTCTTTAACTTTCTGCCTGATTTTCTCAAAAGGACTCCTTCCTGCCTTCTGACAAAATTCCCCTGTACAGATATTCCTATTTTATCGAACATTGTTCAAAAATACAACCGTTATTTTTCAAATATGACAACACCGATGATCGCGATCGCCATCCCTGCCACTTTTCGCATGGTAAGCGGTTGTTTTTCTACGCCAAACCATCCCAGAAGCTCGATCACGTAGGCAATGATCAGCTGGGAGATCACGATCAGCATCGCCGCTTTCGCAGGTCCCAGACTGTTCATGCTCTTTATTACGGTAACGGTGATAAATGCACCGATCACACCTCCAAGCAGCGTCCATTTATCCGGGACCTGTGTAAGCGTCATAAAACTTTTCCCGTCCGAAAAATACCAGATCACAAGACAGACCAGAAATGCCGTAAACTGCACAAAACTGGTCGAAACCCAGAGGCTGGTCGCCTTTGTCACCTGCGTGTTGAAGACGCCCTGCACACTCATCAGGGCTCCAGATAAAAGTGCTGTTAAAATTCCAATCATAAAAAAACTCCTTTGCCTGTACTTTCTGACAGTATATGCACAAAGGAGTTTTCTATACATTTTTTACTGTTTTTTCAAGGATCACCGGCATCGGAAGTTTTAAAACAGACCACACAACGCCCGTCAGGATCCCGACAATGATCGGATTGGTGATGATCCCGTGTAACGTTTTGCGTATCAGTGCTCCGTTTACCCTGCCGCGTTCCGGCCGCATTACGGTCAGTACTACAACCGCCATAATGTTATAAAGCGGCACACTTGCCACAATCATCAAAGGTCCCATGCCTGCCTCACCGTAAATGTTCTGGATAAAGGCAATTCCGAAGATCGCCGCACTGCTCCGGTAAGATGCCTGGATAAACTCACCCTGTAGGCTCTTATCTTTCAAAAGAAAGGACAGTAATGTTACCGCTGTAATACTGATTAACGTAGCAAGGAAACAAAACACTACAAATTTCCAGTCCCAGGCTTCAAAAAAATCAACGGTCGCCAGATCCTGGAATACCAGCACCGGAAGTGCCACCTTAAATACAAAGCTGTTCATCTTATCGACAAACGATCCGTCCATGATATGCCACTTTCGAAATGCATATCCGAGCATCATCGTCAGGAAGATCGGCATCGTTGCATTCAGGCAAAACATCAAATTACTCATAAAACAAAACTCCAATCTCTGCAGTTTTTTCATGACAGCCTGTTCAAGAAAACCTGCTGCTCACCGCCTGCAGAAGCGGGGCATCTCACGTCCGATGTATACTATACCATGTCCCTTCGCTTTTTTCCAGTGCATATCAGCGATTGCGTTCCAGACCAGCCTGCGGATCGCTCCTTCTTCCATTTTTATTTTACATTTTGCCCCCCGATCTCCATATGCTATAAATCCTATAGCAATGCTTCTTTTTTGTACACAATTTCAAAAATTTTTCACAAAAATTGTAAATTATACTTGCATTTCCCTTATCAGAATAGTAGTATAGGGATATAAAATTTTAGGAGGTGATTTCTATTTCTACTTACAATCTTACTGCTACAACCAAGCTGATCATGGATTATCTGTGGGATTTCCCAGAAGGTACTTCTTTCCGTGAAATTTACAAACATTTCACAGAAGTGAAAGGAAGAGACTGGAAACGCCAGACTCTTTACACTTACCTGACGATCCTGATGGAGCAGGGTTTCCTGAGAACAGAAGGCTCCCGTCGCAGAACTACTTACATCCCGGCAATTTCCCGCGATGCTTACCGTGAGTTCCATGCAAAGGAGATTCTGGAGGATGCTTATGACAATTCTCTTGTAAAATTTGTAACAGCTTATGCAAAGAGCGATAATATCACAAAAGAAGATGCTGACGCAATTATCGCTATTCTGAATGATACTGTAAAATAGCCATTCAGAGGGGAGTGCAAGAGTACGTATGAATATTACAAATTACTATAGTTGTGTGGTACACTTGTGTATGCGTCAGCTTTTCTTCTGGAAAAGCCTGACGGACACAGGAAAAGGAGTTCACTTAAATGTGAGCTCCTTTTCTTTTTACATATTTTCTGTCAGTTTAAGATCACTGCTGGAACTGACGGAAGAAATCTTCAAGGGAATCGTAGCTGTCGCTTCCGCTGTTTCCTCCGTTTCCGCTGTATCCATCGCTTCCATTGCCGTCATATTCATAATACTGACGCGGCTGGCTCTGTCCATTATCCTGTCCCTGACTGTTATCCTGGCTGTTTCCCTGATCCTGACTCTGTGAACCTGAAGAATCTGAGCTACCATCTGAGGAAGAAGTGTACTCACTCTTCTTTGCCAGTGTGACAGAGAAGGTATTCTCTAAATATTCTCCGCCCTGTGCTGTCTTGACAACCACATCGATCGTCTCACCTGCTTTGTAATACTCCATGCGTGAAAACAGTTCATTTCTGGAAGAAATCGTAATGCCATCCAGTTTTGTGATGATGTCACCTTTCTTGATGCCTGCTTTTTCTGCCGGAGAACCTTCTACTACGCTGTATACAAATGCACCTGCCGGCAGATTGTAGATCTGACGTGCTTCTTCGGATACATCTCTTGCATCAACACCGAGGAAACCAAGTTCTTCGCTGTCCGTTACTTTTGCTCTGGTCGTACGGTTCATCAGCTCATCCAGGATCGGAGAAGCTGTATTGATCGGGATCGCATATCCCATACCCTCCACGCCGGTATCTGCTGCCTTTGCGGAATTGATACCGATCAGATTGCCGTTCGCATCGAGCAGTGCACCGCCGCTGTTACCAAAGTTGATTGCTGCATCCGTCTGGATCATATTGTTGCTGACATTATCGATCGTCACTTCCCGGTTCAGGGCACTGATGTAACCTACCGTCAGAGACTGTCCGTATCCGAGTGCATTACCGATCGCGATCACTTGATTGCCGATTTTCAGTTTATCGGAGTCACCCATAACAGCAACTTTCAGTTTGCTCTGTACATCTTCGGAAATATCAGAAAGGCTGACTGCCACAACGGCTAGGTCATGGTCCGAATCCGTACCTTTTACCTGTGCTTTTACGACGGCATCATCGGTGTTTTCCGTATCCACGGTAAAGCAGACGCTCAGTTCTTCTGCTCCGTCCACCACATGGTTGTTGGTAGCGATCAGAAGCTCTTTATCTGTCTTGGCAATGATCACACCGGAACCGGCACTTTCTGTTTCCTGATACTGTGTTGTTCCGAAAAACATGCTCTGTACTTCTTCTACGCCTTTGTTTGTGATTGCTACGATGGATGGCATCGCATTCTCTGCGATCTCAGAAACATCGCCGGCTGCTGAGACGCTCTGTGTGACACTCTGGCTGTTATCTGCATCACCGGCTGCCTGTGTCTGCAGCTCTGCTCTCTGCTCAGTCTCACCGGATGAGATAGTCTCGCTTTCTGCCACAAGACTGCTCACGGATTTTTTGGAATCGATCGTTCCGAACGTCACACCAAGCACCAGACCGAATACGGCTGCACATCCTAAAGCAACTGCGATCTTCTTGCCTGTGCCAAACGGCTTTTTCCCGCCGCTTTCCAGCGAATGTTTCTGCTGCGGATGATTTTGGTAAACGCCGTCATGCCATCCGTCTTCTCTCTGGTGATACTCGCCATTCTGATAGTACTGACGGTATCCTTTCTTTTCTTCGTTAATATGCTCTTCTGCATGATGCTCTGATGAACCATACTGCTGTGAGTTCTGTGTGCTGCCTGTCGGCTCTGCCTGTTCGCCTCTTTCGTAGCTGTAATGGTAAACAGATGACTGCTCCCCGGATTCTGCGGATGCTTCGGTTTCTTCCGCTGTCGATGCCTGTACCTCTTCGTTTTCTGACAGCTGATCTTCTTCCCCGTACATCTGCCCGGTTTTCACTTCATCCTCTGCGGATGGCTGCTTTGGATCGTAGCGGTCTTCATTTTCTTTATTATCAAATTCATCATACATGACCAAATCCTCCTCTTATCGCTATTTTGCGTCTGACTTTTCTATCAGGCCACATTTTTTCTGTATGGTATGAAAGTATAGCAGTCGTTTGTGTTCAAAGTGTGACAAAATCGCTTAATTTTTACATCTTGACTGAAGTTTCTTTTTCTTCTCCCAATAACTCTTATTTCCTGTAAGGTGTAAAACTATTTTTTCCGGCAGTTTCTGATAGGACCTGCCAAGCCTATAACCGAGCAGTTTGCTTGCACTTCGCATCCCCAGAACCGGAATGAGATACGGCTTTCTCTGTGAGATCAGATACGCTGCGGTCGCCTTCACCATGCGAATCCCTTCACTTTCTGATTTTGCCATGGCAAAAATCTCCGGGTGATCCGCCTGGGACACTGCCAGATCAAAGTTCCGGTGCAGCTGCTGGCGATTTGTATAGTTGTGGGAATGAACCACTTTTGCTTCTGCAACATAGGCAATGGCATAACCTTCCTGGATCAGTTTTCCCGCAAATATCATATCTTCATTGAAAATGGTGTACTTTACGAAACCTCCCAGCTTTTCGTAAATGCTTCTGCGGTACATCGCACAGACATTCGAACAGAAAAACGTTTTGATCCCCAGACGTTCTAAGTCTGCTTTTGTTTTTACGCTGCTCTCTTTCGGATAATTAAAACTTCTCGTATAACGTTCGATGATATCGCAGTCTTTGTCCGGCAGCTGTCTTGCATAGGCTGCCGCCACCTTTTCCTTTTCAAAAGCGGATACCAGTTTTTCCACCAGATAAACATCTGCCGGGACGGCATCCTGCGTCATAAATAAGATCAGATCCCCGTCAAGCAGGGAGGCGGCACCATCTCTGGTACCGCCGTGGTCAAAATCTTCTGTCTCTATATGCCGGATCTGTACATTCTGCCACGTTTCATATCCTTTTTCCGGAAAAAACTTTTCTTCCGTATTTACGATCAGGATCGTCCCGATCGGATAAGTCTGTTTCTGAAGCATATGCATCAGCCGGTCAAATTTATGATCCGGTTTATAGCTCGGAATCACAACATCTACCGTTTTTTTCACATTCTCCCTACTTTCTTGTTTACTGTATTCCTGTATCGTTGATGATCTGCCAGCTGATCTCCTGCACGGAATCGGACGGCTCATAATTGCCGTCATCGAACAGCCACTGGTGAAGCTGACGTACATTGTCTGCCAGATCGACTGCCACCACGCAGTCTCCTGCCTGAAGATTTGCTGCCGTTAAATTAAATGGAAATCCTGTCTGGTCTGTCAGGTTATAAGAAGAAACATCTTTTGCCAAGGAGAGCAGCTCCGTGTTGCCAAGGCTTGTCATCATATTGCCGGCCACGTTGTCGATCAGATTGTTCAGTGTCAGAAGATCGGCACTTTTTGCCTTCTCCAGGATCTTCTGAAGAACGGTACGCTGTCTTTCGGTACGTTTGAAATCGCTTCCTTCCGTGTAACGGATACGGCAGTAAGACAGTGCCTGAAGTCCGTTTAAGGTCTGAAGTCCTGCATATTCGACCGGAACGATCTCTTTGCCGGTCACCTGGGAACCCTCTACCTGATAATTGTTCAGATGTACAATCTCGTCCTCCTGCACATCGATGTCAATACCGCCAAGTGCATCGACCACATCGGCAACTGCCGTGAAATCTACGGTGACAAAATCCGTGATATCCAGATCCAGGTTTTTGTTCAGCATGCTGATCGCACGGGAAGGTCCGCCGAAATAATAACATTCGGTCGCCTTGCGGTACTCTCCGTTTGTATTGTCCAGGTAAGTATCGCGGTAAACAGACACCAGTTTGACATCTTTTGTCTTGTTGTTGATGCTTGCGATCAGAATGGTATCACTGTGAGCCTCTTTGTCAAGGCTTCCCTCTCTGGAGTCCACACCGAACAGTGCAATGTTTGTATAGCCTTTCAGGTTGACGTTGTCATTGATCACAATGTCACCTTTTGATACATCGGCACGTTTGATCTTGCCGACCTTTGCAGCAACAAACAGTCCTGCTGCCAAAAGTACAAGGATCAGTATTTCAATGATAAACGTGATCCGTTTTCTCTTCTTTTTCTTTGCTGCACGTTTTCTTCTGTCATTCTGTTCATAGTACCGGTCGTCATAGCCGCCGCCCGGATAACCCTGACGGTAGCCGCCGTCTCTTCCGTATCCGTCCTGACGGTATCCCTGCTCGTAACGTCGGTCATACTGTCTGCCGTAATCCCGGCGGTATTCTTCCTGCTGATAGCCTCTGTTCTCTTCGCTGCGGTAGTTTCCCCTGCTCTGACAGCGGTAATCGTCCCGGTAATATGGATCCCGTCGGTACTCTCTGTCATCAAACCTGCGGTCATCTGACTCTCTTTTGCTTTTTCTTGCCATCTCAAATCCCCCTTCTAGTATGCATTCTTGTTGATAAAGCCCTTAAAAATTGTAAGAATCAAAATCTTGATATCCAGTCCCACGGTCCAGTTCTCTATATAGTACAGGTCAAACTCGATCCTGCGTTTGATGGATGTATCTCCCCGGTATCCGTTTATCTGTGCCCATCCGGTCATCCCCGGACGCACCTGATGTTTTACCATATAACGTGGGATCTCCTCCCGGAACTTCTCCACAAACTGAGGCCGCTCCGGTCTCGGACCGACCAGACTCATATCTCCTTTCAGGACGTTGAACAGCTGCGGCAGTTCATCAATACTCGTCTTTCGCATGATCTTGCCGATGCCTGTCACTCTCGGATCGTTCTTTGTCGTCCAGGCTGCCTTTTCATCCTTTATCTCCTGCACCGCCATCGAGCGGAATTTATACATATAGAACGGCTTGTTGTGCAGTCCGACACGTTCCTGCCTGAAGATCAGCGGTCCTTTCGAAGTTGTTTTCACCAGGATTGCAGAAATCAGCATGATCGGTGAAAACAGGATAATGGCCACCAGTGCCCCGAAAATATCGATGCTGCGTTTGACCATGCTGTTGAAAGTATTGGTCAGCGGCACATGACGGATGTTGATCACCGGAAGTCCGAGCAAATCCTCGGTGTAAGGTCTGGTCGGAATGATGTTGTTGTAGTCCGGGATAAATTTGGTGTGCACTCCGGATTTTTCGCACAGTGCAACGATGTGCTGCAGTTTCTCGTATTCCCCAAGTCCCAACGTGATCGCAATCTCATCCAGACAGTTTTCCGGCAGGATCACGACCAGATTCTCGATCCTTCCGATCACTTTGATGCCTTTGTACATCGTCCCGCGTGCCACATTGTCATCTAAGATGCCCCGGACACGGTAACCCCACTGCGGATTCGCAATGATACGGTCGATATACTGCTCTGCCGCCCGGCTGTAGCCGACAAGCAGGATCTGTTTCTGGTTCAGCCCGCGTCTGCGAAGGCTCATCAACACCATGCGGATCAGATTCCGCACCAGCGTTTCCGCAACGATGTTCAGTGCATAGAAAATGCAGAGCATCTTTCTGGAAAAGTCGATTTCATGCTGCATATATGCAATCGTAAAAAACAGCAGCAGTGCTATGGTGTTTGCCTTTACGATATTGCCAAACTCAAGTCTTCGTCCCTGCACCCGTTTTGGCGTGTACAGGCTGAATGCATGATAGAGCAACAGCAGCCCCGGTATCAGAATGACCAGGGCTGACATATACGTCTCAAGCGGAAGTTTTCCGGCAACATCCGGTGCGAAAAACTCAAACTGAATAAACCAGGCTGCGATATAGGTACATGCGATCACCAGTGCGTCTACCACCACATGGATGCGGTTCAGAAGCGTTTGATTGTCTTTGATCATGGTTATCCTCTCCCTGTTTGCTTGCCTTATCATAACGCATACGCCGAAAAAGGGCAATTCTTTTTTGCCCGTTTTGGCAGCGTTTTACAAATAATTTACGTTTTGTATTTCTATTTTTTATCTTTATTACATCACAAATCTTCGAACGACATTCACCCAGAGCTGCACCTGAATTCTCACATAATTCCACAGATGCCGCTTCTGAAACGGAACTTTTTTCTCTTTGTCTGACATGGCAATGCCGTTAAAAATACCGTTTGCATATTCTTTCCCAAAGCCTTTCCGGACAAAGAACAGCCACTTGACCACAAACCCGGGAATCAGAAGCGGCAGATTCAGTATGATCTGCAGAAACGGCATGTTCTTATAGATCATATAAACATTGTTTCTCGAAGAATGGCGTACTTTAAACTCATTGTATCTTGATCCGCTCGTCCCGCTTCCGACATGCCATACGACTGCCCGCGGACAGTACCAGTTCTCATAGCCATAGATCTGGGCACGGTAGCCGACATCAATATCCTCAAGATAGGCAAAATGTGCCTCATCAAACCGTCCGATCTTCTCAAATACGCTTCTGCGGTACATGGAAGCTCCGCCACAGGCTGCAAACACTTTTCTCGGCTTGAGATAATCTTTCCACGGCCTGTCTTTTCCAAGTGCATATGCCCATCCAAGGGCACAGTAATAATCCCCGGCATCATCCAGTTTGTCCGGCTCGTGCATTTTGATCATTCTTGACGAGCAGGAAAAGCAGTGCGGATGCTGCCGCATCATGATCAACAGCTCCTCAATGCAGTCTTCATGCAGCTTTGTGTCATTGTTCAGAAGAAATACATAAGAAGACTCTGCTGCCCGGATTCCCACATTGACCGCATGGCAAAAACCATAATTCCGGTCAAGTGCCAGGATCTTTACCCACGGATAATGTTCTTTTACAAACGCAAGGCTTCCGTCCGTCGAACCATTATCCACAAGGACTGTCTCATAATTTTTACAGGTCTGCTCTCTTAATGTATCCAGACAGTCCTTTAAATATCCGATTCCATTATAATTCGGTATCACTACCGTAACTTCTGCCATATGCATTCCTTCCTAACGCTTTCTCAGTGTATAATTGCAGGTGTTGAGTGAGAAATTCTCGTTGTAATAAGGATCGCCCTTCGTAAGGATCTCACTCCAGTGTGCTTTCATATAGTTAATTTCACTTAAGAAACGTTTCTGTTTTTCCGGTGTGTCTTCGTAGCCGCGGCTCTTGGATTCATAGTGATACAGCTCGACATTCGGCTCATAAACTACAAGATAGCCTTCTCTTCTTACCTTCAGGCAGAAATCAATGTCATTGAATGCAACGGCAAGGTCTTCGTTGAATCCGCCTGCCCCCTCCCATGCTTTGCGGTCCACCATCATGCAGGCAGCCGTCACGGCACTTAAATCCTGCTGAAGGATTGCTTTTCTAAGATAACCGCTGCGTTCTCTTGCCATACCGACAAACATCGCCCCGGCAACACCGCCGATACCGATGATCACGCCCGCATGCTGGATCGTATCATCCGGATAATACAGTTTCACTCCCACAATGCCGACCTCTTTTCGCTGACACTGTCCGATCATCCGCTCCAGCCAGTCCGGTGTGATCACCGTCACATCGTTATTCAGGCAGAGAATATAATCGCCTTTTGCAAATGTAAACCCGAAATTGTTCAGAGCAGAATAATTAAAGCCCGACTTCCAGTAAACGACCCGGATGCCGTCCCTGCCGTCAATCTCTTTGTAATAATCAAAAATCTCCTGCCCGGTGCTGTTATTCTCCACAATAATGATCTCATAATTACGATAGGTTGATTTCTCTTTGATGGAATCCAGACACTTTTTGAGTGTCTCTTTTTCATCCTTGTTCGGAATGATGATCGAGACGAGCGGTTCGCCCGTCACCTGATATTTCGCCCGGTAAAATCCAGGGAACAGCGTATCATTCACTTCTGCCTCTTCCCCGCAGCGGCGGATGTGCTCTGTCACTGCCCGTTTTCCGGCATCGTAGGCATACTTTTTGCTGAGCGGATTGTCCGCTGTGGAAGCCTTGTGCACCCGCCAGTGGTACAGCACCTTCGGAATATGCTCGATCCCTTTTGCTTTTTCAACACAACGGAACAAAAACTCGTGATCCTGTGCTCCGTCAAATTCTTTTTTCTGGCCGCCCACTTCCTGCACCAGTGTCTTTTTCACAACCAGCAGATGGCAAATATAATTGTTGGAACGCAGCAGATCAAGATTGAAATCCGGCTTGAAATTTGGCTGATAACGCTCGGAAAGATCACTTGTCACCTTGTCCTCATCTGTGTAAACAATCTCCGCCCCTGTTTTGCAGATCCGATCCGCCACTTCATAGAGGGCATTTTCAGAAAGCAGATCATCATGGTCAAACAGAGCAATATAATCGCCGTCCGCCAGTTCCATCGCTGCATTCGTGTTGTCTGCAATGCCCAGATTTTCCGCAAGGATCTTATATTTGATACGTTTATCAGAAAGATAACTGTCAACGATCCGTTTTGTCTCTGCGGTATCTCCACTTCCGTCTGCAATGCACAGCTGCCAGTGCGGATAGGTCTGTGCCGTCACCGATTCGATCATCTGCCGCAGGAAAACTTCCGGTGTTTTGTAAATCGGAACCACAACACTGATCAGCGGCGGATACTCCCAGATCCGTTTTCTCTGTGCTTTTCGCTCCTCATCCGTCAGAATATCATTCTTACACCACTCATTATAATCGACTTCTTCTTTTTCAAATCGCTCTGATAATCGCACTTTAAATTCCTGAAAACCATACTGCTTCAAATAAGAAAATCCCTTTTTGATCGTG
>ENA-OPWX01002210-OPWX01002210.1-human-gut-metagenome-genome-assembly--contig:-NODE-2210-length-10861-cov-1.988803_pt1 | contig 10861 bp, 12 predicted proteins | sample MGYA00241514_ERZ502020 | MGnify/ENA primary metagenome ERZ502020 (study PRJEB25962, sample SAMEA2042105) | human gut metagenome | biome: human gut; feature: human-associated habitat; material: faeces... | reverse complement strand
CAACCGACATAAAGAACACAAAAAAAGAATCACCAAATCTCCTTTTTAATTGAGCAATAAAATATACTGGAAAAATTAGCCTCACAATATTTAGCATAAATGAAAAAATAAAAAAAACAGCCCTATCAGCACTGCCTTTATCCAAATTTGATGATGTTATACTATTTATATTTGAAGTTAAAAAAATTGATATATAATATTCTTTTATAGAAGGAAATAAAATATACAATAATAACAATATCAATATTAGAAAATATATTATAAGGGACAATTTATTAAAAGATCTGTCAAAAACAAATATTTTTTTCTCAGAATTAATTTGATTTCTCTTTAAAAAGTATGACATATACATCAATAGCACAAACAACTCATAACACATCAATATTATAGCGGAATTTACATTATCCTTTGTTATCAGATTAAACAAATGGATATAGTTACCCAAACACAAAATATATGGAGCCAACACATCTCTAACATATAATAAGGATAATAAAATAAATCCTGGAATAGTGTTTAAATAAAACAATACAGTCTTTCTAAAAACACAGAATACAAAAGAAAAAAACAATGGTAATATATATATATTAGAAAACATCCAGTCACTGTTATCAACAACCAAATTAAAAGACAATATAAAACCTAATGCAACTAATATATAATAATAAAAAACAATTCGTATAGATTCCATATATTTCTTATATAATATGGGATGTATATATATTAGAAAGAAATTTCACTTGGGATAATATATCATATCCTTTCTCCACTAGACATTCTTTTTGACTGCATCTATTAAACGATTTAATAAATTCCAGTGTACGTCTTGCCCAATATCTAGGATTATTATTTAATGGTAAAAAGATTACATTTTTTGTCAAATCTGTTTCAACAGAAACATTTTCTGATGTAATTACAGGCAAACCAGCCGCTTGGGCTTCGATCATAGCAACAGAAAATCCCTCGTATAGCGACGGCAGTAAGAATACATCAAATGCTTGTAAAAGCTCAGCAATATCATTTCTTAATCCAAGAAAAACAATTGAGTCTGATAATCCTTTTGAAATAACTTTATTCTTAATTTGTTCATACATTTCACCTTCACCTATTAAGAACAATTTAGAATTAGCATTATATTGTTTTATAGAAAAAAATACATCTATTAAAAATAAATGATTTTTCTGCTTAGTAAAACGTGCAACACATCCTAATAATAGTTCACTATTTTCAACCCCTAAATTTAGCCTAGCCTTATCTCTTAAATTCTCATTAAAATTGTATTTAGAAATATTTATAGCATTATTTAAAACAATGAAAGTTTCTTTACTTGATTGTTTTTTTCCATACAAATACTCTCCAGCAGCCAAGCCACAAGATAACTTAACAGTAGCAATTCTATTCAACAAAAATCCAGCAAGTCTTACCTTTAATATCCTAGTAACCAACGCTACATGGGCATGAGATATTCTAACTCTCACAAATAACAATTTCGCTATAAATAAATAATAGACAGGTGAGAATACTCCATGAGCATGAACAACATCGTATCTTTTCCTACATAAAAGAGAAGTAAAAATAAACAATCTCATAAAGATATTATTAGGCAACAGGAATATACTTACTCCTAACTTTTTAAAATCTTGATACATATATGGTTCTTTTTCCCTATTAGAAATAGCAACAATATCTAAATCAAAAACACTTTTATCCATATAAGATAAATAATTATAAACAACTCTTTCAATACCGCCACCTTCTAATTCTGGTAAAACCTGCAAAACCTTTATCTTTTCCATAAGTAGTGCTTAAATCTCTTAAAACTAAAAAACAACAAGTCAGATATTAATTGAAATATATTATAATTTATAATAGATAGCCCCTTAAATAAGTCAAATAAAGACAATCTTATCAAAGCATAATATAATGGTATAATATTAGCCCTATAACAATATAAATTATTATGTTTCAAAAATTTATTATTCCTTACCAAAACATAAATTCTCGACAAAATGATATCGCTTTTCAAGGAATAAGACAAACTTCCCTTACGTTCAGTTACACAATAAATTTTATCAGCATACACTTCTATTTTTTTTGAACAAAAAGATGACATTATAGAAAAATAAACATCATTTCCAGAAACAACTTCCTCGAAATGCAAATTATTTTTTTTTATAAAATTCAAAGAAAACACCTTTATCCATGTATCATAAATAGTATATTTTAATACATTAACAGAATCAATATCATTTAAATTATATTCATTAATCTTTCTATTTATAGCTATACATCTACAAGATTTTTCTAAAGTATCAGAATAAACACTGTCCGCATTAAATACAAAAAAATCAGTATTTTTAGATATACATTTATCATCTAAAATATCAAAAGCCATAGGTAAATAAAAATCATCAGCATCTGCGAATAAAATCCATTCTCCATAGGCGTGTTCTATTCCAACATTCCTAGCATATCCAGCACCTTTCCCATCTTCTGTCAATAACACTATTGTGTTATTCCTTTGCATTCCAGGAAAATTGTCAAAATCCACTATTTCAGAACTACTATTATCATCAACAATTACAATCTGTATATCATCTCTAATTGGGATAGAATCTAAGCATCTTTGCAACAAAACAGGGATATTCTTATGAGGAATTATAATTGAATATTTAAAACGCATCATAGCAAATTAAATTTTTTATTATAAAATAGCAAATTAAGCAAACAAAATATCTCAACAAAAACACTCATAATTAACAATAAATATATGTTTATAATTGAAAACAAACACAAAACAAAGACTCCTGCAAGAAAAAAACAAACAATTTCTTATCATCACACCCATGTATATATAAGAGTATCCAAAAGGAACCAACCTATTCCCTCCTAAGTAAATCACAAATACAGTATCCCCTCTATTTCATAAGGAGTTACGCACATATAAAATTCAAAAAAAATGATACGATTATTATTTATCCTTATCCAACCACCTTTTCGGTGACCGATTGAATGGTATCGAGATAATGATTGGGAAGATGATTCTCATCGAGTTCATCTCCATGTAGGATTCGGTCTAGTACGTATTCGACATACTCTCCATAATGTACATGATTGAGTTTACAACTTTCATATAACGAATACATGAAGACTATATTCTCTGCGGCAAAATGGCTGCCCGCATGTGGCCTATTACGTCTGCCCATAGCGATATACCTGAACATACGCCCAACGGCATTATTATGCATCTCAAGCTGACCGTTCGAAAGGAATTTGCGAAAGGCCGACTCATCTTCCAACATATAGTTTACCGCACGATGCACCATCGCACCATATTCTTTGCCTGCCAGTCTTATCTCATTGAGCGATTTAAATATCCGGTTGACAATCGGGAGACTGTATCTCAGCCGAAACTTCAGACGATCCATAGGAATGCCTTCGATAGGCAGATTCACGTTCGATATAAAACAGATAATTGATCAACTCTATCAAATCTCTCATGCGTGAGTCAACAAGAAAAGCGTCCACCCAATAGTGACGGGCGTGAAACCAACAGGACATCCTTTTCGGCAACCCGCCTCCTCAGACCGAACACCTCGTCTGACAAGCTCTCAATCTGAAGCCGGAAGACGGCTTCTGACTCGGCTCGGGCCTCCTCATAAATGCTTCGGTTCTCCTCTTCCAGGAAAAGCGCATACGCATTTGATTGTTCAACCTCATTGTTGAGCCTGACATTTTCCATCTGCAAATGGCGAATACGCATATCCTTGAGATCTTCCTTTTTCATACTATGAAAGATCTCTATTTTACGCCTCGCGGCGATCTCGACTGATTGGTCCATTTCAGATTATCAATTGGGTTTGTACAGCGGTTGACAACAAGAGTATCAAGGTCTCCCGGGATATCTCAAGAGAACGCCGCATCGAGGAAAATACCGGCTTGAGGAAACGACCGTCATCAAAACACTTAACGTACAACATATAGCCGTTCAAGTCATAGTGCAATATTTCCACGATATGACAGTCCCTCGAATAAAATATGAACGCGTCGTTATAACAGCGGGGATCATGCCCCATCGACTCTCGAACGATTTCCGCTAATCCTTCGCGGCCCTTACGCATGTCCGTGAGACGAGAACTCAGGTGATAGCGTACGCAGCTGGTAAAATGAATCATAACACTAACACAATTTACGCAGAAGCTCTGATAACACCTGCAAATTACCACTCTTTATCTCCACGCTATCCCCTTCCGATGATTCCAGCAACAACTGTACAACACGCCTGCACGAAGGAACAGATGGGGACTCCACGGACAATGGGATGAACCTGTCCGTAGAGAACGGAACGGAAGATCCCTTTGCCGGAGGAGAATTCTTCTTATACTCTATAAGCCAATCATAATCTACGCCCTCTTCCTTGCAGTATTTACGAAGGCTGCGACCGCAACGATGCTGGTTATAATCCCGCATCACTTTTTCAAAATATTCTTTTGTCTCCATATCTGTTGATTTGATACGGAGGCTAAAGTAATTAGACTATTTCAGTGAACAATACGCTGTATTGGTGACTTACAATCCAGATCGTATGTGGACCGATAAAAGCGATCAGATCAACCAATTTGGGTGATAATCCCGCTACAAACGAGAAAACTTTCAACCGAACCAACCAAAGGAATAAGCCACATCCCATGGCGTATGACAAATAATAGATCTGTGGAGGATATTTGAATAATTGGGTCTGCAACCCCCCAAATTTATATAATATAATAATACTACACAGCAATATATAAGCATGCAAATAATCATCATCCCTATTATGGCCTCCTTCCGAAAGTCCATCACCTTATAGCCAAGAGCGAACACGAGTATATAAGGGAAATGGGTTAGAACGATCGTTCTTCCCGGAAACCGGAAATATCGGAAGTTAACATACCATTCAAACAATAATAGGAATAAAATAGAGAATCCCAGAAACAAGCGTTTACCCAACTTATCCAATCCTTTCGACAAGAACGGCGCAACCAAGGCGATCACGAAAAAGATACGGATAATCCATACATACCAACCTGTCATGAGCGTATAATAAGAAATCACGGTTTTCCAAGAAGGGATCAAGTGGGTCGCTCCCACATAGATCAAGAAATAGACAGGCAAGAAAAACCATACAGGCAAGACCAGACGCTTGAAACGTTTGATACAATACGTTTTATAATCCAACGTATTTCCCCCACTCAGCTTATAAGATACTCCGGACAGAAATACCATTAACGGAACATCAAAGTTTCGTAGTTGAGTCCAAAATCCGGATGGATGTATATGAACTATGATAATTCCGGTCAACGCAATAAAACGTAACAAGTCTATCGACCGATCCCTTTCCTTTAAACAATAGTCTGCCAATGCCATATCCTTTTTGTCATTTTATCCCCAGCAACCCCAACCGCCAATTCCTATAAACCAACGATACAAAACAAAATGCCTCTACCGCTACCGCCATCACCGTTACCGTGTACATGTTTATATTTTCTATGAGCAAAAGCAAGCCTGTTCCTGCGAGGAAAAACAGACAATTTCCGACCATTACCTTCATATAAACCGATGAATATCCGAAAGGAACCAGCCGGTTTCCTCCCATAAAAAAATTGAAAGAGACTAACAGAGCAGATACACCCAACAACCGCATAATACAAGAGGCCTCTTCCATATATTCCCCAGTGAAAAGATACACGATCCAGTCGCTACCGATAAACATACAGACATAAGCCACGAACACGATTCCCGCCACCAAGAACATCACCCGATTCACAAAACGAATATTACGCTCCCGGGAAATCTTCGGGAAAACAGCTTGCGCCATCATAGAGATGGGGAGCTTCATCAAATGCAATACCTTATCCGCCATATCATAAATAGAGACCTCGGACATCCCCAAGAATGAACCGATCACCAACTTATTCACATTCACATAGATCTGTGTAGACAAGTTTGAAACGAATAAAGGAAAACTCTCTTTATAAGCTGATTTTAAATCCCTTACAGGTATCACAGAGAAGTTTATATTCTCCTTCTCCAACACGATATACAAAGACAGGCCACCTGCCAATATAGCGCCTATACCATTCAAGAACGGAACCAGTAAGTAATCCTCTCGCTCTCGAACAAACAAGAATATAGCCGCCACGAACAACAGGCGGGCCGATAGGTTCACGATCGTGATATACTTCATCTTCTCGATCCCTTGGAAGAACCAGATGGGAAGCAAAAGCTCATTTAATGTAAGCAAGAAAGAGAGGATATAAATCCAATAATAATCCCGGAAAAACGGGACGATGCTTATAATCGATAAATAGACAATAAGGCAAACAATCCATAAGATGAATTTACACAAATAGGTAGATGATACGATCCGGGATAATCGCACCTTATCCTCCTTATAGACCGCCACGTTCCTCGCCCCGGACATATTGAACCCGAAGTTGATCACCAACGATACATAGTTGATGATCGCCTGGGCGAACACGATCACGCCATACAACTCCAACCCTATGACCCGTAGCAAATAGGGATAGGTCAGTAAGGGGAACAGGATCGTAAATACCTGCAATAGGCTCAGATAAGAAAAATTCGCCAATACGGTCTTGTTCCTACCTAGCCTTTCCTTCAAGAACCTCATCTTATCAAATAAAAATCTTTTAATCCCTCCTGAAAATATCCCTCGTATAAACCTTCCCCTCTACGTCGTCCAAGCAACCGTCATAGCGATTGGCGATGATGGCATGGCTCATCTCCTTAAACTTGGCGAGATCGTTCACCACAGTACTACCAAAGAACGAGCTGCCGTCCTCCAATGTCGGCTCATAAACGATTACTCTAGCCCCTTTCGCCTTGATGCGCTTCATCACGCCTTGGATAGAGGATTGGCGGAAGTTGTCGCTGTTCGATTTCATCGTCAAGCGATAGACACCGATCACGCAATCCTTCTCCTCCGAACTTAGAAAGTCGTTCCGGTCGCTGTAACCATAATAGCCGGCCTTGCGCAATACCTGATCCGCAATGAAGTCTTTCCGTGTACGATTACTCTCCACGATGGCGGTCATCATGTTCTGGGGTATGTCTTGGTAATTGGCCAAAAGCTGCTTCGTATCCTTGGGAAGACAATAACCTCCATATCCAAAGCTAGGGTTGTTATAATGCGTGCCGATTCGTGGATCCAGACCTACACCTTGAATGATCGCTTGCGAATCCAATCCCTTCACCTCCGCATAGGTATCCAACTCGTTGAAATAGCTTACTCGCAAAGCCAGATAGGTATTGGCAAACAATTTCACGGCCTCCGCCTCTTTCATTCCCATGAACAGGGTGGGGATCTCCTGTTTGATGGCTCCTTCCTGTAATAGGGCGGCAAATGTCCGTGCCGCTTCTTCCAATGAGGGCATATCAGCGATCTTGTTGATCGCTTCGTTCTCCGCATTAAATTGATCGTCTGCGATCAACTTTGGAATACCCACAATGATACGGCTGGGGTACAGATTATCGTAAAGAGCTTTACTCTCACGCAGGAACTCGGGAGAGAACAGTAAATTCAACTTTCGTACCCCTTTTTGGGCATATCGCAAATAAAGACTCCGGCAATAACCCACGGGAATGGTGGATTTGATCACTATCACGGCATTAGGATTGACACGCAACACCAAGTCGATCACATCCTCTATGTGATGCGTATCGAAGTAATTCTTCACCGGATCATAGTTCGTGGGAGCCGCAATAACAATGAAATCGACCTCCCGATATGCAGAGGCTCCATCTAACGTTGCCGTAAGATTTAACTTCTTATTTTTCAAGCACTTTTCTATATATTCATCCTGTATGGGAGACCGCTTGCGGTTGAGCATCTCTACCTTTTCAGGAATGACATCCACCGCTATTACTTGATGATGTTGCGCCAACAAAGTAGCAATACTTAGTCCTACATAACCTGTCCCGGCTACGGCTATCTTGATTTCTTTATTCATATTGATTGTTTTTCCGTTAGCATCAAACACTTTTCATCTCTGATTTTCAAAAAAGATGAAGCATTTACAAAAATTCAATTGACACGCTTCATATATAGCTTATGTCCACACGCCCTATGGACAATTACTCCCCCATAAAATCCTTGACCACTCATCTGTGACCATTTCAAATACATTTTCTTTTATAAACTCACGGATAATGCGCAATTGTTTATCTCTCAAATCCACAGCCTCTCATCCACCTTGCTATAAATCGCATCCAGCCGTCTCAACTCTTTGAGTGAAAATTTTTCCTTGGGCATAAGCCGTATATAGCCGATGTGCTCCACATTCAAACGAAGGGGCAACATCAAGAAGAGACGACCCATACGGGAGATATCGTTTACAAGTGATTGATATTGTTTTATAGTTTCGTGAGGCACATCGTCCCATATCGTATTCACCAATACCGTAGAGCGACTGGTATCGAACATTAAGTCTTTTTGACGTTGTTTTTTGTCATCAGTCAGGTATATGTTCTCCAATGTCCGTTGCGCCTCTATATAATATAAGGTAAAGACAACGTATGCGCTCAGCTGGGCACATGGCTCTGAATCCGTAATATTCGATTGGAGCAAATGGTACGTCATACGCCATGCCGCATCATCACAAAGCAGTTCTTCCTGCAGTTCCGGACTCGCGATGGCCTCATCAAAACTGTGTTCCTGCGCATAGCGCATGGAAGGAATGAAGAAATGAAGCATACGGGCCAGCAGGGGCTTGTCTGTATCCAACTGCTTCCTTAACCCAATCAGGCTATCCTTCAAGATACACCGATTCTCGTCCAGTGCCCGCGGATGCGTATAATAATAGATATGACTGAACTCATGAATCAAAATGAAGGAGGTCTGGTATTCCGCCACAATCTCGCAAAACCGTATATCTTCTTTCCGTACTATTTCATACAGATCATCGATATCCCTATTCAACAAGTCGAGAAGCTCTTCGGCCTTGCCATACATGTTTTTACGAATCGCAAGATGATAGAGCAGGAAATGGTGTATGGCCTTGCTTCCCTCCTGCTTATGCAGGGTGGCTATGTTGAACAAAGTCAGCAAGGTTTGGAAACGGGGATTAAACACAACCTCTTGCGTGTCCAACTCGATGACCGGGGTCATTGAACCGTTTTCGTCCTCTCTCAGCACAATGCGAGTGCCTTGCTCCCGATTGTAAACCTCGGCAATTTGCTCATATTGGGACTTATTCCTCATCAGCCTCGGCGTCGACTATTTCCAAGGCATCATCAATGGAAATATTTTCTTGCGTGGTAAAACGAGACTTATAGGTTAGAGTCGTATCCCCCACACTCTCCTTCAATATCTGTAAAACATCCTCTATGAGTAATGACGGACAACCGATCTCCAACACCCATGAATTGCCACGCGCATCGAAATGTTTAACCAATTTCTGCCGCATGCTGACATATCCCAACTCCATATAAGATCTCAATAAGTTTTGAATCTCTTCGGGAATTTGATCGTAGCGGATATGTATATATACATCCATGCCACCTTCCGCATGGCGTTCTATCCGGGTATCCACAAACGATTCATCTTCCAGAATTGGCAGCGGCCTGTTATTGCGTTCTTTATTCCAGCGTGAGAGATTGGCCGTGATGTGATAATATAAGGTATTGGGTTTGAGCTTTCGCCCTCTCATTTCCGGGGCAAGGCAAGCGATAGGCCCATAAAAGGCATTCGTAGTGAAAACCTTAGAGTCGATATCCTCATTCACATAGATGGGCCTGATTACCCGGTCGGCTACGTCGAAAGGTTTCTTACAAGTGGCAAGAAGCCCCAAATAGTATTCCAACTTCTTCTCATCGCCGCCAAGATAACCCAGCAACGCCTCACGAGATGATATCTGACTATTATCCATCACGATTTACCTGTTTTTTCAATATTTTTCAATAGGGCGAGCCCTTCGTTTCAACATTTTTAGATACTCTTTTTCGAGAATATGTATCAGACTATATTCGCTTCGTCATCCGGATGAAATGAGTGAGAATAAACATCAGTAACACTAAAAACTTTCGAATATGAACGAAACGACATTCCGAATCCGTCCTTACTCCAAACGAGAGCTGGCGAGACTTTATTTCCCAGAGACCGCGAACATTGATTCCGCCGTGTCAAACCTACGCCTGTGGATACTTCGCAATAGCGAGGTCATGGAAAAACTCCATGCGGCGGGCTATCGCATACACAGCAAAATCTTCACGCCAAAGCAGGTGCGCATCCTTGTGGAAACTTTCGGCGAGCCGTAAACGAACGTATCGCAACGGAAGCGAATGTATCACCATCCGGCAACACCCCGATCTGCTACCTTCGCTTCCGTAAGTCTGATAACTCTGAAAGATGATACATCTTACAACGATAAGATCATACATCTTACACCGACAAGATGATACATCTTCCGCACGAAGATAATACATCTTTATCAGACTACAAACACGGCCGTGGTGAAAATGTTTTTTATTAATAACTTAAATTTTTAAACGTATGATCAACTGTAGTATCGTAATGAGACCCAATCCTTTGAAGAAGGAAGAGCCCAAGAAAGCTTATGCTTGCGTCCAAACCTCCAAGAAAATGAATATCAACCAATTCGCGGAACACATCTCCAGCCATGGCTGTGTCTATAGCCGTGCGGATATCGCGGCGATACTCACGATGGCTGTGGACTGCATGCGCGAGAATCTCTTGGATGGAGTACTCATCAAATTAGGAGACTTGGGCGACTTTGCTCCCGCCTTGAAAAGTATCGGGGCAGAAACAGCCGCCGACTTCAAGACTGACACCCATATCGTG
>ENA-OPWX01002193-OPWX01002193.1-human-gut-metagenome-genome-assembly--contig:-NODE-2193-length-10952-cov-3.082683_pt1 | contig 10952 bp, 10 predicted proteins | sample MGYA00241514_ERZ502020 | MGnify/ENA primary metagenome ERZ502020 (study PRJEB25962, sample SAMEA2042105) | human gut metagenome | biome: human gut; feature: human-associated habitat; material: faeces... | reverse complement strand
GCCTCTTCCAATGGTAAAATAATACTCAAATCCCTTTTTCTTTGTAATATTATCTCCCATATGCCATTTTCCGCTTAAAGCACAGTGGTAACCATTTTCAGCCAGATATTCCATATAGGTTTTATGGCCTTTCAGGTAATCAATGGACTTGTCTTCCATATCAAATCCATCCATCATTGCCATATGAGGATATTTCCAGGCATCCAGATTTCCCTTCCTCAACCAGTCCTGTATGCCATGGCAGGAAGGGATCTTTCCAGTTACGATACTGGCTCTTGCCGGTGAGCAGACCGGAGAAGTGCAGTAGAATTCATCAAAGGTCACTCCCGACTCTGCCAGGCGTTTCAGATTCGGGGTCTTAATATCATGGTTTGTCTCAGATTCTACAGCCCATGCCCCCTGGTCATCTGTAATTATAAAAATTATATTTGGTTTCTTTTTCATGCTTCTCATCCTTTCACGCCGCCTGCTGTCAGGCCTCCGATATAATACTTCTGGGCCGCCAGGAATATGGCAAAAATAGGCAGGATAGAGATTACGCTTGCAGCCATGATCAGACTGTATTTAAGCCCTGTCTCATCCATAAAATTTACCAGTCCCAGATTGATGGTGTACAGATCCTTGTTATTAATAAAAATCAGTGCATTGTCGTAATCATTCCAGCTCCAGGTAAAGAAAAGAATGACCAGTGTTACCAGTGCCGGTTTGCACAAGGGCGCAATGATCTGAAAACAGATCCGCAGATCCCCCGCTCCGTCGATCCGGGCCGCTTCCGAAAGCTCCTCCGGGATCTGCAGCATATACTGCCGCACCATAAATACACCGTAAATAGAGAATGCGGCGGGAAGAATCAGCGCCCAGTGGGTATTGTAGATTCCGATTTCCTTGAACATTAAAAGCTTGGGAACCATCAGCAGCTGATGAGGAATCATCATGGTAGCCAGGTAGAGCAGAAAAATCTTATCCCTTCCCGGAAACTTCAGTTTTGAAAATCCATATCCCGCAAGAATGGAAGTAGTCACTGCAAATACCACAGAAAGCAGAGTTACTTTTGCAGAATTAAGGAACATCAGGGAATAACTGTATTTTCCGAACCATACCTCTCTATAATTCTGCAGGTTCAGATAATCCGGAATCAACCGGAAAGGAACTGCGAATACATCTGCCTCACGCTTAAAGCTTGCTGATATCATCCATATAAAAGGAACGGTACAGACAATTACCATAAACCACAGGCAGGCGGTACATATAATCTTTGCTGTTTTATGATTTTTGTTCATTTTACCTTGCCTCCTTATGCCTCATTCCTTTTCTGGATACGGAACTGGATCCAGGTGATGAAGAAAATAATCGCCAGAAGGACAATTCCCTGAGCGGATGCAAATTCCAGCTTTCCGAACTGGAATGCTGTGCGGTAAATATTGTATACAAGCATGGTAGTTGCAGTTCCCGGTCCGCCATGGGTCATCAGGTTGATCAGTCCAAATACCTTAAATGAATTGATAATGGATGTGATCACAATAAAAAATGTAGTACCGGATAACATGGGAATCGTCACATACCAGATCCGTGCAATACCATTGGCTCCGTCAATGGCTGCAGCTTCATACAGATCTCTTGGCACATTGATCATACCGGAAAGAAACAGGATCACTGTATATCCCAGGTTCTGCCAGATACAGATCAATACAATGGCGGGAAGGGCCCAGCGAAGGTCTGACACAAAAACAGGCGGATTTTCCATTCCTATTTTACGAAGCAGATTTAAAATGGGGCCGTTATTAGAAAACAGCGCCAGCCATACAGCGGATATTGCTACAATATTTACAATATAGGGTAAATACAGACCTAACTGTACGAATTTTTTTCCAACCACATATTCATTTAATACATAAGCCACCATAAATGAAAGTACAATCAGAACAGCTACATAACTTACAGTAAAAACAATATTATTGATGAGGGATGCCCTAAACCACGCATCCCTCCACATTTCCACATAGTTGGAAAATCCCTGGATCCTGATTCCCTTGATTCCCTTGGAATAATCCCATTTGGATATGCTTATAATAAAACTGAAAAGCATGGGAACTGTCCAGAATATAAGTACACCAATCAGATTGAGCCCTATGAAGGCATACCCCTTCATAGCAGATTTTGCCTTCTTGATTTTTCGTTTATTCATAGGTATCACCTGCGCTACTGTTCCTGGGCGATCTTCTCATCCGCTCTCTTCTGGGCAATTTTCAGAGTATCCTCCACGGACTGGGCTCCGGCAAATACCTTATCAAATTCCTCTGTTAGAATGGTATTAATCTCCGCAGCGGCTGTCATATTCTTACGGATGGAGACATCACTTCCTGCCAGATATACATCTTTTGCACTCTCCATATCAAACAGCTCCTGCTGATTACCAAATATAAGGGAAGCCACCTTATCTGCATCATACTTCTTACATGCCGGAATTCTCGCATAAGGCGCCACATAATCCATGCCTTCCTCGATATACCACTTGATGAACTTCATGGCTTCCTGCGGATGCTCTGACTTGGAATTAACACTTAAGTCATCTGTATAAGATGTAGTATAATTGTGTTCCTGATCTGCGGACAATCTTGGCATTGGAGCGAAGCCTACCTTGAAATCATGAGGATAGTTAGCTGTATCCTTTACATCTCTCACTACCCAGTCGCCGAATATCATAGCTGCTTTTCCTGTCAGCAGCATGCTTGCGGGCGCCATTTTCTGTGTGGTCACATCTACATAGCTTGGCTCAATACCTTCGTTGACGCGCTGTAAATATTTCTCTGTTATATCTTTTACATCTTCTGTATCAATAAACGCTGATTTTCCGTCCGGGGCATACATCCAGTCCACTCCCAGCTTACTATTTAACATACGCAGTGCCGGCTGTCCCGCATCATATCCAGGGAAGAACCAGCCATAAACCTTGTTATTTCCTTCTCCTTTGGTGAGTTTTCTGGCTGTATCCAGGAATTCGTCATAGGTCCAGTCTTTGCTTGGATACGGTACGCCTGCTTCATCAAACATCTGCTGATTATAAAGGATCGTCTCTGTAATTCTCTTTGCCGGAAGACTGTAATAATGTCCGTTTATTTCTTTCTGGGAAATAGTATCCTCATAGTCTTCATCCAGCTTAAAGCCCGCGCTGTCAAATAATTCATCCAGCGGATAAGTATAACCGCTGTCAATTCTCTTCTTTAAAAGAACATCATTCATACTGAAGAAAACGTCAATAGAAGTATCTGACATCAACGTCATATCCAGCTTGGTATTTCCCGCATCATCATTGACATATCTTGTATACTCCACCTGAAGATTGGGATCTATCTTATTAAAAGCTTCACATACCTGTTCCGGCCCCATATTCTCCGCAAAGGATCCCCACCAGTGGAGCACCACCGGTTCTGCGGATGCCTCTGCCTTTGCCTCCCCTTTTTGATCGGTTGTGGAACCTGAACCGCCGCATCCTGCCATTACAGAAGCTGCCATAATAACAGACAGCCCCAACGCAACTGTTCTTCCTGTTTTCATAAACCATACCTCCTGCTGTTTGATGGTAGTGTCAAATCCACCACCTGTTTTTTGTTCCAAAATCTAATAAAAACCTTGATTTTAAGGGAAATCTGCAATAAAAAGAGCATTGACCTCCCTTTTCTGGTATAATGTCTATCGCCAAACAAACACCCCAGAAAGGAGCCAATGCTCATGGACATTATACTTTATTTACTCCAGACAATTCAAGACCTTTATCGCCAGAACTGCTGGTTAATCAACTTCATTTGCAGATATATCCCTCTCAAGCAGTGGGCTTTTGATGATTCCCACTCCCCAAAGTACCAGAAGTTCAAGATTGATGAACTCCCTCTGGTTACCGACTTCCGCCAGGACTGGACTTACAAAGAACTGATCCCTTACTACGAAAAACGCTATGGCAAGAAGATCCGTCCTGTCAGCCGCCGTTCAGAGTGTGACATCCCTGACGAATGCACCTGCCCACGCTGTGATGCCCCAAAACCCTTCCTCTACAAGAACAACGGCTCCAAAGGCCAGCTCCTCTGCAAGGTCTGTGCCGCCAGGTTCTCCCCTGCGGAAAGCCGTTTTTCTTCTGTAAAGCTGCGCTGCCCACATTGCGGCAATGCACTTGTTCCGAAGAAAGACCGGAAACACTTTATTGTCCATAAATGTGTCAATCCGAAATGCCCGTATTATCTTCACAACCTTAAAAAGGTCGATAAGGCTGACCTCAAAGAAGGCTATGGCAAGAATAAATACAAGCTCCACTACATCTACCGTGAGTTCACGATGGATTTTTTCTCCATGGACTTAAATACCCTCCCGAAGAATGCCTCCTCCCTGAAATTCAGCAAGCACAATGCCCACGTCATGTCCCTATGCCTTACCCTTCATGTCAATCTTGGACTTTCCCTGCGTAAAACTTCACAGGCATTGAAAGACCTTTACAACATCAGTATTTCCCACCAGCAGATCGCCAACTACTGCAAAACCGCTGCCATCTGCATCAAACCCTTTGTTGACCAGTATCCATACGAAAAAGGAAATGTGTTCACAGCTGACGAAACGTACATAAAAATACGCGGTATCAAAACTTACGTCTGGCTTATCATGAACGCCGCAACCCGCTCCATCATTGGCTATCAGGTATCTGACAACCGTGGCGTCGGTCCCTGCATCCTCGCCATGCGTATGGCTTTCCGGGGGCTCGCAAAGCTACCGGAGAACTTTAAGTTCATTGCTGACGGCTACAGCGCCTATCCCCTCGCTGCGATGGAGTTCGCAAAGAAGCCAGGCATGGATTTTTCTTTCAATATCACTCAGGTCATTGGCCTTACCAACGACGATGCTGTTTCCACAGAATACCGCCCATTCAAACAGATGCTCGAACGGCTCAACCGCACTTATAAGGCTTCTTACCGCCATACAAACGGTTTTGACAACATCGACGGCGCCAACTATGACCTGGCGCTCTGGGTTGCTTACTACAACTTCCTCCGCCCGCATAAGCACAATAAATACAAAGTCCTCAACGAAGTGGAAATACTGCAGGGCACCGACAACATGCCGGGCAAATGGCAGCTGCTCATCTTCCTCGGCCAGCAGACAATCCTCAACCTACAGAAACAGCAGGCTGCAGCCACAGACTCTTCCGCTGCGGAAATATAAATACATATGGTAGGTATATACCTACCGGAAAGGAGCCTTATCATGCGGGACTGGCTGGATTCAATCGATGCCCGTAACCAGAAGCAGGCAAAATACAACAAAAACAACACCGTCGGCTTCTATATGAAGCTGAACATCCATACGGATGCGGACATCATCCGCTGGCTCCAAAGCCAGCCCTCAAAGCAGGGTGCCATCAAACGCCTGATCCGTGATGAGATCGCCCACAAAGCCTCCGAAAAATGAGCAGGGGGAGCGGAACCGTTGTCAGAGGAACCGTGGAATACCGGAACACGGCAGAGCCGTGTGAGGATATGCCGCGAAAGTCCCTTGACATAAGGTTCACGGATTATCCTGTCCCGCAGAAAAGGGGGCTGCTGCGCCCTTTTCCTGCCTTCCGGCGAGGACGGGTGCGGGCAGAGCCCGCTAATGGGTCAAGGGACGAGTCCCTTGTGGGGTTTGGGGCAACGCCCCAAGGTCTTAAAACCATCAATATCTGCAATTTTCAAGGTTCACTTGAGCCTGTTTTTTCGGCTCAGTTTTTTCATAGATTACTTGACACTACCTGTTTGATGGCCCCATTATATACCGGTTCCTGCTTATAATGAACGCAGAAATAAAGGGGAAACTGGTAATTTTTTATGCACCTTTATTCAATTGGTAATTTCTTTTGCAAAATGGTAATTTTTTACGCGTTTTTCAAAGAAGCTTTTCTTTCCTGTCTTTTTTATTGTATACTCTATGTAAACACTTATGGGGAAACTTCAGTGAAAATCTTAACGAGGTTTACAAAAAAGCAGAGGTGCGGTGTGATTTGATGGAAAGGCGGTTTATAATGATGAAACAGACTTTTATGAAACTGAATCTGTCCTGCCGTCTGTTTCTGATCATTATCGTACTTTTTCTGATTCCCTATCTGTCCCTTTTTTCCTGGGCTTACAGGAAAGCGGAGATCATTATCCGTACCAAAGCTCAGTCCCTGGAAAAAGAAAACCTAAGCCAGACAAGAAATGACATTGAGAACCTTTGCTTAAACATAGCCAAGGCTTCTGATTACCTGATCTCCCTGGATCATTACGGTGTACTCTATCGTGAATCAGAACAAAAGGGATATGCTTATTTAAAATGCTGGCAGTACGTAGATGAACAGATCCAGAATGCAAATAACGCCCTGTTAAACTCCAGTGCAGATATCAGCGTTCTTTCCAAAGACCGGCTTTTATACTCCACACTTTCTTACCAGAAATTCCGGTATCAGGATTTTTTCAGAGAACAGGTCGTTTCCACTACATATTTTTCAAATGCTCACAAAAGTTATCGCAATTTTGAAAATGACCAGACTTTTATTTCCTATATCAGAGAACTTCCATCCTTCTGTTCTCAGTCATATTATCTGGTGATCTCCATTCCGGCAAACAATTTTTCAAAGCTTCTTGGAACTGCTGCCGGAACCATGGAACTGACGGATTCCGCGGGCAATACCATCTGCGGAGTCCGTTCACCCCAAAATAACGAAAGCTTCCGGGAAGAAACCTCCATCTCCCTCTCCGGTTGGAAATTGGAAGATACCATTTCCACAGATTTTCTCTACAGGGACATTTACCAGCTGCGTCTGTTTACATTTGCTGTATCCTTAGTATTATTAATGGCATGCCTTCTGGTAACATTTTCTGCTATTTACGCTCAGTTAAGGCCTCTTTTAAAGCTGAAAGAGCAAATGGAGCTGGTGATGTCAGGCAATCTGAATGCGGAAGTGGCCACCACCAATTCCAGAGACGAGATCAGCAGTCTTTCTCGTACCTTTAACAACATGGTCAATGAAATCAGCCACCTGATCAATGAAATCCAGGTCACTCAGAAAAGAGAAAGTGAGCTGCGTTTTGAAATGCTCTTAGCACAGATCAATCCCCACTTTCTCTTTAATACCTTAAACTCTATTAAATGGATGTCAGTGGTATCCGGAACAGACCATATCACCACGACCATAACCTCTCTCGGACGCCTTCTTGAGATCAGTATGAACAAGGTTAATGATGTACTTCCGCTTGGCGAAGAACTGGAAAATATAAGAAGCTATATCCAGATCCAACAGGTACGGTATCCGGGACGTTTTGATGTATTTTACCATATAGATGATTCCCTTTTAGACTGCCGCACCTTAAAACTGATCTTGCAGCCTCTTGTGGAAAATTCCATTCTCCACAACATTGAGCACCGCGATTATCTTTCCATTGACATTTCCGGTAAGCTTTCTGAGGATCTTATTATCCTGTGTGTAAAAGATAACGGAACCGGTATGACAAAAGAACAGATGGAACAGATCTTAAAGCCTAAGACACATGCAGAAAAAGGCTATGTTTTCTCCGGACTGGGTGTATGCAATGTAGAAGAACGGATCCGGCTTGCATATGGCCCTGATTACGGATTAGAATATAACAGTGACGGCTATTCCTATACGGAAGTAACGATCACTTTTCCCCGACACCAGAAATCAGACCCATTATTACAGAAAGAAGCAAAACAATGATAAAAATACTGATCGCAGATGATGAACCACTGGTAAGAGCCGGTATTAAGGCAGTAATCCCCTGGAATGATCATGGTTTTGATGTAATTGGAGAAGTCTCCGATGGAAACGAAGCTTATGAAAAAATCCTGGCCCTGAAGCCTGATATACTGATCACAGACATAAAAATGCCTGGAATGGATGGTATCACGCTGCTTAAAAAGTTAAAACAGGAGAAAGTTTCCATACAATCAGTGGTGCTCAGCTGCTTTGACGAATTTGAACTGGTCAGAGAAGCTATGAAATACGGCGCCCGGGACTATATCCTGAAATTATCCATTGACCCGGCAAAGATCCTGGAAGTTCTCGGTGAGATCCGGCAGGATCTGGCTGACCTGCCGGAAAATGAGCCGCATTTTTCTTTAAATACTGATGATCTGAAATATCTCTTTATAAAAAAACTGCAGAACCGGGGATTCACCTCAGATGAACAGATAGAAAATGTGCTCCACAACATTCAGCTGACTATTTCCCTGAAAAATTATTACCTGATGCGTTTTACCTTTGAACCGGAAACAGCCAAAATACCGGATGACAACCGCAGAAAAATGATTTATAATCTGTTGAACCAGCTTTGCCAGCGCTACCCTGGGAATGAACTGTTTTCCCTGGATGAAAAAGGATATCTGATCATACAAAATGCAGAAAAAAATGATTTTCTCTGCCGTCAGATTTCTGCAGCCATGAAGCAGTATGCCAACCAGACCGTATATTTTGGCATAAGTCCCAGATTGAAGGATTATTCAGTGTTTAAAGACGGATTAAAACAGGCGGACGATACATTAAACACCTGTGTTTTTTATGAAAAAACAGAACCTTTGACTTTCCAGATGCTTACATCTGCAGGTTTCCCATTTATTACCAGCTGCCTGGCCCAGAAGCTTTATATTTCTCTTTCCTCCGCCAACACAGAGAAATCCTGTGAGCTGATTTCCCGCTTTTTGCTCTGGCTGAAAAGCGGACTGTTCTTTTCTTCCCTCTGCTATTCTTATCTGGAGGAGATCCTGAATATTTATGTGCGGGTAGCAAGAGAACAGAATTTTTCCATTTACCAGATGCAGGACGGTGAAGCCGACATTTTCAGCCGGATCCGCCAGACGCATACCCTTCGCTCCTGCGAACAGGTCTTGTCCGGCTTTACCAGAAAGTTTACGGAATTCATCCGTGAAAAACGTTCCGGTGAACGCTCCGAAATCCTGAAGATCAAAGAATACCTGCAGCTTCATTACAGTGAAAATATTGACCTGAACCTGATTGCAGAACTGGTAAATATTACGCCGTCCCACTTAAGCAACCTGTTTAAAAAGGAAACGGGAGTGAATTTTTCCACTTATCTCACGGATGTCCGGATGAAGGCAGCCAGGAAGCTTTTACAGTCGCCGGAATTTCTGATCTATGAGGTTGCAGAAAAAACCGGATATTCCAATGCAGGATATTTTGGAAAAGCTTTTAAAAAATATTGGGGTATATCCCCGGAAGAATTTAAAAAAGAACAACGTTAGGAGTTTACATACTATGCCAGCTATCAGCGTACTTATCAAGCCATCCTCCGGGATGTGCAATATGCATTGTGATTATTGTTTTTATTGTGATGAAGCCCAGAAACGGCTTCAGAAGTCTTATGGATTTATGTCTGAAGAAACTTTAAAAAATGTGATCCGCAAGACAATCCTGCGGGCAAAAGGTGCTGTTGCCTATGCTTTTCAGGGCGGTGAGCCTACCCTTCGGGGAATTGATTTCTTTAAGAAAGCCATTGCTTATGAAACCCAGTATAACCGATACCATATACAGGTCCGCAATGCATTACAGACAAACGGATATCTGTTGGACGATGAATGGTGCCGCTTTTTAAAGGAAAATCATTTTCTGGTAGGTTTGTCTTTAGACGGGACAAAAGAAACCAATGACATGTACCGCCATGCTTCCGGCTGTGAATCTGTTTTTGACCGGATCTTCCAGGCTGCAAAACTGCTGGAAAAGCACGGAGTGGATTTTAATATCCTTACAGTAGTAACCAATAATACCGCTGCCCATATAAAAGAGATCTATGAGTTTTATCGGAAACAGAACTGGGACTACCAGCAGTATATTGCCTGCCTTGATCCCTTAGATGAAGAGCACGGAAAGAATTCCTATGCCCTCTCTCCTGAGCAGTACAAGGATTTCCTGATCACTTTATTCCATCTCTGGTACGAAGACTGGAAGAAGGGCTGCCAGCCTTATATCCGCCAGTTTGAAAATTATATTGGCATCCTCATGGGCTACCGCCCGGAAGCCTGTGATCAGTGCGGTGTATGCAATATCCAGAATGCAGTGGAAGCAGACGGCAGCGTTTATCCCTGTGATTTCTATGTATTGGATGAATACCGGCTGGGAAATTTTAATACGGACCAGCTGGATAGCATTGACCGGCGCCGTCAGGAAATCGGATTTATTGAACGTTCTAAAAAATTAAAAGATTCCTGCCTTTCCTGTTCCTATTACAATATCTGCCGGGGCGGCTGCCAGAGAAACCGGGATCTGGATCCTGAAAGCGGACTTTATGACAATTATTTCTGTGAAAGCTACCGCATATTCTTTGATGCCTGTCTGCCTCTTATGGAGGAGATTGCGAAAAAACAGAGTACTGAACGATAAGCCGGATTACTTTTACATTAAGCGAATCCCCAAGCCTTGCACGACCTAGGGATTCTTTTGAAACGTTTCTTTTGGAACGTTACTTAATTACTGCTCATAACCGGCTTAAACACCCTGCTCCTGGCCGGATCCTCCTCATCCGCGGACTCCTTAGCCATAAGGACAGCTTCCCTGCAGAACTGCTCCTGGGAATTGACCAGGACCTTGCCCCTCTTATCCTCCTTCTCGTAGCTGCCGTCCGGCTGAAGTATATGGGCCTTTACATTGTCCTCCAGCTCCACTTCCAGAATATGGATTACCTTTTCCCTTAATATCTCGTCCTCAACTGGGAACAGAATTTCCACCCGGCGGTCTAAGTTCCTGGGCATCCAGTCCGCGCTGCCCATGTATACCTCCGGGCTTGCGTCATTGAAGAAATAAAAGATACGGCTGTGCTCCAGAAAGTTGCCTACAATGGAGCGCACGGATATGTTCTCGCTGAGTCCCGGCACACCTGCCTTCAGGCAACAGATGCCGCGGATAATCATTTCCACCTTGACTCCCG
>ENA-OPWX01002186-OPWX01002186.1-human-gut-metagenome-genome-assembly--contig:-NODE-2186-length-11000-cov-1.884331_pt1 | contig 11000 bp, 7 predicted proteins | sample MGYA00241514_ERZ502020 | MGnify/ENA primary metagenome ERZ502020 (study PRJEB25962, sample SAMEA2042105) | human gut metagenome | biome: human gut; feature: human-associated habitat; material: faeces... | reverse complement strand
TTTTGTCATTTAATTTGCTATATTTGCAAAACAATTACAAATTTAAGGGATGAAATGATACTTGAAATTCGTTTGAGCAACTTCTTCTCAATTAAAGATGAGGTGGTACTGGATATGCAGGCAGCAAGCATACAGACAAAAAAGGCAAAGGAACTGGAAGAAAATACATTTGTATGCGGTAATGAGCGCTTGCTTAAAACTGTTGCCATTTATGGTGCAAATGCAAGCGGAAAGTCTAATATATATAATGCTTTTGAATATATGTCTGATTATGTTGCAGATTCTTTTAAGTATGGGGATGAAGAGGAAAAGTTTGAGGAGTTCAGACCGACTCCGTTTTTGTTTGATTCCACATCTGCTGAAGCAGAATCCAGCTTTGAAGTGTATTTCACATTGCATGGTGATAAGTCTGAAAGAACTTATAACTATGGTTTCTGTATCAACAAGGAAGGTGTAACGGAAGAGTGGCTTAATTCCAAGGCAAAGACTGCAAGAAAGTACAGCACTGTATTTTATCGTGGAACTACAGACGAGGAGCTTGATTTGTCCGGTTTTCCTAAGAGTAGCAGGGATAATATTCAGGTGGCATTGGAAAAGCAGGTGCTTATTATATCTTTGGGAGCAAAGCTTAAGATTGGTAAGTGTAAGGCAATCAGGGATTGGTTCCTTGCTAATGAGTTTGCTGATTTTGGGGACCCTTTTACTAATTTCTTTATGTCACGCAGATTGCCTAAAGGATTTGTGGAAGATAAGGATGTGCAGCAGAAAGTTGTGGAATATTTCGCATCCTTTGATGAACATATCAAGGATTTTAGAATTGAAAAGGTTCCTCAGGAGGCTGAAAGTAAGGAAGAAAGATACAAGATTAACGCACTACACAAGATGATTGATTCTGATGAAATGGCGGAAATTCCTCTAGGATTGGAGTCCGCTGGAACCTTGAAGATGTTTGCGTTATATCCGGAATTGCAAGAAGTGTTGGAGAAGGGGAGCGTATTCTTCATCGATGAATTAAATGCACGTTTGCATCCGTTACTTGTAAGGAATTTCCTGCTTACATTCTTGAATCCGGAGATAAACACTAACCATGCACAACTTGTATTTACAACCCACGATACATGGCAGTTGTCTAACCAGTTGTTGCGTCGTGACGAAATCTGGTTTGTGGAAAAGGATGAAAGAGGCGTATCCACACTTTACTCATTGGCTGACTTCGTGGATGAGGATGGTTCTCGTATCCGTAAGGATGAAAGCTATGAGAAGAATTACCTAATTGGAAAGTACGGTGCGATTCCTACCTTAAGGAGTATTGATATTTTTAAGGAGGATTGAGTATGGCGAAAAAGGACAGAACAGGTAATAGAAAAAAGAGAGACCAGAGAAAACAATTCAAGGTGCCGGAATTGGGCTACTATTTGATTGTTACGGATACAGAGGCTACGGAATGCTGCTTCTTTACTGGTCTTCATCAGGCATTGCCGGAAGATGTGAGAAATAAGCTTGTAATAAAGGTGGTAGAAACAAAGACTCGTACCATGATTGATAAATGTTTGGAACTCACTGCTTATGATGCACAATATCGTATTCCTTGGATTGTGTTTGACAGAGACCAAGTACAAGGGTTTGATGAGATTATAAAAGAGGCAGAGGATAAAGGAGTACAAGCGGGCTGGTCTAATCCATGTTTTGAAATATGGATGTATGCCTATTTTGGTTCCATGCCGGCAATCCAAGAATCTTGGACTTGTTGCGCAGATTTTGGACGAGTGTATGAAACCAAGACCGGGCAAAAGTATTCCAAGGCAGATGAGCAGATGTATGGAAAACTCTGCAAAGCTGGTGACGAGGAAAAGGCAATCCAGATAGCACAGCAGAAACTGGAACAGTGTAAAAGAGAAGGTAAGACAAAGCCATCAGAAATGTGTCCTTGTACGACGGTGCATGAGCTGGTGGGGGAGATAAAGGGTAAGACAGTATATGTGTAGGAAATGTAAATCCGTAAAATGACTTAGAAAGGGTAAAGATGTTGAATGTTTATCAAAGCAATAGATAATATGTTACTTATTGATATACTATAACGCAAGTAGAACTCTGAAATCTCAGATTTTTATGTTCGATTTGTTCTATGGCGGGATGGCAATACTTAATAGTTTTATGAATTGGTAAAGAGTAGAGAAGAATGACAGATTGAATATGTGGAGGTATGATGATATGGATGTTTTTGCAATAGAAAAAGGAAAAGCACTGAAACTTTCGGTAGATGAATTTGAAAAACAGACATGCCATGAGTATCCTTACTACAGAACAAAAAAGGATAAAAGACTTTCTTTGTATGCGATTTGCCCAGAATGCGGAAATCCTATACAGATTGTAAATATGTATGGAGAAGAAATGATGCAGAATGTAACCCGTAAAGTAACCCTTTATGGGAAGCATACAGGACGAGCTGTAGAAGGTTTTCCATATTGGAATGAAGCAGAGATGAAAAACTGCTCATTATATAAGCCATCGCCATTGGGAAATACGGAAATAAGAACAAAAACGGAAGAGTCTGAAGAAATAAAGGAAATTATCGAAAAGAATTGGAGAAAAATAAAGCAGAATATTAGAGGTATAGTGGGAGTAAATCTAACGAATAAAGAAATGGACCATATGTATGAGGTGTTTATGGATTCTCGAGCGTATAGTTATAAAGCTGTTAATAAATACAATATACCCTATGCTATGATTAGATATCAGGAAGCAATATCAATCTATCGCACTTTTCTATTTGACTCTCCTATGAGTGAAATTGTCAAAGACAGAATCAATTGTAATAGTAAGTATTTTGAAATTCCAGATAAGGAAATAGTGAAAAAGGGAAGCGGATTCTATAACATTGGCATCTATTTTACAAAGTATCAAAGGAAAGAACACAAGCAATATATACACATGGTAATATATGAAGCTGATGGGTATGGAAAAGAAGGTAGAAATAGTATTTTAGAGGAAAGCATAGAAATGAAATCATGGATTTATGAGTGATTGTAAACGAAGAGTGAAAACACCATATATTCTTATGATAAAAAGAAGCTCCTTGCAAAACTGTATATGTGAAATATTGGGAGGTAACAGAATGTTTATTAGAAAAGTCAAAATTCATAATTTTAAATGTTACAGAGATTTTGAAATTACTCTTGAAGAAGGATTGAATATTGTTGTTGGAGATAATGAAGCAGGGAAATCAACAATACTCGAAGCTATAAATTTGGCACTGACCGGAATTATTAGTGGAAAGAGTATATGGAATGAGATTTCACAGTATATTTTTAATAAAGAGGCAGTTGATGAGTATATTACATCGTTAAATACAGCCCCTATTGAACTTCCATACATAGCAATAGAAATTTTCTTTGGTGGAGCTGAAAATCCTTTGATGAATGGTGATGCGAATTCAGATAAAGATAACAGTGCAGAAGGATTTTGTTTCAAAATTGCATTTAATGACAAATATGCAGATGAATATGAAGCATTAGTCCAACAGGGAGATGTTAAAAGCTTGCCGATTGAATATTATGATATCACTTGGACAACCTTTGCCAGAGATATAATTACAACACGTAGCATACCTTATAAATCATGTTTGATTGATTCATCTGAATATAGATATCAAAGTGGAAATGATTTGTATTTGTCGAGAATTATAAAAGGCTCATTGGAACCGGAAGATATAACATCTATTGCACAAGCACATAGAAAAATGAGGGATACTTTTATTAATGATCCATCAATAGAGGCTATTAATAATAAAATAAATCAAGATGCTAGTTTGACAGACAAAAAGATTGCGTTATCTGTAGAATTGGTTACAAAGAATGCTTGGGAAAATAGTCTTGTTACACAATTGGATGAGATACCATTTCATTATGTAGGAAAAGGAGAGCAATGTGTTGTTAAGACAGAACTGGCATTAGCAAAACGTACTTCGCAAAATGCAAGTATTATTTTGTTAGAAGAACCAGAAAATCATTTGTCACATACAAGATTGAATCAGTTGATTAAATGTATTTCGGAACAATATGCAGAAAAACAAATACTTATTTCAACGCATAGTAGTTTCGTCGCAAATAAGTTAGGGTTAGGAAAAGTGATGCTGCTTGATAACCTGAGAATTACAAGATTTTCTGAGTTGCCGGAAGATACATATAATTTCTTTAAGAAGGTGGCTGGTTATGATACGTTACGAATGATTTTATGTAAGAAAACCATCTTGTGTGAAGGAGATTCGGATGAACTGGTGATTCAGAAAGCATATATGCAACTTAATGATGGGCGTTTGCCGATAGAGGATGGAATAGAAGTGATTTCCGTGGGTGTATCATTTTTGCGTTTCCTTGAGATTGCAGATTGTATTCAAACAAAAATTGCAGTTGTTACAGATAACGATGGTGATATGGCAGCTATTAACAAAAAGTATGCAAATTATATAGGTGCAAAGCGGAAAGAATATATAAAGATATGTGTTGATGACGTTGTGGATACAGGGACACTTAAGATTGGCAAGAGTGATTATAATTACAATACTTTGGAACCGAAACTGCTGAAAGTTAATGGCTTAGATAAGTTAAATCAAATTTTCGGTACTGATTATACAAATGAGGATGATTTGAGGAAATTTATGAAGCATAACAAAACAGAATGCGCATTGAGAATATTCGAATCTTCTGAACAGATAGAAATACCGGAATATATTTTGGAGGCTATCAGATGGTAAATAGATTGATAATTGCGGCTGCAGGATCTGGTAAAACTACATATTTGGTCAGACAAGCGATGCAACAATCGGACAGTGTATTAATAACAACATACACTATTGCTAATGAATTGGAAATCCGAAAAAAAATTGTAGAACTCAATGGTTTTGTTCCGCATAATGTTACCATACAAACATGGTACTCTTTTCTTTTGCAGCACGGGGTTCGACCATTTCAGGGAGTGGTCTTAGATGATAAGATTAACGGCATGATATTAGTCAATGAAAAGTCTGGGAAAAAATATGATGGGAAATATGGTCCGGTATATTTTGCAGAAGATGACTATAGAAAATTCTATTTCACGGATGGGATGAAAATGTATTCAGATAAGATTGCAAAATTTGTATGCCGTTGTGAAAAGGAAACTAAAGGCAGAGTTTCGCAAAGAATTAGCAGGATTTATCCTAAGATATATGTAGATGAAATTCAAGATTTAGCGGGATATGATTTAGACATCATAAAAAGTCTGTTGCAAGCGGAGTGTGATGTGACAATGGTAGGAGACCCCAGACAGGTAACATATCATACGCATAACGAAGCAAAGTATAAGAAATATGCAAATGGTAAGATAGAAGAATTTATTAAAACTGAGTGCAAAAAACCAGGTTGCATTATTGATAAAGAGACTTTGAATGATTCTTACAGAAATAACCAAAGTATTTGTTCATATTCATCGCAGTTGTATGAAGAATATGGTGAAACTGGAACAAAGCAATTTGCGGTTACAGGGCATGACGGAGTTTTTTTAGTAAGACCAGATGATGTTGATGCATATTTAGAAGAATTTAAGCCAATGCAACTTAGGGAGAAGAGAACAGTAAAAGTGAATGATAGATATGCAGTAATAAATATGGGTGAGGCTAAAGGATTAACATATGATAGAGTCTTGATTTATCCAACTGGAACAATGAGAAGCTGGATGAAGGACCATTCAAAGACATTGCAACCGAAAACAAAGTCTCAATTTTACGTTGCAATTACAAGAGCAAGATATAGCGTGGGAATTGTTTTTGATTATGATGAGAAAATAAGTATTGAAGGTGTGGAAAAGTATCAATAATTGGGTGTATATGTTGAATAATTGATACAAATATAATAACAGTTTGAAATCGATGTGATAATAGAACGGATTTATAATGTATTGAAACCTCATGTCGATTAAAAAAGGCATGAGGTCTTTTTGTGGGAGAAGATATGGATAAAGAACAATTTCTAAGAAATATACAAGAAGAAGATAATAATTCATTGAGAACAGGAGCTGCTAATCGTATATTGCAATTACTTCAGAGACAACGTTATAACAATAATGAGGATAGCGTTAAGAGATGGATTTGGGAATTGTGTCAAAATGCAAAGGATGTTTGCAATGATAGCGGCAAGGTAAAAATTCGTATTGATTTAGATGAAAGTAATAAAAGGGTTATTTTCAGACATAATGGAAGAGCATTTTCTCTTGCAAATGTCATGTCACTTATCAATCAATCTTCATCAAAGGATAGAGATGATGAAACGGAAAGAACCAGTGGGAAGTTTGGAACAGGAAAACCTATTTCTGACAACACATTTATTATCAGAGATAGTTAATATATCAGGTATTTTAGAGACAGAACCTGAGAATTACTCTCGCTTTCGGATTTCATTGGATAGGACTGGTCATGATAAAAAAGAAATTATTGCGGCATTGGAAAAAGCTGTGAGTCAATTGCAGGAATGTCAGTCAATGCTGGTAAGTGACTATGATAAATATGCATATAATACCATATTTGAGTACGAACTTGATGAGGATGGGATTGAGGTGGCTCAGCAAGGGATTGAGAATTTGAGAGTGTCAGCACCATTTGTCTTGTCAATGCTTAGTGATATAGAGGAGATTACACTTGAAGCTACAGGAGAAAATTATAAATATAGCAGGCAATACAATTGTGGTTTAGCTAATTCATTAGTTCATGAAATCATATATGTATCAAGTACAGAAACTAAGAAGATATATATTTTAAATTTAACAGAAGAGAATACAACAATATCTATTGCTTTAGAAGGCGGAGAAAGTGGATGGTATATCATGCCTTATGCAAAGCAGCAATCAAGGTTGTTTTGCGATTTCCCTTTAATCGGAACAGAAGATTTCCCATTTCCAGTGTTAGTCTGTGCCAGAGATTTTAATCCGACAGAACCCAGAGATGGCATTTTTTTGACATGTCAGTCAAGGTCAAAGATTGATGATGAAATACAGCAAAATCGAGATATTATTGAAAGGGCATGTGAATTATATAAAAAGTTACTAGAGTATGTAGCAGAGAAAAGATGGAACGGAATCTATAACATAACAAAAATCAATTCGTATGGTAGCAAAAATTGGTATGACAATGAATGGTTGGAGGATATTGTCAATAATTGTAAGTATACTATTTTGCACACACCGATTATCTGTACCGGTAATGGATCAATGATGGCATTGCAAGATGATTTTGAATATGAACAGGTATTTATAATTTCTGAATCCAAAGAGGAAATACGTGAAAAAGAATGGGATTTGCTTAGTGTTATAATGCCAGAAAAGATTCCGTGTAGGGAAGATATGCACAATTGGTATAATTCCCTGTGGAATAATTGTAATAAGTACAATTTTAAATCATTGATAAAGCAGATAGAGGAGTATGGGAATGTTGTAAAACTTCAGGAATACATGAGAGGAACTGATTGGCATTCATGGTTATCGCAGTTTTTTAATCTGATAGAAGAGAATAAAAGTTTTCAGACATATATTGCGTCAGAGAGGATTAATATTATTCCAAATCAAAATGGTATATTTTCTTGCACGACAAATTTATATTTTGATAAAGATATCTTAAATGAATATAAGGAGATTCTAAAGTTTCTTGGAATTGATTGTAGGGATTGGTTGCTTGATTTGGAGTTCAGAAACAGAGATTGGTTTCAATTCGAAGAATATGGTAATGAGCAGATTTTAAAACTTATTGAAGATAAGTTGGATGATGCAGAGAAGGAACTTAAAAGCAATGTATTGTTTCGTATGGCATATATGTATATAGGGGAAAATGATAGATTAGTAATACATAGGCAAATATGTCAATTTGCAAATGCAATTTTGAAAATGGATAATCAAATGATAAAGGTGTCGGTAATTTCTGAGAGAATATTGCAGGATGCATTGAAACATACAATAACTCGTGTGGCAGACCGAATTAGTGAGTGTGAATGTATTCAGAAATTTGCAGAATATATGGAAATATCTTTTGATGAAGCAGTGAGATTATTGGCACAATTTGTAGAATTTGTTTTAGGACAAGGCTATGATAATCTTATAAATAAATCTACGAAGCCGATCTTACCGAATCAGAATGGTAGGTTCATGATAAAGGATGACATATTTTTGGACAATGAAATGGATGAAACGCTAAAAGATTTAGCTGTTTGTGCAGGATATGACATCAAGTCAGACTTGCTTATGAAAAACATTTATTTGGAATTGCCGGAAAGCCGATGGAAAAATGATATAGATGTATCTCAGGTTATTATAAAATATGTTAATCAAAACAGAACTTCTAAAGAGGAGGAAGTAAGAACATATTTTAAAAGATTATTGGTGTGGATATGTGACAATGAGGAAAAGGCAAGGAGCATTTTGCCAAATTTGTGTGAAAACAAGCATTATCTTTATGACGATGAAGAAATTGCTAGAACTATCAAGCAGGCAGAGACATTTAATCAACTCATGGAAAAGTACAACATATCCAGTCCGGAAAAGTTGGAGGAGCTTATTGGCAAAAGTCAGGAACAATGTACCGAAGTTAGTGATGATAGAATTGAATTAACAGAAGAGGTATTGCTACAATTGGGAATTGATTCTGAAGATGCACTGGAAAAAGCCTTCTCCTACCCGGATTTTGCAAGTAAGTATATCAGAAATTCAAAGCATGATGCAGGTACATATGAGTATCTTCAAACTATATTAGAGCGGTCAAAAAAATAATATTCTTTTGCATTTAAATAGTAAAGAAGAGTATGACATTACTGAAATGCGTCAAATAGCCAATACAATATTTATCATAAAGAAAGATGGAAAAGAAATCTTTTTATTGGCACGCCCGTCTGATGGTGGAGAAGTTCGAATATATTATGAGACAGAAAAAGATTTGCTGGATTATACAATGGATTGGGAACTGGAAAGAGTGAACCACAGAAAATCACATTTGGAAAGATGATTAAACTAACCGGACTTAATAGAATACCGCTGAGAGGAATATAACATGAGACTAAATGAAAAGGAAATTGAAAATATTATATGCAATAGTGTGACTGAAAATTTGATATGTAGAGCCTTGGAACTACGCCCAGGAGAATTGGCAAAATTCATATGTGGATTAGCCAATGTTAATGGAGGGTATATATTAGTTGGGGTTGAGGATAATGGGCTATTGAAGCCAAAGGGTCTTCAGCTTGCATTTGATATGAAATCTATTATGAATTCTGTAGACAAGAATTTAGATGGCACTTGTCAATTTGGATACGGATATGTTAATGTTTCAGGAAAAAATATTTTTGTTATCAAAGTTGAGAGGGCGAAACAAAAGATATTAGTGGATAATGTATATTATTGCTTTCAAAACAATAGTGTAGAAGTAAGACAAATAGAGGAAGCAAAAAGATTATCGACTTTGTTTATTTCATATACGGAGTGTGACACACCTATAGTGGATATTATTGAAGACAAGATTCGTGAAAAATTGCAAGATAAGATTAAGGTTTCACGTTATACAGGGTTAAAGTATAAAGATAGCTTTAAGGAATTTATGGATACAATTCAAGAACATGATTATGTTCTAACTGTTGTAAGTGATACATACTTAAAGAGACAAGCGTGTATGTATGAAGTAGGGGAAATAATTAAGGACCATCATTATAAAGATAAATTATTGTTTGTTGTGTTGAGTGAAAATGAAAGAAAGTATTATGGCGAAAATATTCCTGAAAAAATAGGACCCAATATTTATGGAGGTGCTGAGGCAAGACTTGAATATATTGGGTTTTGGAAAGAAAAGTTTGATAAGTTACAGCAAATGATGAGTAATATAGGAGATTATGAAGCAACTAGTGAAGCAACAAAAGATCTTAAGATTATTGGACAAATATATAGAAAGGATATGGGAGAATTTTTACAGTTTTTGTCTGATGAAAATGGTAAAAATTTTCAGAAGTTGTATGAGAATGATTTTAAAGAATTAATTGAATGGATATATCCAGATTACTGTTTGAATATCTTTGATATGTGCCACCGATTTGATATTTTGTTAAAGAATGCTATTGAGAGATTACATAATGTAACGAGAACTGATTATAATCAAATTGCGTTAGGAGTAAAGACAGATAGCCATCAAACAGGATTAATGGTGTTTGCAGATGATATTGTGCTGTATAAACAAAGATATCGCTTGGTTGCTATGGACGGGCTTATGGCAAAATCGTATGTAACAGGAAATAATATTTTAATAGATGATGTAAAGAAAGAAAAAGATTATTATTGTGCAGTTTTTCAGACACGTTCAGAATTAGTATTACCAATTAAATATGGTGGAAAAATAATTGGTGTATTCAATTCTGAAAGCGAAGAAACAAATTATTATACTAAAGAGATGGTAGAACAATTATATAAAATACTTGAAAATTTTTCTTCTAGAATTATTGAATTAGGATATGTGGGAAATATGAATCATGGGGATATTCCCTATGTACATATTTAAATATAGATATAAGATTAATATTGTGAGAGTGCATATTTGTTTGTTAAGTGTCTGTCTTAAAATGTGTAGTGGTTTGTAATAATTTTCCATATTCCACAAGGAAATATAGATACATATATGTAAAGCGTTACTATTAGGGAGTTGATACAACTTTTACTGTATTTATATAATGGGTGGGGCATGTATGAATTTTTCTACGCACACGGGTATCGCGAGTTTCCGTGGGTACACCGATGCTCACTATGGGTCATCAGTGATGAAAAATCAAGACTTTTTGAGCAGTTGTTGCAATTTCCGCAACAACTGCTATTAGACTATGTGCACCTAGCGGCGCACGTTTCTAACGGGTTAAAGCCCCGAATCCGCCCGGTAGTGGGAAGGATATAGCCGAAAGCAAGGGTGTCCATCGTGAGATGGAATCTGAAGGAAGCTGGATGTGAGGAAC
>ENA-OPWX01002185-OPWX01002185.1-human-gut-metagenome-genome-assembly--contig:-NODE-2185-length-11002-cov-1.442952_pt1 | contig 11002 bp, 8 predicted proteins | sample MGYA00241514_ERZ502020 | MGnify/ENA primary metagenome ERZ502020 (study PRJEB25962, sample SAMEA2042105) | human gut metagenome | biome: human gut; feature: human-associated habitat; material: faeces... | reverse complement strand
GGAGTCGGCGGCGCTTGATGGATGTACCGGATTTGGAAGAATCATACATATTATATTACCGAACATTTCCTTTATGGTATTTATCCAGCTGATCATGTGTGTGATCACTACGATGCAGCTTTTGGATGTACCTTATATGTATGCTTCAGGAGGTCCAAGTGGGGCATCGACTACACAGGGAATCTTCATTTACAATGCATTCAATCAAGATCTGAATTATGGCAGAGGTTCTGCGGCTTCTGTGATCCTGTTGCTCGTGATCGCAGCAATGACGATGATCCAGATGCGTTTTGAAAAAATGGAGAAGGAGTAGGAGGCAGAGAAGATGAAGAAAACAAAGCATAGAACAAAAATGAAGCTTGGAAAATCTGAGCGCGGGCTGAAAATTGTTGCAGTAGTCGTGTCACTGATCTTTGCGGCAGCGATGTTGTATCCGATGATTTTTGCAGTTTCCAGCGCGATGAAAGATAACAAAAAAATATACGAGATACCGCCGAAACTGCTTCCGGATGCAGCAAATAGTTTATCGGTTGTGTTAGATTATTCTGAGGTCAAAGGAGACGAAAAGGAATTAAAGGATAAAATGCTGCAGGATAATATTGTGACCATGTTTGGAGTCAGCCAGAAGATGCAGGAAGATTCTATTATGGAAATTAAAGTGTACGGAGTGAAAGACGGAGAGACGGTATTTTACTCGAGAGCACACCAGATGAAACTACAGATGGAAAAGGATTATGGAATTTATAAAGGAACTGCGATCAAGACAAAAGTACTTCTCCACGGGGATCGCTACATCCGGGCATGTGATTCCATTGGCTATGAATTTGATATGAACGGAGTGTCTGAAAAAGCACCGGAAGGACTTGGGATAAAGTTCTCTGAGAAAGTCGCAAAGATCATGGACGAAAAATATCAGACAACCGGAGAGCTTGTAAGCGTTGGAGACAAAGTGAAAAATTTTTTGAATCTGGAGAGCTTTAAATACTACTTACAGATGCCGGCATATATTTATCCAGAAAGTGAAGCAGTACAAAACTTTGGATTTATGACATTTGTATTTAACAGTATCATCGTCATCGGATTCGCAATGGTTTCGCAGGTGATCCTGTGTTCGGTATGTGCATTTGTCATCAGCAGGAAACTTTCCAAGAGAGCAGGACAGTTCGTACTGTTATTCTTCCTCGGTGGAATGATGGTGCCATTTGCAAGTATTATGCTTCCGCAGTTGATCATGTATAGAGAAATGGGAGCTTACAACAACTATGCAGCGTTGCTCCTTCCGTTCTTGTACCCGTATGGATTTTATGTGTACCTGTACAAAGGATTTTTTGATCAGATTCCGGGAAGTTATTTTGAGGCGGCAGAGCTTGACGGTGCGGGAAGCTTCTACCTCTATACAAGAATCTGTATGCCACTGTCTAAGCCAATCATTTCTCTCATTGCGCTGCAGACCTTTATTGGAAACTGGAATGATTTCTTTTGGGCATGGCTGGTCACAGAAGATCAGAAACTTTGGACATTAAACGTGGCACTGTATAATATTTCTAACAACGTGGCGACAAAACAAAATGCGCTGATGGGACTTGCGGTCGTGACGATAACGCCAGTGATCCTGCTTTCGATTTTGTTCTCAAAACAGTTAAAACAAAGTATTGTCGCATCTGGTGTGAAAGGATAATAGTTCTAGTATTTTCGTATGAGAAAGGGGACGTCATATGTATAAGAAAAGAAGTGAATTCAAGAAAATTGCAGCGATCGCTGTGGGAGCTTGTGGAATTGCATATGGATTTGGAGGAGCAGAAGTACAGGCAGCGCCGCCGGAAGGAGGAAACTGGACGTTGCTTCCGGCTTCTTCTGATGAGTTTGATGGAGACTGTCTGGATGAGAACAAATGGACGAACGGAATCTGGTATGATGTCACAACAGATCTTGCGTTTTGTCCGGAAAATGTATCTGTGCGAGATGGAAATCTTGTACTCACAGCGAAAAAGCAGGACTATAACGGAAAGGCTTATACGGCAGGAGCGGTGGAATCAAAATTCGATGTTCCGGGAACTGCAAGCTATGTAGAAGTACGTGCGAAAGCATTAGACAAAAAGGCGAATGTACTCAGTGCAATCTGGATGCAGTCTTCCCCATTGAGCTTTGAGCTGAATCCGAATCCGGAAATTGATATTATGGAAACATTTGATTATACAAAAATGACAAGTACGATTCATACGTGGAACCAGAGTCCGTCTCTCCATCTGCAGAGAGGTACAAATGGGTGGAAGACTGGCCTGGAAGATATCAGTGCAGACTATCATACCTATGCACTTGAGCGGAGAGAGGGAAAGATGCGGTTCTATTTTGACGGACAGCTTGCATGGGAGAAGACAAGCAGAGAGGATTCTTTTGTAGAACTTTCCCGCCATATGGTGCTCAGTCTGGAGGGACATCTAGGTACGCCAGAGGAACAGTATCTTCCGGGAGAATTTCTCGTAGATTATGTAAGAACTTACTATGACAGTGATTTTGCAGGTCTTCCGGAAAGTGGAACCTATCAGATCGTCAATCAGGAAAGCAAAAAAGTGCTGGATCTTTCCGGTGATCAGAAAGGAATTCAGTTGAGACAATCTTCGGCAGAGAGTGGAAGTGACAGTACCAAGTGGACGTTGACACAGAATGCAGATCAGACATGGAGTATACAGAATATGGCAGATGGAACCTATGTGGATCTGACTGCGGATTCCAAAGTGACATCAAATGGGAATCCGGTCGTGGCATATCCTTATCACGGAGGAACTAATCAGAGATGGTATCTGGTTCCAACAGAGAGCGGGACATGGAAACTGATGTCGGCGCTTAGTGGAAAAGCATTGTGTGTAGAGAATGCTTCTTTGGAAGAAGGTGCACCGATTGTCCAGTGGAGTTATGAGAAAAACGAGAATGCAAACGATGAGTGGACGTTTGTGCCTGTTCGGTAAAAGGCAAAAAATTGAGACAGATAAGGAGCAGGAAAGGGAAAAACATGGGTAAGAAATATCAGGGTGTCCTGACAGAAAAGGAAGAATTTTTATATCCGGACAGTGTTTCAGAGACACTGCCGGAGTCTATCCGGGTGGTAATGCCGAAAAATGGAAAGCAGGGAATTCAGCTTTTGCTGGATACGACAGGTGATGAGATCCAGATGGATTTCGAAGGTGATGGATTTTATGCAGAGTGGTATGAAATGATTGCAGTGCCGGTGGAATACAATACCGGAGATGGAGAAAATCAAGGCGGAGCGATGGTACTTGTGGAGGAGCAGAAAGAAACACCGGCTTATGCAACAAGAAAGGCGCCGTTTTTCGTCTATGATTGCCTGAAAGAACAGCAGACCGGGAAGATTCCGGCGAGGAAAAGTGAAAATGACAGAAGAGCGGCAGTTTACTTTTGCATCTGTCCGGAGAAAGAGCTGGAAGCAGGAGAATATTCTGTTGTGATGACGGCAAAGATGGCAGAAGGAATCTATCAGCTTCGAGTCACTGTGCAGATCTATGATGTGAGGATACCGGAAAATACATTTTGGGTCACGAACTGGTTTTCCGAGGAGGCAATCTGCCGTTTCCATGGAGTGGAAAAAGGCTCGGAAGAGTATTTGCAAATGCTTCGAAAATATATTCAGACGATGCGGCGGATGCACCAGAATGTGTTTTTTATTCAGTTGGATGAGAAGTGTGTGACTGCAAGAAAGCCGTATCAGTTTGATTTTGAATATCTGACATCAGAGATTGAAGCATTTTTTGAAGCGGGAATGCAGTATATGGAACTTGGAGTGCTGCTTGATCGAGGGAAAAAGTCGGATGGCATGCCGGATATGTATACAGAACATTTTACATGTGCGATGGCGAAAGAGGTTCCATTTGAGACACTGGAAGGGTATGAACTGACGGTGACCTTTGTAAAAAGTCTTGCAAACTATCTGACAAAACATGGATGGGAGAAAAGAGTATTGTTCCATATCCACGATGAACCAGACATTCATTATCAGACGCAGGAAGTATTGGAAGCACGCAAGAGACAGTATTATCTTGCAGCCGGAATTTTAAGAAAATATATTCCGGGGATCCGGATCATTGAAGCAGTGGATTCGGCAGAATTCAGAGGTGGAATTGATATCTGGGTTCCGGGTACTGCCGGATATGAGAAGAAAAAGGAAGAGTTTGACACATTGGTCCGTCTTGGAGAAACTGTATGGACGTATGTCTGCTGTGGACCGGAAGGACATTGGCTGAACAGATTTCTCGATTTTGCATTGCTCAAAGGCAGAATGCTGTTCTGGGGATGCGCAAAAAATCGGATTTCCGGATTCCTTCACTGGGGACTGAATCAATTTCCAGGGGGGATGAACCCCTATGAGGGAACGAGTTGCCCGAACCATACGGGAATCGGTACGAATTTTCCATGTGGAGATTCTTTCCTGATCTATCCTGGAAAGGAAGGACCAAGGATGGGAATGCGTCTGGAGGCACAGCGGCGTGGTGCAGAAGAGGCTGCATTGTGGCAGATGTTAAGGAAAGTGGATGAAACAGCTCATGACAGACTGCTGGGAAGCGTTTTTACAAATAATTATACATACAAAGATAGTCCGGAGTTGTTTGCCAAAGTGTATGAGGAACTACTTAGCGCACTTCAGAATGCAAAACAGAAAAATACAGATGAAAGATCCAAATGATAATGGATCTGAAAATATGTAAAATATGAAAAAAATTAAATGAAATGTATGTATTTTAAGGGATTAAATATTTTTATAATGGAAATAAAAAAAGAAACAGCATTCATGCTTACGGAGCGCGCCCGGATATCCGGGTACGCTCTAAGTTGCTGTATGGGTGAAAAAATCAGAGCTATTTTGCCTGTCAAAACCTGTCGTAAGAAGGGTTGAAAAGCACGTTTGTAAGCGAATGGAAGGAGAAAACTACAAATGAAAACAGAAAAGAAGTACGCATCTGTATTTGAGCTGAACGGTGTTCCGAAATTGACACAGGCGTTTCCGCTTGCGCTTCAGCACGTAGTAGCGATGATCGTAGGGTGTGTGACACCGGCCATCGTGATTGCAGAGATGGCAGGGCTAAATGAGGGCGACAAAGTGATTTTTGTCCAGGCAGCATTGTTCATCGCGGCGGTTTCCACACTGATTCAGCTGTTCCCGCTTGGAGGCAGAATCGGTTCAGGACTTCCGGTGATTATGGGAGTGAGTTTTGCTTATCTGCCAAGTATGCAGGCGATCGTTGGTAATTTTGATATTGCTACGATTCTTGGAGCACAGTTGATCGGAGGAATTGTAGCGATCTTTGTTGGAATCTTTGTGACAAAATTAAGGAAGTTGTTCCCGCCTTTGATCACCGGAACGGTTGTCTTTACAATCGGTCTGTCGCTCTATCCGACTGCAGTGAAATACATGGCGGGCGGACAGTCTTCCCCAAACTATGGGGCATGGCAGAACTGGCTTGTGGCATTTCTTACACTGGCTGTGGTTGTAGCACTTAATCATTTTGCAAAAGGAATCCTGAAGCTGGCATCCATTCTGATCGGAATGATTGTCGGATATATCATATCTGGATTTTTTGGTATGATTGATTTTTCAGCAGTGCAGGGTGCAGGGATTTTTCAGATTCCAAGACCGATGTATTTTGGAATGAAATTTGAAGCGTCGGCAGTTATGACTCTGGTGATTCTTTTCATTATTAACTCAGTGCAGGCCATCGGAGATCTTTCTGCCACAAGTGGAGGAGGATTGGACAGAGAACCTACAGACAAGGAGCTTTCAGGGGGAATCATTGGATATGGAATTACGAATATTTTAGGTTCTTTCTTTGGAGGGTTGCCAACTGCGACGTTCAGCCAGAATGTTGGAATCGTGGCAACAACAAAGGTAGTAAACCGTGTAGTGTTAGGACTTGCAGCAGGGATTATCCTGCTGGCAGGATTTGTTCCAAAGTTTTCGGCGCTTCTTACAACGATTCCGCAGTGTGTCCTTGGAGGAGCGACCATTTCGGTATTTGCGTCCATCGCCATGACCGGAATCAAGTTAGTGGTACAGCAGCCGCTGACCTATCGCAATACTTCGATCGTAGGACTTTCGGTTGCACTCGGTATGGGAATCACACAGTGTTCGGATGCACTGGCACAACTTCCGGCATGGGTCACAACAGTATTTGGAAAATCTCCGGTTGTTGTGACAACGATTGCTGCAATCTTGCTGAATGTGATCTTGCCGAAAGATAAGGAAGCAGGGAAATAAACTGTTTTAAGCCTTTCAAAAAAGAACCGGTCAGGATTCAAAAATGAATGAATACGATAAAAATGTAAGGACACCATTAGGTGTCCTTATTTTTGTATGAAATCATAATGTTTCAGAGTTAAAATGAAGTTCATAAACTTTTACAGGTCGTCCTTTGGAGGTGGAAGAATGACTGTATACCATAGTGGCAGCACCTCCTTTTTCCAACTGATTTAAAATACGGTTGGCATTTCTTAAGGTGACACCGAGGTGTTCTGAGAGATCCTGAGAGGTCATCTTATTTGTCCCGGTAATTTGAAGGATGGTATTTAATTTTTGAATGGTCAGAGTAGATAATTTACATTGTTCGGCAATCCGGTATAGCTGCTCGGACATGGTTTTCTGGATTGTAACGCAGTGGCTGCGGTTAAGGGGGCCGATTAGATTCCCATTTTCATCAATGACAAAACTGCCTTTGGCATAGAACGATTCCTTTAAGGCGGCCTCCGCGTGACTGCGGGCTTCTGTGATATTTTTCCCAATTCCATATCCGACTGATACCGGGAAGCCGTAGTCCTCTTTTAATCGGACGCTCAGAAAGGAAGTCTGAAAGTGGTCAGTTAAGTAGTTAATATATTTGGCACTTGTAAATAACTGGAAGCCGGTTGGTGTTTCCTGAAAAATCATATCCAGCGCAAGTTCAGCTTTTAAAGCATACAACGCAGTCTTTAACTGAGCGCGGTCTTTTTCACCAATCTCTGAGGAAGTTCCAGAGATGGTAATTGCAGCAGGGAGGTTTTCGCGGAAGAAAGACAGTTCAATTTGTGCAAGAAGTGTTTCTACCAGTGATTGAAAGACTTCTTTTTCCGGATAGCAATAGATATAAGGGATGTTATGCTGTTCTAGAACCGGAATAATGCTGCTGTATTGGCAGATTAGAAGATCAAACTGATTTTGTTCCCATAGTCGGATTATTTTCTGGGAAGTTTCTTCTTCGATGGAGGAGAGCCTGCCAATGTCCAGAGTTGCAAGCCAGTTGTCTACTGCAGTATTGGTACTTGGAAAATCCATATCATGGAGAAAATATGAAACGGTAGCGTTTTCCTGAATTGGGAGAAGAAAATCAAAAATTACCCGGTCTGTGCGGAGAGTTCTTTGTTCCACAAAATGTTTTAACAGCAGTCGATACATAGAAACCAGATCGGAACCGAAAGAAACCGCGGGTTTCCTATGATCAGGAAGTGCTTTTTCCAAAGCGGCAAGCGCTGCTTTTCCGCTTAACATAAAACCATCAGAGGTAGATTCATATTGTTGATAGATCTGTTTGATATCTTGAAAGCACTTGTATTCTACGATTTCCACATCGCAGTCGAGAGGAAGTTCATCAATTATGTGCTGTACGAAAACGTGCAGAAACTTACTTGTGATAATAATAATTTTTCGCTTGTTCATCATGGAAATCCTTTCGTTTTTGAAGTGTAAAAATGAGGTGATGTAAAAAGTTACATCTCCTAGAAAAGGAAATATCCTATGCTTTATTTTACAAGATAGGAAATTGGAGTGCAAGACTGTTTTGAAAAATGAGAGAAGAATACAGATGTAAAAATCAACAAAAAATATTGACTTATATAGAAAATACTGATACAATTCAACATACAAAGTATTCCATAAGTATTCCATAAATATTCTTTATATCTTCTAAAAAGATATAATAAAAATGAGGAGGTCAGGATATGGATTTTTTTAAGAGAGCAGCAGAATTACAGGAAGAAACGGTGGAAAACCGAAGGTATCTTCATCAAAATGCCGAAGTGGGGCTGGAGTTGCCAAGAACAAAGAAGTACATCATGGAGAAATTAAGAGAATATGGAATGGAACCGCAGGAATGTGGACATGGTGTTGTGGCAATGGTTGGCAAAAAGACAAAAGGGAAAGTCATTCTTTTGAAAGCGGACATGGATGCATTGCCGATGGAAGAACGGAGTGGACTTCCGTTTGCTTGTCCGACAGGGACAGAAGCACATACTTGCGGACATGATCTTAATTCGGCGATGCTGTTGACAGCTGCACGAATGTTAAAAGAGCAGGAAGAGGAGTTGGAAGGAAGAGTAAAAATTGTGTTTGAACCTGCGGAAGAAATTTTTAAAGGCGGAAAAGATATGATTGCCGCAGGCGTTTTGCAAAATCCAGAAGTGGACGCTGCATTGTCCTTCCACATTGGACCGGGGGGACCTCCGGGAGGGTATTTCTTCAATAAAGATGGTGCGACAATGGCATCCTGTGATGGATTCCGAATTAAGATTGCCGGTGCAGGGGCACACGGTGCATATCCACATCTGGCAAAAGATCCTTTGAATGCTGCAGTGAAGATTTATGAGGCTCTTCAGGAAGTTGTGGCGCTGGAGTGTGATCCGGCAGAAACGTGTACATTGACAATTGGTCATATGCAGGCAGGAACTGTTTTTAATATTATTCCGGATACGGCAGTGATGGAAGGAAGCATTCGCACAATGTCCAGAGAGATGAGAAAGCTTCTGGTGACAAGAATGAAAGAAATTGTGAATAAAACTGCGGAAATGTTCCATGTAGAAGCGGAAATAGAAATGCTGTCAGAAGTTCCTCCGCTAATCTGTAATCAGAAATTGGCAGATGAAATGCTGGGATATTTAGATCAGGTACCGGTACCGAATAAATATTCTGTTCCAGGAGTAAAATCAAGTGCTTCTGACGATTTTGCAGAGATTACAGAGCGTGTACCGGGTGTTTATATGTTCCTGGCAGGAGGATTTGCAGATCGCGAAGCAGGAGTAAGCCATAGTCCGGAAGTACAATTTAATGAAGAGGCACTTCTGTTTGGAGCAGGTGCGTTTGCATATTGTGCAAGTGAGTGGTTGAAGAACAATCAGTAAAGGAGAAAAAACGCATGTCGGAAGAAAAGGTAATGATCCCTCTTACGAAGGGAAAAAAAATGCGGTAATCATTGGATGCGTGTGTCTGATGTTTTCGGTTACTGTTTTTGGAGTTGGTTTTTTTGTCATTCAGGGACCGATATTGGCAGAAATGCATGCATCACAGTATTATTCTCTGCTGACAATTTTTGCATCGCTGGGGTTGGCGATTATGACGCCGATCGGAGGAAAACTTGGTGATTTATTCGGAAGAAGAAATATTGTAGTGATTTCAGGAATCATTTGTGCTGCATGCGGAATCGGCATGAGTCTTGTACACTCGATTCTTCCATTTGCAATCTTCCGTCTGCTGCTTGGAGCTGCACAGGGAGCATTTACCGCAGCACCGTATATTCTGATGCGGGAGATCAATGAGTCAAAAGATGTTCCAAAAGCAATGGGATATCTCGCAAGCGCTATTGCGGTAGGAAGTTTTGGAGGGGGAATCTTATTAGGGGGACTTGCAGATGCAGGTTTTTTAAGATTTGCCTTGATGGTTCCGGCGATTCCGCTTTTAATTGGGGTTGTATTGATTGGAACTTCTCTGCCAAACAAGAAGAAAGATAAAGTTGAGATTGATTTTTCGGGAATTGTTTGTCTGGCCGTTTTACTTAGCGGATTCTGTCTGGCAATGAATTATGGTCCGCTGATCGGATGGGGAAATCTGAAAGTTTTGGCAGGGTTTGCAGTCACAGTCGTTGCAGGAATTATTTTTGTAAAAATGGAAAATAAGGCAGCAGAACCGATCGTACCAATGTATTTATTTAAAAACAGAAAATTTACAACACTTTTGGCGGTTGGATTTGTATGCTATTTTTATCAGACAGCGATGAGCGCTTATGTGCCGTTGGCTGTACAGGATGTTATGGGAGTGTCTGCTGCGGCAGCAGGTTCTCTTCAGCTTCCGAGAACAATTCTGACGATGGTACTTCCAACAATTGCCGGTGTGTGGATTGGAAAGAAAGCGGCAAATAACTGGAAAGCGATGGCGATTGCCACAGGACTTGCAGCACTTCCGTTTATTCCGCTTGGTTTTACAACTGCGTCCACACCATTTATTGTGTATCTGATTTGCATTGGAATTACCGGAATCGCAGAAAGTTTCCGCTCTGTGTCTGTGACACCGGTAGCGCAATCAGTACTTCCGCAAAAAGATCTTGGAGTCGGAACGGCATTGGTTACTTTTGTAAATTCACTCTCCACTTTATTTGCGGCAGCAATCAACGGAGTTGTTTATGGAATGAGTGTAAATAATGTACAAGCAGGTGTGAACAATATTTTCAGAGTTACTGTTATAATTTCGATGGCAGGATTTTTCCTCGTTATATTTGTTGTAAGAAAACAATTAAGCGGTAATGAAAAAGCAAAATAGAAAAGTATTATGAGCGATTGCAAAGCATGAGAATGTGAAAAGCAATCGCTCTTTTTGTTGTACCTCAGCTGTTGTATCAGCAGAGAAAATGGGCATTAAATTCTTTCAGACAAGAAGTCAAAAAAATACTTGCAATATACCCGGCAAGGGTATATAATGCGAGTGTAAAGATACTTCTAACCATTCTTAGTCAATAAAAGAAAATGATAGGAAAAGTGAAAAATACAGCGGATAGAAGTGTATATTTGATTGGAAAAGGAGAGATGATGATGGAAGAACAAAAACAATGTTGTCATAAAAAGAAAGAACGTGCAGAGAAGGAATATCGTGACCTGGTCAATCGGTTAAGCAGAATTGAAGGACAGGTACGGGGAATCAAGCGAATGGTAGAAGAAGATGTCTACTGTACAAATATTTTGATTCAAGTATCGGCAGTCA
>ENA-OPWX01002136-OPWX01002136.1-human-gut-metagenome-genome-assembly--contig:-NODE-2136-length-11315-cov-3.283925_pt1 | contig 11315 bp, 5 predicted proteins | sample MGYA00241514_ERZ502020 | MGnify/ENA primary metagenome ERZ502020 (study PRJEB25962, sample SAMEA2042105) | human gut metagenome | biome: human gut; feature: human-associated habitat; material: faeces... | reverse complement strand
TCACGTTTGCACGCCGGAAATGGCAGAGGCTGCGGAAAAGGGCGTAGACCCTTATGAAATCATGACGGCAGAGGCTGCAAGGGTGCCTATCGGTTCTGAAAAGCTGATTTACCTGCCTTACCTGATGGGGGAACGCTCTCCGCATCCCGATCCGGATTGCAGAGGGGTGTTCTTTGGACTTTCTGCCATGCACGAAAGACCGCATTTGATTCGCTCTGTGATGGAGGGGATTTCCTTCTCCCAGTGGGAATGTGTTGAGGTGTTCCGTGAGATGGGCGTACCCATTGAGGATATGATGATCTGCGGCGGCGGCGGCAGAAGCCCCTTCTGGAGACAAATGCTGGCAGATATGTATGGCTGTTCGGTAAGCACGGTGCAGTCTGACCAGGGCGGCGCATTGGGTGCGGCGATTTTGGCAGGCGTTGGCGCAGGCATTTATTCCGATTTGGAGACGGCCTGTGATGCGCTGGTGCGGAAAAAAGATAGTTCCGAGCCGAATATGGCGGCGAATGGTGCGTATGCGAAATACTTCACGCTGTATAAGGAGCTTTACAGAACCCTGTTCCAAAGCTTTAAGGATTTGAAAAATATTTAAATAAACAGACGGGGAATTGCCTGAAAAGGACGTTCCCTGTTCTTTTTTTTGCAGATTTCTCAAAAATTCAACGATTTTTAAGAAAGTGTTTCTTGATTCTTGTGCAATCCTTTTTTATAATGTAAAAAGAGAAAAATTCGGCAATTGAAGCAACTGTGTAACAAAGGAGAAGAACCATGAAGAAACGAAGCTTGGGCATATTGGTATTCTGTTTGCTGCTGTTTGGCTTATGCGGCACAGCATTTGCGGCAGAAAAAACGAAAAGCCCCTATTATATAACGGTGAACCTGACGGCGAATGTGGTGACGGTATATGAAAAGGATGCGGCAGGAAATTATACCGTTCCCATTAAGGCGTTTCGATGCAGCGGCGGCACGGATACCCCCGAAGGGACATTCCGGACGAGTGCGAAATACGAATGGCGTGCATTATACGGGAATGTGTGGGGGCAGTATGCCACACGCATTACGGGGCCGTATCTCTTTCATTCTGTACCTTATTTTGAAAAGGACAAAACCACATTGGAATATGATGAATTCAACAAATTGGGGACAACTGCATCCGCAGGGTGCATCCGCCTGACAGTACGGGATGTAAAATGGATTTATGACAACTGTCCGATTGGTACAACCGTGAGAATGTACCGCGGGGATGTGAAGGAGCCCTTGCAGCCCGTCGCTGTGCCGAAGGTCAACAGAAACGATACGGTGCGCCGCGGCTGGGACCCGACAGACCCTGCTGCCGCAAACCCCTGGAGAAAGGGAACAACGCAGGAGATGCAGCTGCAGACGGCAGAGACAGATGACAGAATTGAGCTCTATTATGAAAAGGGGGCGTATTACATTTCTGCGTCAAATGCAAAGCAGCTGTTTGCTTTTCTGGATAGGGAAATAGACCTTTCTGCGGATGGCAATCAGGTGAAATACGATGCCGTGAAGGTTTCCTATGACGGAGAGACAAAGGAGATAGAGGGACGAGCGAAGGGTGATGCGGCGTATTATAAGCTACGCGACTTAACAAATCTGATTGGTGCGGAAATGCACTGGGATAAGGATACGAAGCATATCACGATCCGTCTGGACGAAAAGGAAATTCTTCTGGGGAAGGATTTGCCTGAAAGAGTGCCGGAGATCAAGGATGAGGCAACATTTCCTGAAAAGCTGGCGGCATTTTTTATGATGCAGAATTAAAAAATACTTTCTGAGCGAAAGCAGAGAGAGGGAGAATTATGACAGTAAAAAAGGTTGCAATCATTGCGGCGGCAGGTGCAGTGCTTCTGGCAGGGGCGCTGACGCTTTCCATGACGCTGATTACGCGGAATAAAATAGAGGTGACGGCAACGGAAACCTCGGCACAAAATGAAACGGAGCAGGAAGAAAGCGGCGTAAAAACGTTGGAAAATATGGAGAATATGCCGCTTTATTTTGAGGATACAGAGAAGCTTCTGCTGCCCCTGCGCAATACCATGGAAGCGCTGGGCGGAACGGTAAAATGGGATACGGAAAAGAAACAAACGGCGATTTCCTACCGTGGCAGAACGCTGCGCGTGCGTTCCGGGGAACGGGATGCCGTTCTGAATGGGTATGCGGTAACGCTGCCGGAGGAACCGAATATGATTAACGGCTGCCTGTATGTGGACGAGGAGGTTATTTCGGCGTACTATACGGGGGAGGTTCGCTTTAATCACGAAACCAAGCAGGTGACGTTGGAAATGAAGGATGGGACGGAGCCTGTAGTGGCAGTGAAGGAACTGACGGCGGACGAGGAAAACGGCGGATATTCTGTGGATGTGCCGGTCATTGTGGGGCTGAATGATGCGAATTACGAAAAAAGCCTGAATGATTCCCTGATGCAGCAGATGCAGGATTACATTACAGCATTTATGGCGGAGGAAAATACGGCGGACAGCCTTTTGCAGGTGCAGGTGACAACGGGCTTCTGCACGAAGGATTTTCTTTCAATTCTCTGGGAAGGGACGAGGAACGGCATGCCTGTGCGCTTTGCAAAAAACCTTGACCTTCTGGGGCAGAAAGCCGTAACGCTTGCGGATATGCTGACGCAGACCTCTCTGGAGGCGGCACAGGCGCAGGCAGGTGAGGATTGGACGGCGGAGCAGTTCTATCTGACGGCAGATGGCGAGCTGATTTTGATTGGACGCAATGCGGAGGGCGGACAGACGATAGAACCGCTGAAGGCGGAGCAGAGTATCTGGCGGAAAAAGTATAAGGGCATATTTACAAAATAAAGCAGAGAGAGCGGAATTTGCCAAAATCCACTCTCTTTTTTATTTTTTGAAAGAAGAAAGAAAAAGTTTGAAATCATGAAATCAGACATCTTATTTTCTGATTTGACAGTTTATCCTGTCGAATTGGTAAATGCAAAAAAAGATAGAGGAAAACTATGTATTCTATTTTATACACTGTATACAAGTTGTTTGTTTTTTGATTCACAAACTTCTTTTGATAAATATTTTTACGGTATAAATTTTTGTACAATTTTTAATGTTGTCAGACATTAAAATAAATAATAATCGTCAACAAAAAATAATTTTGCATAAAAATATTTTAAAAAACATAAGACGTGTAAGCAACATCACAAAAAGTATCTTGTTAGAAACATAACGGGGGTTTTTTCATTTTGCTGTTGAAATGAAAAAGATTTAATTGTATAATAATTACGTAAAAAATCCCGTTTCGGATGTATAGGAGAAGTTTACTGTTGTAAGACAACGTGATTGATAAACTTTCTTTATATACCGAAAAAAGGGTGAGCCGCCATTTTTGATGGCTGCAAAAGATGAAAGACGGGGGATATCCCTCGGAATAAACAGAACTCTCTAAATTTTAAAGGAGGAGAAAAAGAAATGTCTAAAGTAATGAAAACGATGGACGGTAACGAAGCTGCTGCATACGCTTCCTATGCGTTTACAGAAGTTGCCGGTATCTTCCCCATCACACCTTCCTCTCCCATGGCTGAAAAAACAGACGACTGGGCAGCGAATGGTAAAAAGAACCTTTTTGGTCAGACAGTTAAAGTAGTAGAAATGCAGTCTGAAGCAGGTGCTTCCGGTACAGTACACGGCTCTCTGGCAGCCGGTGCGCTGACAACCACATACACAGCATCTCAGGGTCTGCTGCTGATGATCCCTAATATGTACAAAATTGCCGGCGAACTGCTGCCCTGCGTATTCCACGTAACAGCACGTGCTCTGGCTGCACATGCACTGTCCATCTTCGGTGATCACTCCGACGTTATGGCTTGTCGTCAGACAGGTTTCGCTATGCTGGTTTCCAACTCCGTACAGGAAGTTATGGACCTGGCTTGCGTTGCACACCTGTCCGCAATCAAAGGTCGTGTACCTTTCCTGCACTTCTTCGATGGTTTCCGTACATCTCACGAAATCCAGAAGATTGAATGCATCGACTATGATGAACTGGCAAAGATCATTGATATGGATGCAGTAAACACATTCAAGAGAAATGCGCTGAACCCCGAACATCCCGTTATCAGAGGTACAGCTCAGAACCCCGATATCTACTTCCAGGGCCGTGAAGCAGCAAACAAATTCTACAATGCTCTGCCCGCAGTAGTAGAAGAATACATGGGCGAAATCAGCAGAATCACAGGCAGAGATTACAGACTGTTCAACTACTATGGTGCAGCTGATGCTGACAGAATCATCATCGCTATGGGCTCCGCTTGTGAAGCAATCGAAGAAACAATCGACTACCTGACAGCAAAGGGCGAAAAGGTTGGTCTGGTTAAGGTACATCTGTTCCGTCCCTTCGTAGCAGAAAAGCTGCTGGAGGTTATCCCTGCAACAGCGAAGAAGATCGCTGTTCTGGACAGAACAAAAGAACCCGGCGCACAGGGCGAACCTCTGTACATGGACGTTTGTACAGCACTGTTTGAAGCAGAATCCGCTCCCGTTGTAGTTGGCGGCCGTTACGGTCTGGGTTCCAAGGACGTTACACCCGCACAGTTCCTGGCAGTATATGCAAACCTGACACTGGATAAACCCAAAAACCACTTCACACTGGGTATCGTGGATGACGTGACAAACACATCCCTGGAAGTTGGCGAAGAAGTTAACGTTACAGGTGACGATGGCACAATCTCCTGCAAATTCTGGGGTCTGGGTGCTGACGGTACTGTAGGTGCAAACAAGAACTCCATCAAGATCATTGGTGACCATACAGACAAATATGCACAGGCATACTTCAGCTATGACTCCAAAAAATCCGGTGGTATTACACAGTCTCACCTGCGTTTCGGTGATACACCCATCAGATCTACATATCTGGTAAAAACAGCAGACTTCGTTGCTTGTCACAAACAGGAATATGTTCATCTGTACGACATGGTTACAGAACTGAACCCCAATGGTACATTCCTGCTGAACACAACATGGACTGTAGACGAACTGGATGAAAAGCTGCCCGCAAAACTGAAAAGACAGCTGGCTGCTAAGAACGCAAACTTCTACATCATCAATGGTACAGCTATCGCAGGCGAAATCGGTCTGGGCAACAGAATCAACACAGTTCTGCAGGCTGCATTCTTCAAGCTGGCTAACATCATCCCCATTGATCAGGCTGTAGAATACATGAAAGCAGCTATCACAAAATCCTATGGTAAGAAGGGTGACACAATCCTGAACATGAACTATGCTGCTGTTGACCGTGGTGTAGACGGCGCTGTTAAGGTTGAAATCCCTGCTTCCTGGGCAACTGCAGAAGATACAGAAGCTGCAGCAGCAAGAAAGACAACAGAATTCGTTAAGAATATCGTTGAACCCATGAACGCACAGGAAGGCGACAAGCTGCCCGTATCCGCATTCTCCGGCAGAGAAGACGGTCACTTCCCTACAGGTACAGCTGCTTACGAAAAACGTGGTGTTGCAGTTAACGTACCCGAATGGAACGCTGAAAACTGTATCCAGTGTAACCAGTGCTCTTATGTATGTCCTCACGCTGCAATCAGACCTATTCTGGTAACAGACGAAGAACTGGCTAAGGCTCCCGCAGCATTCAAGGCTGTAGAAGCAAAGGGCGGCGCAGCATTTGCAGGTCTGAAATACAGAATGCAGGTTTCCTCTCTGGACTGCCTGGGCTGCGGCAGCTGTGCAGTAGTATGTCCTGCTCCTAACAAGGCTCTGGAAATGAAGCCTCTGGAAACACAGGAAGCTGAAGTTGCTAACTGGGATTTCGCTATGGACGAAGTTGCACATAAGGCTAACCCTATGAGCAAGGAATCCGTTAAGGGCTCTCAGTTCGAACAGCCTCTGCTTGAGTTCTCCGGCGCTTGCGCAGGTTGTGGTGAAACACCTTATGCAAAACTGGTAACTCAGCTGTTCGGTGACAGAATGTACGTTGCAAACGCAACAGGCTGCTCCTCCATCTGGGGTGGTTCCGCACCTTCTATGCCTTACACAACAAACAAAGACGGTCATGGTCCTGCATGGGCAAACTCCCTGTTCGAAGACAACGCAGAATATGGTCTGGGTATGGCTTCCGCAGTTAAGCACATGAGAAATGGCCTGAAGGATAGACTGGAAAACCTGAAAGCAATCGATGCATCCGTTGCAGGTGTTGTTGATGCTTGGGTAGAAACAATGAACGACGGCGAGGCTTCCAAGGAAGCTACAAAGGCTCTGGTTGCTGCTCTGGAAGCTTACAACGGCGCAGATGCAGAAGCTAAGAACATCGTTGCTTATGTTCTGGAAAACAAGGATCAGCTGGCTAAGAAGTCTCAGTGGATCTTCGGTGGTGACGGCTGGGCTTACGATATCGGTTACGGCGGTCTGGACCACGTACTGGCATCCGGCGAAGATGTAAACGTTCTGGTATTGGATACAGAAGTTTACTCCAACACAGGCGGTCAGGCATCCAAATCTACACCCGTTGGTGCAGTTGCTCAGTTCGCTGCATCCGGTAAGAGAGTGAAGAAAAAAGACCTGGGTATGATGGCTATGTCCTATGGCTATGTATACGTTGCACAGGTTGCTATGGGCGCAGACAAGAACCAGCTGGTTAAGGCTCTGGTAGAAGCTGAAAAATACCATGGTCCTTCCCTGATCATCGCTTACGCTCCTTGTATCAACCACGGTCTGAAGGGCGGCATGTCCGGTGCTCAGAACGAAATCAAACGTGCAGTTGAAGCAGGCTACTGGCAGATGTACAGATTCAACCCTGAACTGAAGAAGGAAGGCAAGAATCCTTTCACTCTGGACTCCAAAGAACCTACAGGCAACTTCAGAGAATTCCTGCTGAGCGAAGTTCGTTACAGCTCTCTGCAGAGAACCTTCCCTGAAATCGCTGAAGAACTGTTCGAACAGACAGAAGCAACAGCAAAAGAAAGACTGGAAGGCTACAAAAAGCTGGCTCAGGGCTAATCTTTTGAGCGATTACGCATAATCAAAAGGCGAGATATAGAAATATATCTCGTCTTTTTTATGTATGATGAATTTATGTATGAGGAAAAGGAAAGCAGCTTCGGGATGAAAGGCAAAAAACAGACTGATAGGAGGGCTTTTAGCAGATATTAAATAGAACGCAGCACATAAAAAAAGGAGCCGAAAGGCTCCTTTTGGCGTATTACTGGTTTTGGTTAATCTGCGTGATATCATAGGGGGAGGTCTGGTAGACGAAATAATTCAGCCAGTTGGAATAGAGCAGATTTGCATGCGCTCTCCATGTTACCAGAGGCTCCTGTGTATCATCATCGTTGGGATAATAATTTTTGGGGACTTCGATGGGAAGTCCTGCGTTTTTATCCCGCAGGTATTCCTTTTCCAGGGTATGGGGATCATATTCCGAATGTCCCATAATAAAAATCTGACTGCCGCCGTCATTATGGATGGCGTATACCCCTGCTTCATCAGAGGATGCAATGATTTTCAGGCGCGGTTCCTTTTCGATGTCCTCGCGGTAGACAGTGGTATGTCTGGAATGGGGGACATAGAAGATATCATCCGAGCCACGGAAGAGGATAGAGGTCTTTTTATCCAGCTTATGCGGAAATACGCCGAACATTTTATCCTGCATCATGTGTTTTTTGATGCCGTAATGATAATACAGACCTGCCTGTGCGCCCCAGCAGATATGGAAGGTGCTGTGGACATGGGTTTTGCTCCATTCCATGATTTCCACCAGCTCGTCCCAATATTCCACCTCTTCAAATTCCATCTGTTCGATGGGCGCGCCTGTGATAATCAGACCATCCCAATTTTGCTCCTTTACCTCGTCGAAGGTTTTATAGAAGGCAAGCAGATGATCCTCCGGTGTGTTTTTGGATTCGTGGCTTCTGGTATGAATCAGCTCCAGCTCAATTTGCAGGGCGGTATTGCCCAAGAGACGGGAAAGCTGTGTTTCGGTATCGATTTTTGTCGGCATGAGGTTTAACAGCAGGATCTTCAGAGCACGAATATCCTGTGTGATCGCACGCGTTTCTGTCATGATAAAAATGTTTTCATCGGTCAGCACCTTGGCTGCGGGTAATTCATTGGGTATTTTAATGGGCATTGCTATAATCTCCGTTTCTTTCGTATGCTTATCTGATAGCTTCGAGTGCCTGTGCAATATCGTCAATCAAATCCTGTGCATTTTCCAGACCACAGGACAGGCGAACCATATCCGCAGGTACGCCTGCAGCCTGCAGCTCTGCATCTGTCATCTGTCTGTGGGTGGAGCTTGCGGGGTGCAGACAGCAGGTGCGTGCATCTGCAACATGGGTTTCGATAGCGGCTGTTTTCAGATGCCCCATGAAGGCTTCCGCCGCCTTTCTGCCGCCCTTTATGCCAAAGCTGACAACGCCGCAGGAGCCGTTCGGCAGATATTTTTTCGCTGTTTCGTAATATTTATCCCCTTCCAGACCGGGATAGATGACATAGGAAATCAAATCGTGGTTTTTCAGATATTTTGCGACAGCTAAGCCGTTTTCGCAGTGACGGGGAATCCGCACATGCAGGCTTTCCAGACCCAGATTCAGCAGGAAGGCGGACTGGGGAGACTGGGTAGAGCCGAAGTCACGCATCAGCTGTGCGGTTGCCTTTGTGATAAATGCGCCGCCCTGACCGAATTTTTCCGCATAGGTAATGCCGTGGTAGCTGTCATCGGGAGTGCAGAGACCGGGGAATTTATCGGCATGTGCCAACCAATCGAAATTGCCGCTGTCTACGATACAGCCGCCGACAGCCGCGCCGTGACCGTCCATGTATTTTGTGGTGGAATGGGTAACGATATCCGCACCCCATTCGATGGGACGGCAGTTGATGGGGGTTGCAAAGGTGTTGTCAATAATCAGAGGAACGCCATGTGCGTGTGCAGCATTTGCGAAACGCTCGATATCCAGAACACTCAAGGCGGGGTTTGCGATGGTTTCGCCAAAGACTGCCTTTGTATTGGGCTTGAATGCCGCTGCAAGTTCTTCCTCTGTGCAGTCGGGCGCAACGAAGGTGAAATCGATGCCCATTTTCTTCATGGTTACAGAGAAAAGGTTAAATGTGCCGCCGTAGATGGTGGAGGATGCAACGACATGATCCCCACAATTTGCAACATTGAATACGGCGTAGAAATTTGCCGCCTGTCCGGAGGAGGTCAGCATTGCTGCTGTGCCGCCTTCCAGTGCAGCAATTTTTGCCGCAACCAGATCGCAGGTGGGGTTTTGCAGTCTGGAATAGAAATAGCCGGATGCCTCCAAATCAAAAAGCTGCCCCATGTGTTCACTTGTGTCATATTTGAATGTGGTGCTCTGGTAAATGGGAATCTGTCTGGGTTCCCCATTGCCGGGGGTATAGCCACCCTGTACACATTTTGTTTCGATACGATATTCATTCATGCTTCGTTCCTCCTTAGTAAAAATATAAAATACAGTTGATGTTGGTTGCAGCAAATGCGAGGACAGGCAACAGGTAATAAAAAAAGCCGTCCCAAGGAAAAACCTTGAGACGGCCAGTATAAACCGCGGTACCACTCAAATTGCATATAGAATATGCCACCTCTTCGGGCTCAAACAAGCCCTATGCTTTTACGCAGCAGTCACGGGAGGAGCCTACCGATACGTTTGTATTTTCGAACCTCCAGCTCAGAAGCCATAGACTATTGAATGTAATTGTTATCGGCTCGCCGCCAACCCCGGCTCCCTGAAAACGCAGACACTCAGTCCTCTTCGTCATCGCTTTTTGCTATCAAGTTGTTGAGGACTATTATAACATCCAAAAGACATTTGTCAACTGTTTTTTTGAGAGAAAAAAGAATTTTTTCCTGGCTAGGGCGTTTTTCTGCGTGGAAAAATATGATATACTGAAACGATAGGAAAAGAGATTTTTAGAAAACAAAGGAGGTGCGGAAATTGGAAATGCAGGAAAGAGAACGGGAGAAGAAACCGTTTACGCATCTTCATGTTCATACGGAATACAGCCTTTTGGACGGCTCTGCCAAGATAAAGGAGCTGGTGCAGCGGGTGAAGGAGCTGGGGATGGACAGCATTGCCATCACCGACCACGGTGCGATGTATGGTGCGGTGGAATTTTACAAGGCGGCACTTGAGGCCGGCATCAAGCCGATTCTCGGCTGTGAGGTTTATGTGGCGGAGGGCTCTCGCTTCACAAAGGAGGGCAAGGGCGGCGGCTATTATCATCTGGTGCTTCTGGCTGAAAATAATGAGGGCTACCATAATCTGATTAAGCTGGTTTCCTATGGCTTTACCGAAGGGTTTTATTATAAGCCGCGTGTGGATAAGGAGCTTCTGCGGAAATACAGCAAGGGCATTATTGCATCGAGTGCGTGCCTGGCAGGGGAGGTACCCAGAAATATTCTGAATGTATCCTATGAGAAGGCGAAGGAGGTCGCGCTGGAATATCTTGATATTTTTGGGGAGGGCAATTACTTTTTGGAATTGCAGGACCATGGGATTCGGGAGCAGAAAATTGTGAATGAGGCGTTGGTGCGGATGAGCAGAGAGACAGGGATTCCACTGATTTGCACAAATGACAGCCATTATATTTATAAAGAGGACGCAGAGCCGCATGATATTCTGCTTTGCATCCAGACGGGGAAAACGGTTCTGGATGAGGACAGGATGCGTTATGAGGGCGGACAGTTCTATGTGAAAAGTCCGGAGGAAATGTATGATTTATTTTCCTTTGTGCCTGAGGCGTGCGCCAATACGGCGAGGATTGCCGAGCGGTGCAACGTAAGCTTTACGTTCCATGAATTGAAGCTGCCACGCTTTGATGTACCGGATGGGAAAACGGCAGAAGGCTATCTGCGTGAGATTTGTTATGCAGGGTTTGCAAAGAAATACCCTGCGGCGAAGGAAGAATGGAAGGAACGGCTGGAATATGAGCTTACCACGATTGAAAATATGGGGTATGTGGATTATTTCCTGATCGTCTGGGATTTTATTAAATATGCGAAGGATAACGGTATCATTGTGGGACCGGGGCGCGGCTCTGCGGCAGGGAGCATGGTTTCCTACTGCCTTTCCATTACAACGATTGATCCGTTGAAATATGACCTGATTTTTGAGCGTTTCCTGAACCCTGAGCGTGTCAGCATGCCGGATATTGATATTGACTTCTGCTATGAACGGCGGCAGGAGGTGATTGATTATGTCATCCGCAAATATGGCGAGGCAAATGTGGCGCAGATTATTACCTTCGGGACGATGGCGGCGCGAGCGGCAATCAAGGACGTTGGGCGCGCGCTGGCAATGCCCT
>ENA-OPWX01002134-OPWX01002134.1-human-gut-metagenome-genome-assembly--contig:-NODE-2134-length-11318-cov-3.029122_pt1 | contig 11318 bp, 10 predicted proteins | sample MGYA00241514_ERZ502020 | MGnify/ENA primary metagenome ERZ502020 (study PRJEB25962, sample SAMEA2042105) | human gut metagenome | biome: human gut; feature: human-associated habitat; material: faeces... | reverse complement strand
ATGAGAATGTTGCGCATCATAGAAGGTTTGGCAGCATTAGCCGCGGCACCCGCTGTGTTTTGCTGCTGGGCTGCGTTCTGACGATTGCTCTGCTGGTTCTGACGCAAAGCAGGAGCCTGCGGAGCCGGCGTTGCCTGACGCAGGGCCGGAGCCTGACGGCCGAGATTCATGCCGCCGCCCATACGACGGGCCGCTTCAGCACTGTCAATTGCCGTCGTCATCATCACCAAGCCCACGGCCAAAAGGGCAAAAAACTTTTTCATAGATTTCTTTCTCTGATTCTCAATGACGTCCGCATCTGCAAAAACACCTGTTTCATCGGCGGACAACGGTTATCAATTGTACGGATGAGCCGTCTGCCTTAAAACAGGTGTTTTCGTTGATTTGTATGTGAGTTTTTCAGTTCGTTGCGCGACCCGTCACGGCTTGAGTCCAATATGTAACGCACAAACACCGAAAGTCATGTTCTTCCAAGTTACGCGATCAAGCCCCACCTCTTCCATGATGCCCGCAAGCGTCTCCTGATCGGGATGCATGCGGATGGACTCAGCCAAATACCGATAGCTTTCCGCGTCCCCCGCAATCTTTTGCCCGAGCCACGGCATCAGCTTGAAGGAATACAGATCGTAAAAAGGCTTAAAGATCTTCCAGCAACGACTGAATTCAAGCACCACAACGCGTCCGCCAGGACGCACGACGCGCATCATTTCCTTCAACGCACGATCTTTGTGGGTCATATTGCGCAGCCCGAAGCTCACCACCGCAATGTCAAAATAATTGTCCTCAAAAGGAAGTGCCTCGCAGTCACAAATCGCAACATGCGCCTTGCACCCGACGGCTTTAAGCCGTTTGGTGCCTTCCTTGATCATCTCATGATTAATGTCGGTCGCCCACACCTCTCCGGACTTTCCGACCACTTCGCCGAAACGAATCGCCATATCGCAAGTGCCGGAAGCAATATCCAACACTTTTTGACCTTCGGCTGCACCGGAAAGAGAGACGCAGGTACGTTTCCACACACGGTGCAACCCGAAACTCAGAACATCGTTCATCAAGTCATAGCGCTTGGCTACCGACTCGAAAACTTCTTTGACGTCTTCTTCCTTTTCACTTTCGGGCACGGCGCGGTAGCCAAAGTCCACCTGCTTTTCGGAATCGGAAGATTGTTTCTGATTTTCTTCTGCCATGTTTCTTATCCGTGCTGCTTGGACGGGCATGTCGCCTTAGGCTTGGGCATGAACGGCACATTGGCGGGATCGGCTGGATCGCGGCTTGCTCCAGCCTCCTTGAGTTGAGCAAGATAACCGTCCCAAAGTTCCTGCTGACGCGTGCCGATGTCGTGCAAATACTCCCAGCTGTAAATGCCGGAATCGTGACCGTCGTCGAAAATAAAACGCACGGCGTAACGGCCGGTCGGCTCAACGCCTTTGACGTCCACATCGCGCTTTCCGACCTGAAGTTTTGCCTGATCGGGCGTGTGTCCCGTCACTTCCGCCGAGGGAGAAAAGACACGAAGAAATTCGAAGGAAAACGAAAAGCTCTGTCCGTCATCAAAAGCAATGTCAAAACGCTTGCTCTTTTTGTGCAGGCTCATGTCAACGGGAAACACCATCTGCAGGACATCCTTTGAAAAAAAAGCGCGCTTGCGGCGCGCGCTCTCAGAGTGTATTCGGTTGGTGCCGCCGGCGGGACTCGAACCCACATCACAGCCTTCGGAGGGCCATATTCTATCCAGTTGAACTACGGCGACGAACGGCAAGCATTATACGGGAGAGTTCGCTCTCTTAGATATCGGCCGGGTCCACCTCTATCGTCCAATCGGTGCCGGCGTCCCTCGGGTCCGCCGCAGACATTGCCGCCGACCAGGCAACCAAAAAAGCGTGAAGTCTCGCGCGGGATCCCGACTCCACCAGCAGCTGACCTCGCTCCCGATCTTTGAGGCGCATCAGCGGCATCGGAACCGGTTCATAAATGAAAACGTCACCGGCCGCCAGCGCCTCGGCTTTTATCTTGGCACGCCGCAAAAAGCCCAGTGCTCGGTCGAGCGTCTTGGCCTGCGCCGTTAAAAGAGCCTGACGACAAAACGGAGGAGAAACAGCATCTTCACGCTCCTGCAGGAGGCGTTCGGCAAACTGCTCATAGTTTTGCGTCTTCATATCGGCATAAACGGGGTGATTCGGGTACCGGGTCTGAATCATCACGCGACCGGCACGCTCGGCTCGTCCCGCTCGGCCTGCGACCTGCATGAGTGTAGCGTAAAGCCGCTCCTCGGCACGCACATCAGGACTCATAAGCTGAGCGTCGGCATTGAGTACCACCACGAGGCTCACGCGTTTGAAATCATGCCCCTTGGCAATCATCTGCGTCCCAATCAGAATATCCGCCTCTCCTGCCGCAAATGCCGCAAGAATTTTTTCATGGCTGTGCTTTGTCAGCGTGGTATCCAAATCCATCCGCAGAATCCTTGCTTCCGGAAACAGCTTTCCTGCTTCCTCCTCTATTTTCTGTGTCCCTGTGCCGAAATAACGAATATACTTCGAGCCACAGACAGGGCAGACCTTCGGCAAAGGGGCTCTCCTGCCGCAATAATGGCAAGCCAGCGCATGCTCCTTCGCATGATAGGTATAGGTTAAATCACATTCCGGGCATTTCATCACATGCCCACAGCTACGGCAGGAAACAAAGGTTGCATATCCTCTGCGGTTCAAAAAGAGCATGGTCTGCTCGCCCTTCTCCAGATTCCTGCGGATTTCCGCCTGCAATGCTCTGCCGAACGCAGAACGGTTGCCCTCTGCCAGCTCCTTTCGCATATCCGTCACAAGCATCCGCGGCAGAACGCCGCCGCCCGTCCGCTCCTTTAATTCCAGCAGCAGAAATTCTCCCTGTTTTGCTTTGTAATAGCTGATGAAATCGGGCGTTGCCGTCCCCATCAGAAAGAGCGCACCATAGCGTTTTGCCAGTGCCGCCGCAACGTCCTTTGTGTCATATTTCGGGGTAATATCGGAAACATAGCTGTTCTCGTGTGCCTCATCCATGATAATTGCGCCAACCTTCGGAAACGGCAGAAACAAAGCCGACCGTGCGCCTATCACAACCGAAATTTCGCCATCCCTTGCCTTTTTCCACTGGTCAACTCTCTCCCCCATGGAAAGGCGGCTGTGCGTCACGCTGACTGCATCCCCAAAGCGGGAAACGAACCGCTCCGCAAGCAAAGGGGTTAAGGCAATCTCCGGCACAAGTACAATCGCCTGCTCGCCCCTCGCCAGAACCTCCGCAATGATCTGCATATAAATCTCCGTTTTGCCGCTGCCCGTCACGCCATGCAGAAGTACAGGCTTTTTTTCTTCCTGCTCCAATTCCCGATGCAAAGCAGAAAGCGCCGCCGCCTGCTCTGCCGTCGGGGTAAAGGGCTGTGTCCGTTCCACCGTATCCGCATCAAAGACATTTCGCCGTTCCGTCTGCCTCCGTTCCCGCAGGATGCCCTTTTTCAGCAGGGTTTTAATGGGAGAATCCGTAATGCCGAGGGCTTCCTTCAGCTCTGCGGCAGTTGCTTCTCTGCCGTTTGCAAGGTACTCCAGCAGCAGCCTTTGCCCCTCCAGACGCTTCTCCTTCTCCGCCTTTTTCCATGCCGCTTCCAGAAGGGGATGGTCTCTGTCCAGAGAATAGAGCCGTTTTTCGTTTTTGTATTCACTGCGGTGCAGCTCCTGTTTCAGCGCAAGCAGCCCCTTTCCCTCTGCCTTCCGCAGAAATGTCAGGCAATCTCCGCCGAATTCCGCCTGTACCTCCTCCAAGGGAATTTCCCTTCGTTCCCCGAATAATGCAAGCAGCGCCGTTTCCTTCGGGGTCAGCTTCGTTTCAGCATCAAGCGATTTTCTGCTGACTGTCCAGCTGCTTTTTGTGCGAATGCCGGGCGGCATAATTGCCTGCAGGCATTGGTTCAGCGTGCAGAAATAGCGTTCCTTCATCCATTCCGCCAAATCCAGAAGGGCAGGGGTAAAGGTTGGTCTGCCCTCATCCAGAACCTCAAGAAGCTCCTTGATTTTATCCGCAGGCACCTCTGTTTTTTCGGAAAGAGAAATGACATAGCCCTCCGCCTTTTTGTTGCGGCTGCCAAACGGCACAATCACCCTTACACCGATTTCCACTGTCATCCCTTCGGGAATCCGATAATCAAACAGCTTATCCATTTCCGGCTGATTCAGCCCAACAATCACCTTCGCATACATCACTTCTCACCTCCCTACAAAAACAGCCCGTAAAAACGGGCTATTTTCCTTACATATTATTCTTCCTCGGTTTCCTCTGCCATGCTTGCAAAATCAACCTCTGCCAGTGCAACCTCTTTGTCCTCTTCCTCAGGCTTGCCCTCGCGGATTTTCAGCTTGCCTTCGTAAATTTCATTGACTGCGATGGAAACGGGCTTATCCACCTCAATATGGTCAATCATGGGCTGCTGATGATCTACCAGCTGTCTTGCTCTTTTTGCCGCCGCAATCACGATGGTATATCTGCTGGCAATGGTAATATCCTCGGAATCCTGTGTGATAACCTCCAGAATATCGGAATAAGAAGGTCTTAACATATTACATCTCTCCTTTGAAAATCTTTTTGATATTTTTATTTCTGCTGCATTTCATCTTTTCTGCCGCAACGATAGTCAGCATATCCTCAGTTGCCTGCTCTACGGTGTCATTTATGACCAGATAATCGTATTCCTCTACCAGCTCCATCTCCTCCAATGCGCGGCGCAGTCGTTTGTTGATGGTTTCCTTATCCTCGGTGCCGCGTTTGGTCAGGCGGTTGCCCAGCTCCTCCAGATTAGGCGGAACCATGAAAATCAGCACGCCTTCGGGGTAAATTTTCTTTACCTGCAGCGCACCCTGTACCTCAATCTCCAGAATGACATTATTGCCTGCCATCAGCTGTTCTGTTACATATTTTCTGGGTGTGCCGTAATAATTGCCGCAGAATTCCGCCCATTCCAGAAGCTCCTTGCGGTCGCGCATTTTCTCAAATTCCTCTCTTGTATGGAAGAAATAATGCACCCCGTCTTTCTCGTATTCTCTGGGCTTTCTTGTTGTTGCGGAAATGGAAAGCGAAAAATTGTTCTTCTCGCAAAGACGCTCTACAATCGTCCCTTTGCCGGAACCGGAAGGACCGGAGATAATCAATAAAATACCCTGTTTATTCATGTGTATTTCCCCTTTATCCTATAAATAGCCTTTCTTTTTTATTGCGAAAAAAGGCTGTTACTCCAAATTTTGAATCTGTTCTCTGATTTTTTCGATTTCACTTTTCAGTTCAATCGTGGCCTTTACAATCTGAATATCATTCGCCTTGGATGCGATGGTATTGGATTCTCTGTTCATTTCCTGAATCAGAAAGTCCAGCTTACGTCCTACCTGTCCGCCACCATCCAGAATATCCTTCAGCTGAATCAGATGGCTTTCCAGTCTTGTCACTTCCTCATCCACGCAGCCGCGGTCTGCAAAAACCGCAACCTCTGTCGCAATGCGCTGTGGATCAACATCAACGCCGCCCAGCAAATCCTTCAGGCGGTTATTCAGCTTTTCCTGATATTCCACAACCACCAGAGGGGAGCGTTCCTTCACCTCTGCCACAAGCGTCCTGATGCGTTCGCCCTTCAAAAGGATATCCTTTTTCAGATTTTCGCCCTCAACGGTACGCATGGCAACGAATTTTTCCACTGCCTCATCCAGTGCAGGCACCAGTGCCTCCCAGATGATTTCTTCTTCCTGCTGTGCCTTCTCCACCGTAATCACATCGGGGAATTTTGCCGCTAGCTCCAGCTTATTTTCGCTGTAGATGCCGAATTTTTCTTCTATCAGCTTCAGCTTTTCGATATATGCCGCCGCCAGTGCTTCGTTCAGCTTTACCTCTACATCCGCTGCGGAAAAGGTTTCAAAGCTGATATACACATCAGTCTTGCCGCGAAATACCTCATGCATGATTCTTTTTTTGATTTTATCCTCCAGACCTGCCAGAGAACGGGGCAGCTTAATCGTCATGTCATTATAACGATGGTTTACGGATTTCATTTCCACCGTAAACTTTCTTTCCTCTGCGATATGCTCGCCGCGTCCATAGCCTGTCATGCTTCTTACACTTGCACTCATGTTTCGGTTCCTTTCTATGCTTCGTTCCAAAAATCGTTGTTTTATTATACATAAGTGTCCGCCAAATAGCAAGGAAAACCGCAAATTGTATCCACTATTTTTAATCATTTTTTAATATTTCCTTCATTTTGGAATTTTTTTGCAAATCCTACTGCTTTTCTTGGTAATCCATCTGAAAAAATAATGCAAAAAAGAAAATCCTATGTTAAAATTATGAATTAACCAAATGTATTCAAGGAGGTGTTCCTTATGGCACTGGACGGCATTACAACCTCTGCCATCGTATCAGAACTCAAAGCAGCCCTTTTAGGCGGGCGTATCGATAAAATCCATCAGCCCCTTGCGGATGAAATTCGTATGTCAATTCGTGGGCTTGGCAGCGGCGCAAAGAAAATCATCATTTCCGCCAACTCTGCCCATCCCCGTATCCACCTGACCGAAAGCAGCCGCGAAAACCCTATGACCGCGCCCTTATTCTGCATGGTCATGCGCAAGCATATCGCAGGCGGCAAAATTATAGATATTGTGCAGCCGAATTTCGAGCGTATCATCATCCTCAGGATTGAATCCGCCAACGAAATGGGTGATATCACTACAAAAAATCTGATTCTGGAAATCATGGGCAAGCACAGCAACCTTATCCTGACCGATGAAACCGGCAAAATTCTGGATTCCATCAAGCGTGTCACCCATGAGAAAAGCTCTGTCCGAGAGGTACTCCCCGGCAAGGAATATGTTTTCCCCCCTTCGCAGGATAAGAAAAACCCCCTCCTTGCCGAACAGGCGGATTTCCTCTTTTCCCTGCATTTGCAGGAAGGCAGAAGGCTGCAGGAATTTCTTTATCAAACCTACACCGGCATCAGCCCTGTCATGGCAGGCGAAATCTGCACCCGTGCAGGGTTGGATGCTTCGGATTCCTGTCAGGAAACCACATTGGAAAACAGTGAACGGCTCTTTGCCGCCTTTGAAAAAACCATGCAGGAGGTCAAAGCGGAAGACTATTATCCTGCCATTTATTATCAGAAGGAAAATAATCGCATTGTCGATTTTGCCGTTCTGAAAATGCAGCAATTTCAAGGCCTTGCCGCAAAGCCCTTTCCTTCTGTTTCCGCCCTTCTGGAGGGCTTTTATCAGGAGCGGGATAATGCGGCACATATCCGCCAGAAGGCGCAGGATATGCGAAAGCTGGTAACCAATCATATCGAACGCTGTGTGAAGAAAAAGGAAATTCAGCTAAAAACACGCCGCGAAACAAAGGGCATGGATTTATGGAAGAAAAAGGGCGAGCTCCTGACTGCCAATATCTATGCCGTTCCGCAGGGCGTAACAACCTTCAAAACCATTGATTATTACGAGGAGTCCATGCCCGAAATCGAAATTGCCATTGACCCCGCAAAAACACCTGCGGAAAATGCACAGAAATATTTTGCAAAATACAACAAGGCAAAGCGTACCCTTGCGGCACTGGAAATACAGGAAAAACAGAATAACGAGGAGCTGGCGTATCTGGAAAGCGTCCTCAATGCACTGGAAAACGCCAAGGAGGATGCCGATCTTTCCGAAATCCGCACAGAATTAGCGGAAAGCGGCTTCATCCGCAGGCAGGCACAGAAAAAAGGACAGCCGAAGCCGAAAAGGGCAAAACCCTTGCGCTATATTTCCTCCGATGGGTATGAAATTCTGGTCGGGAAAAGCAATCTGCAAAATGACGAGCTGACGCTGCGCACCGCCGAACCGACAGACCTCTGGATGCACACGAAGGATATCCCTGGCTCCCATGTCATCATTCGCACAAACGGGCAAAGCGAGCTGCCGGAAGCCACGATGGAGGAAGCCGCAAACCTTGCCGCCTTCTACAGTAAAGCGAAAAACAGCAGCATGGTTCCTGTGGATTATACCCAGAGAAAAAATATCAAAAAACCAAACGGCGCAAAGCCGGGCATGGTGATTTATCTGACGAATAAAACCATTTACATCACCCCCGACGAAGCCCGTATCCAACAAATGAAAAATGAATAAATAAGATACCTTCAGAAAGGAGCATGATTTATGGCAAAAGCCTTTCGTTACGCACTCAAGCACAGCCTTCCCATCCTCATCAGCTATATCCCCGTTGCCCTTGCTTACGGGGTACTGATGCAGAACTGCGGCTATAATTTCGTCTGGACAGGTGCATGCAGCATTTTCGTTCTGGCAGGCTCCCTGCAATATCTGATGGTGACCTTCTTCGCCGGCGGCGTTTCGCTTCTGACCGTTGCGATTATGTCACTTCTGCTCAACAGCCGTCATATTTTCTATGGGCTGTCCTTCATCGAAAAATTCCGTACCTTCGGTCCTTGGAAATATTTTCTCATCTATTCCCTGACGGATGAAAATTATTCCCTCCACTGTTCGCATCATTTCGAGTCGGATGTCAATGAAAAATGGGCGTATGTGCTGACGGCGTTTCTGTCCATCTCCTATTGGATTATCCTGAGCATCATCGGTGCGCTGATTGGGAGCATGCTTCCCTTCAACACCACAGGCATTGATTTTGCGCTGACCGCCCTTTTCATCGTTATCCTGATAGAGCAGATACTTGGCGCGGATAACCGCCTGCCGGCATGGCTTGCCTTTGTTTCCGCCATCGTCTGTCTGCTTATCTTTGGGCCAAGCAATTTCATTCTGCCCTCGCTGGTGATTACCGTTGCTCTTTTAAGCATCCTGCGTCACCGTATCGAGCCTGTAAAAGCTGTAAAAGAAGAAAAGGAGGAAGCGTAAATGGTTTTAACTACAATGCAATCTATTGCAATCATTGCCGTCTGCGGCATCTGCACCCTTCTGGAGCGTGCCCTGCCCTTCCTCATTTTCAGCGGCAGAGCCGTTCCAGAGCCTGTACGCTATCTGGGGCGTGTGCTTCCGATGGCAATTATGGCAACCCTTGTCATTTATTGTCTGAAGGGCATTTCTTTTTCCTCTGCGGCAGGCTTTGCGCCGCTCTTGATTGCCTCCGCGGTAACAGCCATTCTGCACCTCTGGAAAAGAAGCACTCTCATCAGCATTTTCTGCGGCACTGTCTGCTATATGGTTCTGGTGCAGCTTGTATTTGCATAATACTACATAATTTTAACAGAAAAACCCTCCGTATTTTTTCCATACGAAGGGTTCTTTTTTTGCAATTTTTTAATTATAATTTTTTGATTATAATTTTAAAATTCTGTTTCCGTGATAGGTGCTTCGGCTGCATCTGCCGCTTCTGCTGTCTGCGGGGCAGCCTGATTCTGCTCCAGTCCATAATGCACGCGCACCAGATGGTCGATTTCCGCGCACATTTCGGGATGCTCGCGCAGGAACTGCTTTGCGTTTTCACGCCCTTGCCCGATACGGGTTTCCTTATAGGCATACCATGCGCCGCTCTTGTTTACGATATCCACATCTGCCGCCAGATCCAGAATATCCCCCTCCTTGGAGATGCCCTTGCCGTAGATAATATCAAACTCGGCTGTTCTGAAGGGAGGTGCTACCTTGTTTTTCGCAACCTTTACCTTTGTGCGGTTGCCGACAATTTCCGTCCCCTGCTTCAGCACATCCGCCTTTCTGATTTCCATACGGATAGAGGAATAGAATTTCAGTGCGCGGCCGCCCGTTGTGGTTTCGGGATTGCCGAAGGTTACGCCGATTTTCTCACGCAGCTGGTTGATGAAAACAACCGTACAATTCGATTTATTGGTAATACCTGTCAGCTTTCTCAATGCCTGGCTCATCAGTCTTGCCTGCAAGCCCATGTGGGAATCACCCATTTCGCCCTCGATTTCCGCACGGGGCACCAATGCCGCTACGGAGTCCACAATCACAATATCAATCGCACCGCTGCGTACCATGGTTTCGGTGATTTCCAACGCCTGTTCGCCGTCATCCGGCTGAGAAATATAGAGGTTATCAATATCAACCCCCAGCGCCTTTGCATAAGTGGGGTCCATCGCATGCTCCGCATCCACATACCCTGCAATGCCGCCGCGCTTCTGCACCTCTGCCACCATGTGCAGGGCAACCGTTGTCTTACCGGAGGATTCAGGGCCATAAACCTCAACGATTCTGCCCTTCGGCAGACCGCCAACCCCCAACGCCAAATCCAGGCTCAGAGAGCCGGTCGGCACAACCTCAACCGCCATTTTTGCATTATTATCCCCCAGCTTCATTACCGCACCCTTGCCAAACTGCTTCTCAATCTGGCTTAGTGCCGCATCCAGTGCCTTTTGCTTATCTTCAAATTTTACATCTTCCTTTTGTGCCTTTGCCGCCATTTTATTTCCACCTTTCCAAACCCTATCGGATTCTGTTTATATTCACGAATATTTGTTCTCTTTTTTTCCATTCTATTCGATTTTGTTCGCCTTGTCAACGGCTATTTTCTCTCCTGCACAGGCTTTTCCGCCAAAGCCATTGCCGCAAAAATCACCGCACACCCCAGATATCCCCTGAAGTGCATCCGTTCGCCGTATAAAATCGCAGAAAATACCGCCGCAAAAATAGATTCCGTTGTAATGATGATTGCCGCCTTGTTCGGCGCAGTGCTTTGCTGTCCGATGCTTTGCAGCACAAAATAAAGCGCGGTGCAAAATGCCCCTGCGTAGAAAAAGTTTCCGAAGGCAGGCAATGTCAGAGGCGGCATATCCCATCCCGTAAACATCAGAATCACCGTCATCACCGCAAGGGTCGAAAGATTCTCCACAATCGCAATATGCACAGAATCGCAGTCCTTGGTCAGATTCCCCAGAAACGCCATTTGCAGCGAAAACGCCACCGCAGCCAAGAGTGACAGCCCTGCCCCGAAATCCAGACGAAAATCCGCCGTCAGAGAAAGGCAGCAAACGCCAAAGAGCGTCATCCCCGCCGCCAGAAAGCAGTTCCGATTCGGCTTCTGCCTGAACACACCCCAGCAGACAAACGGCACAATGACCGCAGGAATATTCACCAGAAACGCATTGACCGATGGCGTGGTGTATTGTAGCCCAACCGTCATCAGAAGAAACATTGCCGCAAGCAATGCCCCCAAAATACTGCCGACCCTCCATTCCTCTTTGGTAATTCGTTTCAACCGTTTGCAATAAACCAGACACATGCAGACGGATGCCGTCAGAAAACGCCCGAAAATCACCTGAAACGGGTCATATCCCCAATCCAGAAGATATTTCAGGCTGA
>ENA-OPWX01002128-OPWX01002128.1-human-gut-metagenome-genome-assembly--contig:-NODE-2128-length-11343-cov-2.400602_pt1 | contig 11343 bp, 8 predicted proteins | sample MGYA00241514_ERZ502020 | MGnify/ENA primary metagenome ERZ502020 (study PRJEB25962, sample SAMEA2042105) | human gut metagenome | biome: human gut; feature: human-associated habitat; material: faeces... | reverse complement strand
TTCCGGGAGGATGAGTTTATCGGTGCTGTCAATCCAAGCGCCGCCATATTGTTCTAAAAGATAAATCCTAATTATATCTGAAAAATGTGTAAGTGTAATTATCTTTCTCTCAACCTTATCAAGTATTACCTGTGGAATATTTATATAATCACAAATATTATCTTTAGAAAGTAATATAATTTTTGTATTATTCGATTCTGCATACTTTACTTGTGTTCGATAGCACATTTTTACTATTTCAGGCATATTATCATATCCCTGCCACCATAAAGTCCATAGAATCAGTTGTTCACTATTTTTCCGCTTATTCTTTTCCCATTCTTTAAATGATTCTCTACTTTTCTCAATATAACTTTGATTCATTGTGGCGAGAAATTCTTTAATTATTTGAATATATTTATGATCATCGCCGCACATTTTTGCAAGTAAAGCTTTGGACGAAAACTTGAATCCCATGATACTCTTTAAATCTTTAGCTCTTTTAATGCTTTTATTATTCACCTTTTAACCTCTAAATATTCAATACATCAATCCCGCTACAAACATGCTATCATGTTATCTTTTCTTATGAATCTTATAAACAATATTTCTGATTTCATTTTTCATTACTCTAGTATTGGTAATAGTCTCAAAAGCATAAACCGTAGCAATAAAAGAAATACTGCCAATACATATCAATAGGAGAATTGCTATAGTCGAACCCTTATCTATGGCATGTCCTATAATAGTAACAATAATACACATTACAATACCTGCTAAAAAATATTGTAAGTTTCGTTTCAACATATTTGCAAAATTGAATGAATCCCTTATCCTTATACACTGATAAATACATACTACTAATTCTGATACAACAGACGCTATAGCTGCCCCGATAATTCCCCAAAGTGGAATAAACACCAGATTCAGTATAATATTAATAATGGCAGCAGCAACAACAGATATTAAATAAATGCTATCGAGTCTTCTCGGAATAATGAACTGGCTTCGAAATACATTACCCCAGGCAATTATTATTAATATTATTGACAGCACTTGTAAAACTGGAATTCCTGAGCTAAATGCATCTCCATAATACCAAGGAACCAACCAAGGTGATATGCTAATCAATCCAAAGCTACAAGACGATGCAATTATCAAAGTCAAAGACAGAGATTTTTCAATATAATTATACGTTTCTATTTCTTTTCCCATTGCTATCATATTTGTAATTCTTGGTAGCAATACCGTTCCCATAGTTGTAATCAAAGCAACTGGAACCCTTGAGAGCTTATACATATTTTCATATATACCAACGGAATCCAAATCCATCATCAAGCCTAAAAAAACCTTGTCAGTTATGGAATATAGTTGTATTGATATCACCGGCACAGCAAGAATTAGTAACTGTTTTAGATGGCCTACTATTTCTCTTAGTTCTAAAGTCTCTTTTGTAAGATATTTCGGTAGTGCCAACCACATAGCAAGAACGCTAATTATATTAGTTGTAGCCATTAGAATGACATATGTTAAGGTGTCATTTTCCGTTCGTATCAATAAAAAGACTAATACAAGAGAAAGCACTTTAACGATTATGTTTCTAGAAACAGCTAATTTAAATTGTTCAATGCCAAAAAAGAACCATCCAATATCTAACCATCCAGCTACTAGAACAGGATATTGCCATACAAGATATGGCTTAATATTATCATCGGAATAAAATAATATAATTACAAAAGCTATAGATGCAACAATAAACGAAATAAACAGACATACAAAAATCGACCAGAACGTTTTAGTTCTTTCCTTTTGAGTTATTTTGCTAGCAATTTCCCTTCTCCCATATATGCTCACACCAAGTTGTATTGCAATGACAAAATATGATGCTATCGAATAAGTATAGGAATAGATACCTGTTCCAGATGTACCTAGCACTCTTGCTATGTAGGGGGCGGTAATTAATGGGGCGATATATATTAACACCTCATATGCAGCCATTAACAGCGCGTTTTTGCGTGTACTCACTAAGTCTCCCTCACTCTCCAGTAAAAAAATTTCCCATCGACTCTTGTCCTACTCTATCTCTTGCATCTGCACAAGCTAAAGCCAAAGCCGTCCATACAGCAAATGCAACACACATATTATTTTCAATCAAACTTATATCAAATGTTTGCTTATATAAAAATACAATCATAAACGAAAGTAGTATTCTCGATTGATATGAGGTATCAGACACTAGGCGTTTCCAAATTTGATATAGTATAAGGCCCATGAGTACGACAAGTATTAATCCCCCCTCAGAAAGTAAAGTAACATAAAGATTATGAAGAGACATTTCCATCTGGGTTGTTATCGCTTCAGTTTTATTAACGCCCAGTCCAAATATAACCGAGAACCCATTATCCATTTGGTTATATACGGAAAGCCACAGTTCATCTCTTCCACTAAAGAATCTTGCTTTTGTTAAGTTATATGATATTTCCTCTAACGTAGCCCTATACGGAGATTGAGCAAGATACGAATATATCATTGGAAAAATGTTCAAAAATGCATAGTAACCCCAAAATGCTTTTTTTAAGAACCCCTTCCCTTTGCCCTTAAAAAGAAGTAACAATACAGCAACAAGAATGAATAGCAGGAAACCAACCGATTGTGATCTAGCACCAACCTGATAGGAAACATAAAACCAAATAAGGCATAAACAGATTATACGAATTCTCCTCATCCTTTTCCATTCTGCAATTACAAAAGGAATTGATACTAATCCAATGTATATATAAGATTCATACATTGCAATATTTGGGGATTTTCTATAAATTAAAAATCCTAAAACAAGCAAAACACCCCAATGAATAATTCTATTTAACCCTTTTATTTCCTCCCTCAAAAGTTTGAATTTATCCCCCTCAAAAACAAACCAAAAAATAAAAACGGTTCCAATATGTTGAAAGCATATATAAATTCCTCGTACAGAAAAACTACTTAGTGCACAAAACAAGTGATAAGCTATCCATACAACCAATAGCCAAAACAAATGTATTTCTTCTTTATCTCTTTTTTGCACAACTAGCGAAATAGCAGAAAAACTCATCAGGAGTAATCCTGCACCTATATAAAACGGTCTTATTCCAAATCCCGAAAATATTGCTATTATTAGTAGCAGAGAAAACAAGAATGTTTCAACATTCATTCTATTTTTTGCATTTAATGTATAATTATTCATTTTTATAATATCCAATATTTTAATATTTAAACGATCTAAGAGCTTCTATCAAATAATTCTGCGAAGATAATCTCATCCTACCAATTCGTTCATCCACCTGTTTCCAATCAATTTTAGTTGTATAATCAAATTTATCCTGTACCACTCTATAGGGCAAACCAGCAATATCTAGTAGCTGCATTATCCTTGAATCTCTCCCTAAGTCACCTGTCAAAAAAACATAGAAATCAACATGATAAATTATAGAAAGCGCAACACAATGAAAAGAATCAGTAAAAATCACTTCTGACCCATAAATCGCATTCAATGCGTCAGTTGGTCCATATAATAAACCTGTTTTAACTCTAGGATTCAAAATATCCTTTACTGTAATTCCACCACATATTTTCCGAATTGATGCATGATCGATATTTAGCTTTCTCATAATTTCATATGTCTCTTGTAAAAATTCTTTATGAAACAGATAACAACTCACCCCCTTTTTCTTTTTACCATAAGAGATATACTTTAGCCAATAATCACGTTCTAACAGGAATACAGGATCCAAAACAAGTCCAATTTCTTTTTCGAGTAGCAATCTATTTATATACAATTTGGCGGTCTGCTCTCTTACAGAAATATATTTTATATCTCTGATATTGTTCACAAAAATATCAATATATTTTTGCGGCACCATTTCCTGTCCGATACTTGTAGCATAAGTTATTACCTTATCCTTATTGATTTCAGGCAATAAATAATTAACATCCCCTCCATTTAGCTCAAAATTCCATAATTGATCACTTCCAATTATAAAATAATCACAGATTTGCTCAGCCTTGTGAAACTCATTACTCAGTATTTTTTCTGAAAAAAACACATCTTTGTAAAAAGCAGCAAAGCGTCTCTTTACTATATTCGATAAGGCCGCATTTATTAGCATTTTTATTTTGTTCTTGACATCAATACTTCTATTACTCAAAACAGACTTAGAGTCTGTCTTCTGGAAAATTGCTTTATTTGCATAGTCAAGTACAAGTACATCAAACCTATTATCATTATTTGCTACAAATTGATATAATGCCTTGCATTGAAACGCTGCTCCAAAGTTCAGTGCATCCTGATAAGTTAAGATTCCAATTGTTTTCATGCTACTTTAGTAACCCCTATAATACTTGTCATCATTTGTTTGATAAGAAATAATCTTCTATATGGCTAAAACATTTTTCATAAGTATATTTCTCTCTTACGAACCGCACACCATTTTCGCCTAATTTTCTTCTTAATTCCTTATTATGATATAGTTTATTAAGCGCTTCTGTAATATCATCTGTATTATTTCTCTGCACCACCACGCAAGACTTATCGGGATCTGTTGCCTCCATTAAGCCTGGAATGTCAGATATTATGACTGCCGTTCCGCAGGCCTGAGCTTCTATTGCTGACACTCCAAACGACTCGGATTCAACAGTCGAAGGAATTACAGCAACATCCATATTCGCCCACTCACGCGCAGCATCATCCTGTGATATGAAGCCTAACCATTTTGTTTCCTGCCCTATGCCAAGTGAATTCGCTAAATTCTCATACTCTTCTCTATAATCCCCCCTTCCAGCTATACGTAATTGAAATACTACATTTGGATTGATTTTCTTAAACTTAGCAACTGCCTTAATCAGATAGTCTATTCCATATTTAGGATCAATACCTTTGACAGTACCAATGATAAATGAGTCATCCGCTCTATTTCTCCTGGCTGGATTAAAAATCTCTGTTTTTACACCAAAAGGTGTTATTTCAAAATTCTTATGTGTATACTTACTTGCATGCACTGCCATTGCCTTACTCGTTGAAAGCAACTTGCTTGCTCGCAACAAACTGAATCTAATCAATAATTCATGAAACAATGATTTTTCCGGAAACTCATAAACATCAGCTCCCCATACGGATAAATAGTATTTTTTGATTCCTGAAAAAGCAGCAACTGCACCATAACTTGATGCATAGTGAACACTTACAATATCAGGATTTATCTTATTTATGAGCCTTCTTACTTTATTAGCTTGAAATAAATATGAGATTTTCTTTCCATCACTTTTTTTAGCATCCATTCCACAATCAATGTAGTAGACATTTACATTGTCAATTTCTCCCGCGAAAAATGAAATAACACTTACCTCATATCCTCTTGCGACAAAATAGCCACACCATTTTTGGGTGTGATAATTATTTGCTGCAGCCAAAAAAACAATCCTCATTTCTAATCCCCAACTCGTATAATTACATGCTTTAATAATCAGCTCTAAACACTAAATCACTCTGCTTGATCCCAAGGCCTTTTTTCATTAGATATGATAGACTCCAGGAAGATTACAGATGTTATGGCAATCCAAAACCACCTTACTCTTTAACTTGTCCATATTATCCTTAATCTCATTATGTTTTACCATAATGACAACAAAATCAACGGAGTCTAAGAACTCATTCAAATTATGGTACTGGTTATCTACTACATCTTTTGCAATAAGAGGATCATATACCTTCAACCCTGCCGCAAGATGCCTTTCTTGACTTTCTAACAATTGAAGTGTAGGTGATTCTCGCATATCATCTACATTCTCTTTATAAGCAAGTCCATATAAACCTACACGTTTTATATCAGTCATACCTTTTTCTTTCATTATTTCGTATATGCGGTTAAGAACAAAATCAGGCATACTATCATTAGTTTTCATGGATTCATCAATTACTTTCGCAAGAGACGGATAATCTCCTACCAGAAACCACGGATCAACAGAAATACAATGGCCCCCTACTCCAGGTCCCGGCTGGAGAATATTAACACGTGGATGCATATTACAGATTTTAATAATTTCATAAACATCCATGTTATCTTGTCTACAAATCTTTGCTAGTTCATTCGCAAAAGCAATATTTACTGCCCTAAATGTATTTTCTACAACTTTTGTCATTTCAGCAGTTTTGATATCAGTAACAACTATTTCTCCCTGACAGAAAGACGCATATATCTCCTTTATGACCTCGCCAACCAATTTATCATCAGCGCCAATTGTACGATTATTATGAAGTAATTCATAAACCATATTCCCCGGAATAATGCGTTCAGGTGCATGTACAAGATTCAAGTCCACACCAACTTCAAATCCATTCTCTTCAATAACAGGTCTAACAAATTTTTCAATAGTTCCCGGTGAAACTGTTGATTCTATTACAATAATTGCTCCTTTACGGCAAACCTTCATAACATCTTTTACTGCTTCTATTACAAAACAAGCATCAACTTTCTTGCTAAACTTATCATATGGCGTAGGCACTGAGACAATATAGATGTCCGTCATCTGATACTCCGTAGTAAACTTAATTCCAGCTTCTAAGGCATTCTGAAATAACTCATCCATCCCCTTTTCCTTAAAGGTTGTTTTTCCAGCATTCAGCGTGGCTACAAGTTCTTTATTATAATCAGTTCCAACAACTTCCACACCATGTGTTGCCAGCATCAGCGCGGTTGGTAATCCTATATAGCCTAGCCCGATAACATTTATCATAGTATTTTCTCCTTGTATTTAGTAACTTGCTCAATTACGGTAAGCAACTTATCTGTCAGAACACCGAAGTCAAAATCCTTTGCTCCCTTTTTCCCATTTGTACCAATTTCAATATATTGATCTTTATCCATATCATGGAATTCAATAATGGCATTTGCCAAACTTTCTGCTGTATCATCATCGAGTTCTATACCACATTGATACTTGTTAATTAATGAATAGCCCATATGAACTGTTGAAATGATAGGCTTTCCACTAGCCATATATTCAAATAATTTATTTGAGCTATTTCCTCTTGACCAGTTATATTGGTTCTGGGAGTAATTTAAAACGTTTACTGCCGATCTACTCAGAACATATGGTATATATTGTCTATTTATATATCCCTTAAATCTAACAGTATCTATTCGTTCCTTGTTTGCCCTTTCTTTTAATTCTTCGAGTTGTACTCCATCCCCAAAAATTAGGAATTGTATATCACTATAGTCACCTCTGCTCTTTATTATCTTTGCAGCATCAAGTAACTTACCAACATTATTCACCGGGCGAATAGTACCTGCATATGTAACATTAAATTTACTATTATCTATAAGATCTGGATCCTCAATTTTTTCTTCTTCAATGCTCTTTTGGTAGGCCATTAAATCTACACCATTATTGATATAGTAGCATTTTTTCAAATCTATATCTCCGCCCTGCTCTGTTATCCATTTTCTCTCTTTAAGATAATCTGTGTCACCCTCTTTAGTAAAAATCAAAGCATCTGCATTCTTGTAAATCCAATGTTCCCCTTTTATCAATATTTTACCTAATAGGCTTTTCTCTTTGGCTTTTCCAAAACTAAAAATCGCTTCAGGCCATAAGTCTCTAATTTCACATATACAAGGGACTTTTATTCTCTTTGATATTTTGATTCCGGCAACCATAGTCAATGGGTGGACGCTTGATGCAATAATTACATCAGGCTTTCCTCGCTCTCTAACAAGTTTCTTTGTAACAGGGAATAAATTCTTATAAAATACTACCCAGTTTTTTATTCTTGATACTCCATTGCCATCCCACGGTGGAGTTTTAACAAATACAAATCTTGAACACTCATCCTCCTGCTCAACAAATAGTTTTTCGCCTGTATCTATTTTCCTATTTGTGTTTAGAAAAGTACTAGCTGTAAAAACAGTCACATTGTGCCCTTTTTTATTTAATTCTCTTGCAAACCAATAATGTCTGCCCGCCTTATCTTCGAACATTTCAGTAGCATAATGATTCATAATCCAAATGTTCATGCAATTCCTTCCTACACAACTTTGATTTATTTTGAAATGATCTTTACTTCGTTGCACGTCATCATATAAACGTCATCATCATAATCCGCCATATTAGACCGATTTAATATTCCCTAAAGGTTTTTCAATATAAGTTTCATATGATCACATTCACACTCATATACCTATGGATAACCGTCGTCAAAGTGTGGATTGACCTCACTTATATAGTATCTTCCATTGATATCAAATATATAAATACCTATTTGATTTCTATATCCTGTCTCATTTATAAATCATTTAAATAAAGAAAGCAATTCCGGACCTCTAAAGCTTACAGTTTTATCTGTATCCCCAGCCTTCATCTTTATTTTCTTTTTGAACTTTGTCTTTTTGAACAAATCTTAGAGATGAATGTTTTCTTCTAATTATAAAAGTGATATAATTCATTACCTTTATAAAAGCTCTCCAAAACTTAATTAAACTGTTTTAACCTTGTTCTCGACCTCTTGGGATATAGTATTCTACAGCTATTCACATACAAACAAGGAAAAACTATATCTCTCACATATCCATGACTGTTGATAAACTTAAAAATATAATGAGTAGGAAACTCCCCATCCTAAATAGTAATTTCCTACTCAATATTTATCCTCCCTTACTTACACTCTTTGATTATCTTAATATCATTGTATTTCGTCATTCCCCCCTTCATTATCACCAATTTTTTTCCTATGCTTCCTTCTGTAAATTGTCGCTATCTTGTAAGTTGTATAAAACACTTTTCACACTAAACTTTTACTTCTTATAGCAGTTATCTACTTCACAATCAATCTTTTTGATTATCACACTGTCATACATCATCATAACAATATTATCTTCATAATTACCAAAACAAGGCTGATTCTCAATCCCATTAATATTATTCTCAATTAATTTCACAAAATCAACGCCAGCCCCATACGCATGAAGATATGCTCCTCCAAATCTCGGATTCACTTCTGATAAATAATACTTGCCATTTCGATACCAAAGGTCCATATCTATAGGGCCATTAAACTGAAACACCCTTAAAGCCTCTCTCACAAATTTCACCAATTTCTCGTCCTTAAAGGATATAGCTTTGTTTGCTCCTCCTATTTTAGTAGCAAGTTTTCTCTTACTGAATAAAGAGACCGGCTGATGACTAATAGTATCTATATAAATATCCACATCAATATCAACTGCATCACCCATATACTCTTGAATAATTAATCCTGGCTCGCCCTCCATCGCACGTTGCAGTTCCGGCATATCTGTTATCTTTCTTGCACCGACTGATCCACTCCCCGTCCGTGGTTTAACAAATACAGGAAATGTGATTTCCTCTCTGTCATACGCTACAAAAAAACTGTCCAAATCGCCATATGTCAATACCGTTTGAATTCTATTCTCAGTTAGATATTGAAACATTGTAAACTTATCAAAACATATTTTTGCAGTTTCTTCAAAAGGACAGAGAACTTCTGTACCGATTCGTTTAAATTCGTCTCGATGCATTGCTAATAACATAATTTCCGGATCGATCAAAGTGGTTACTGCATCAATATTTTCTTTTTGACATATTTCCAGAATCGTAGAAAGATATTCTGGGTCTTCAATTCCTGGAACAACATAATACTTATCTGCCATATAAATAGCCGGGGCTGTTTCGCTCATATCGGTTGCAATAATGCATCCCTCTGCTCCCATAGAATTTCGAAAGTCTTTTAAAAGTTCTGCTCTTCTTCCTGCACTGCAAAATAAGATTTTCATGGTATGCTAGTTTATCTCCTCGTAATCCTTTCTTATTCGTTTACTTTGTATCGCCATATATTCCTTGACAGTCATCCGTTCACGTATTTGTTGAATACACTCCTTGTTTTTTATATAAATATCTGGAAAATAACGGATAAATGCTCCTCCAAGAGTCATTGAGTATGCTCCTACCCGATGGTAAATTATTCGATCTCCCTGGCTGAGTTCTTTTTGATCTTTAAGTATCATTAGGCGATCATGATCCATGCAGGTATATCCACAAATAATTTGAGATGTTGGAATTACATTTCCCGTTGTCTCCAAAGTGTGCATATACCCCGTTTTTTTCCATAAAGGATCAATATGAACTCTGCTCCCATCAGTTGTAACAATCCGAGCCTTCACGGTTTCTTTTACATCCAATACAGACGTGACCAAATCAGCTGCTGATCCGATCAACGCACTCCCTGGTTCAAGAATTAATTTAGTCTCCTTAATATTGATAACCTTTTCTAATTCATTTTTTATTTTATTTATGTAATCTCTGGCTGTTGGCTTACCCTCTACTCCACCAAAAAAACCTCCTCCGATATCAACATAAGAAGGCGATAAGTGATATTTCTCAATGAGCAAAGCAGCATATTTTGCAATTGCTTTATATACCTCCAAACTTCTGGTTATGCTGTTACAATGTAAATGGAGACCAATATTGTTACAATGGTAGAGACTCTGTATGACCTTTAAAGCCTTTTCAAAATCTCCGGTTTCGTCAGAATATCCAAATCGAAATCCATCATCTACGTATCCGATATCCTCCGAATGAAACCAGTTAGGATTTATGTTTATTCGCAAGCCAAGGTTTCCCGAAATATCCGGATGATATTTTTCAATATATGCTAGTTCCTCTTTGGAATCCAAATTAATAAATGACTTGCCATTAAATGCATTTTGCAAACCATCTCTTGTTTTAATTGGCCCATTGAATATGATTTCTTCTCCTTGAAATCCACATAACTCAGCTAGTTCATATTCTTCATCTGATACTGCTTCCGCAAATATCTGTCTTTCCTTCATAAATCTCAGAAGCCACGGAAGAGAATTTGTTTTTATCGAGTATGCAAGCTGCGAATACGGCCACAACTCAGCCAATGCCTCTTGAAATTCTCTAATGTTTTTTTCTAAAATTTCTTGATTGATTACAAAATATGGTGTTTGAAGCTTCATCTCTCTCCCTGTCTTCCTCAATTGTTCCAGTAAAATCCTCCATAGTCACAGCAGTTCCGGATGAAATTCCTTCCCTCTTTAATACTGTACCGATGGTCTGAAAAATGATCTTCCAATCTCCTAAAAAAGAGATATGGTCTACATAGTAAACGTCTTTCTCAAAACGTTCCTCCCAGGTGATGGCATTCCTTCCATGTACCTGGGCATAACCTGTCACTCCGGGACGCACCTCATGCCGTCTCTTCTGCTGTGCATTGTAAAGAGGAAGATACTGCACCAGCAGCGGCCTAGGCCCCACCACGCTCATATCCCCCTTTAGGATATTAAACAACTC
>ENA-OPWX01002116-OPWX01002116.1-human-gut-metagenome-genome-assembly--contig:-NODE-2116-length-11400-cov-2.381225_pt1 | contig 11400 bp, 9 predicted proteins | sample MGYA00241514_ERZ502020 | MGnify/ENA primary metagenome ERZ502020 (study PRJEB25962, sample SAMEA2042105) | human gut metagenome | biome: human gut; feature: human-associated habitat; material: faeces... | reverse complement strand
CGAATGGCATCATCAGGAATAAAAAAAGGAGTATCATCTTTTTGTCTGGATTGGTGTTTTAAGCAGTGCGGAAATGTAAGAGGGGATACTCACGAAGATAATTACGTCATGCAAAATGTATTTGAAAAAAATGGTTTTAAACGATGTGGAATTATTTATGTAGCAGATAAAACACCAAGAATTGCATATCAAAGGGAGAATTAAAAAATGGAATTATTAGAGAGAAATGCACCATGCTGGTGTGGAAGTGGAAAAAAATATAAGAAATGTCATTACAATTTTGATGAGAAATTAAAGCTTTATGAAAGTAAAGGTGTTTTAATTCCATCTCATAATATGATCAAGACACCGGAACAGATTGCGGGAATTAAAGAAAGTGCAAAAGTAAATATTGAAATTTTGGACTATGTGGCAGAGCACATAAAGGAAGGTGTTGCCACACAGGAAATTGATAACTGGGTAGCGGATATTACGGCAAAAGCAGGAGCTGTGGCAGCGCCTCTTAACTATGATGGATTTCCCAAAAGTGTGTGTACATCTATAAATGAACAGGTATGCCACGGAATTCCCTCAGATGATATTGTGCTGAAGGATGGCGATATTATTAATGTAGACGTATCTACGATTTTGAACGGATATTATTCAGACTCATCTCGTATGTTTTGCATTGGAAATGTCAGTGAGGAAAAAAAGAAACTGGTAGAGGTGACTCGTCAGTGCGTGGAGAAAGGTTTGGAACAGGTAAAGCCGTGGGGATATTTGGGAGATATGAGTCAGGCTGTTTATGAGCATGCTCATGCTAATGGATATTCCGTAGTAAGAGAAATTGGTGGACATGGAATTGGACTGGAATTTCATGAAGATCCGTGGGTAGGCTATATCGGAAAGGCAGGCACAGGGATGTTGCTGGTTCCGGGAATGATGTTTACCATTGAACCAATGATTAATATGGGCAGTCATGAGATATTTGTAGACGATACGGATGGATGGACGATTTACACAGAAGATGGTCTGCCATCTGCCCAGTGGGAAATTATGGTGCTGGTGACAGAACAGGGATACGAAGTTATTTGTTATTAAAAGAAAAAGGGTTGACATTCTATTTTTTTAATGGTATGTTGTAATTGCTTATATGACTGACGGAAGTGGAAATGACCACAGGGAGTATAAGCCAAGGAAGCCGACCGTCTGGGCATATATGCTCGGGCAGTGGGCTTTTTTGTGTATCAGAAAATCCTATTCTGGTTTACCGAGTATATCGTTCATTGAAAAAAAGGAGAAAAATTCATGGAAATGTTATCATTAACAAAAGAATTGAAAGAAAACGCATATCCTGGCAGAGGAATTGTTCTGGGAAAATCAGAGGACGGAAAAAAAGCAGTAGCTGCTTACTTTATCATGGGAAGAAGTGAAAACAGCAGAAATCGTGTATTTGTAGAAGATGGCGAAGGAATTCGTACACAGGCATTTGACCCTTCTAAGCTGGTTGATCCAAGTCTGATTATTTACGCTCCTGTACGTGTTTTAGGAAACAAAACCATTGTGACAAACGGAGACCAAACAGATACGATTTACGAAGGTATGGATAAACAGCTTACTTTTGAGCAGTCTTTAAGAAGTCGTGAATTTGAACCGGACGGACCGAACTATACACCTAGAATTTCAGGAATTATGCACGTTGAAAACGGAAAATATAATTATGCAATGTCTATTTTAAAAAGCAATAACGGAAATCCACAGGCATGTAACCGTTATACATTTGCCTATGAAAATCCGGTAGCAGGAGAAGGTCATTTTATTCATACTTATATGCACGACGGCAATCCCCTTCCAAGTTTTGAAGGTGAGCCAAAGCCTGTAGAGATCGAGGGCAATATTGATGAATTTACAGATAAGGTATGGAACAGTTTAAACGAGGACAATAAGGTATCTCTGTTTGTCCGTTTTATTGATATTGAAACCGGAAAATGGGAGTCCCGTATTGTAAACAAGAATAAGTAAAGCTCAATACAGATCAGTAGATTTAGAAAGAACCTGCAAAAAAGACTTTGAAAATACATTTGGTATAAAAAGGAGAATTTCACATGAAAGAACTGGAATTAAAATACGGATGCAATCCAAATCAGAAACCTGCAAAGATCTTCATGAATGACAATAAAGCCCTGCCAGTCACCGTTTTAAGCGGCCGCCCAGGCTATATCAACTTCTTAGACGCATTAAACGGCTGGCAGCTGGTAAAAGAATTAAAAGAAGCAACCGGACTTGCGGCAGCAACTTCTTTTAAACATGTATCACCTGCAGGTGCAGCAGTAGGTCTGCCACTTGACGATGTTTTACGCAAGATCTACTGGGTAGACGATCAGGGAGAACTTTCCCCGCTGGCAAGTGCCTATGCAAGAGCCAGAGGAGCAGACCGTATGTCTTCTTTTGGAGATTTTATCTCATTATCGGATGTGTGTGACGTTGCTACTGCAAAGCTGATCAAGCGTGAGGTTTCCGATGGCGTGATCGCTCCCGGATATGAACCGGAAGCACTGGAGATCTTAAAATCCAAGAAGAATGGCAACTACAATGTGATCCAGATCGATCCTGACTATGTACCGGAAGAATTAGAGCGTAAGCAGGTATTTGGTGTTGTATTTGAGCAGGGCCATAATAATTTAAAGATCGACAAAGAAATGCTTAAAAATATTGTTACAGAAAATAAGGATCTGACCGAAGAAGCAGCTATGGATCTGGTAATTTCCCTGATCACTTTAAAATACACCCAGTCCAACTCCGTATGCTTTGTAAAGGGTGGACAGGCTATTGGTATCGGTGCAGGACAGCAGTCCAGAGTACATTGTACCAGACTGGCAGGCAGCAAGGCAGATAACTGGTATTTACGTCAGAACCCAAAGGTATTAAACCTGCCATTTATTGACGGCATCCGCAGAGCAGACCGTGACAATGCCATTGACTTATACATTGGTGAAGATTATATGGATGTTCTGGCTGACGGAAGATGGGAGAAGATCTTTAAGGAAAAACCGGAAGTATTTACAAGAGAAGAAAAGAGAGCATGGTTAGACGGTCTTACAGACGTAGCTTTAGGTTCTGATGCCTTCTTCCCATTTGGAGATAACATTGACAGAGCACATAAAAGCGGTGTAAAATATGTGGCACAGCCAGGCGGCTCTGTAAGAGATGATCAGGTTATTGATACCTGCAACCAGTACGGCATGGTAATGGCATTTACCGGTATCCGTCTGTTCCATCACTAGAAACTGCTTTGATCAGGATGATCAGAAACTGACCACAGGCAGAAATACCCCTGGCTGAGATCAAGGGGGACGAATACTTATGATGAAAGATCTTACCAGAGAGCATCCGGATAAAATTTTATGGCGCTTTCTGCTGCCTATGTTAGTCAGCGTAATGTTTCAGCAGATCTATAATATTGCGGACAGCTGTATTGCCGGCCGCTTTGCAGGAGAGGACGCCCTGGCTGCAGTCGGGGCGTCTTATCCCATTACAGTTATATTTATGGCGTTTGCCGTAGGGACCAACCTGGGAGCCTCTGTTGTGGTTTCCAGGCTTTTTGGCGCTAAGGATATGGCAAGGATGAAATCCGCGGTAAGTACGGCTTTTGTTGCCTGCGCTTTTATGAGCTTTTTCCTCACACTCATCGGCTATTTCTTCTGCGGCAGTATGATGAGGGCTGTCCACACACCGGAAAATATCTTTGCAGACGGACAGTTATACTTAAAGATTTATGTTTACGGCATCACATTTTTACTTCTGTATAATGTATGTACCGGTATTTTCACAGCATTGGGAGACTCAAAAACACCCCTGTATTTCCTGATCGGTTCATCTGTGGGAAATATCATCCTGGATTATTATTTTGTAGCCTGTGTAGGACTGGGGGTAGCAGGTGTTGCCTGGGCTACTTTTATTGCCCAGGGTATTTCTGCTATTTTAGCACTTACATTTCTGGCAATGCGCCTGAAAAAGATAAACTGTGAGGGAACTTTTCAGTGGCTGGACCTTGTACTGTTAGCCCAGATCGCTGCCATTGCCATTCCAAGCATTATGCAGCAAAGCGTTTTATCCATTGGAAATATGTTTGTCCAGGAGATCGTAAACCGCTATGGTTCCGCGGTGATCGCAGGTTATTCCGGTGCTATCAAGTTAAATACTTTTGCTATCAATTCATTTATGGCTCTTGGAAGCTGTCTTTCCAGCTATACGGCCCAGAACCTGGGAGCAGGAAAGAAAGAACGGCTGCCTTTGGGATTTCGTACCGGTATCCGTTTATCAGTAATTGCTTCCCTTCCTTTTATAGTCCTTTATTTCTTTGCCAGCAGACAGATGATGGGGCTGTTTTTAAATGACTCCAGTATCGATGCCATCAATGCAGGACAGAAATTTTTACATATTGTAAGTCCTATGTATTTTATGATATCTATTAAGTTAATGACAGACGGCATTATCCGCGGGGCAGGGGCCATGCATTATTTTGTAATGGCTACAGTACCGGATCTGATCCTGCGTATCCTGGTAGCATTGCTTTTGACACAGTATTTTGGAAGTACAGGCATCTGGATGGCATGGCCTTTTGGATGGATCGCAGCAACGGTCCTGACGATCATTTTCTACAGACGCATTATCACAGGCAAGTATGTGATACGCCTGTAGCAGCTTTGCCATATAGTACCCGGTTGTAACAGGATTGGACAGATCCGTTCAGATTGATTCTTGAAAGTGGTTACAAACTGTGTTAAAATTTTTAATAGTATGCAAAAAAGTATGCGAGAAATGATATCCCAGATAAGTGGCGATACAGGAAGAGAAGGATAGACGCCGGTGGCAGAAGAGACAAGAAATTCAGAGAATACAACTGCAGAGAGTACAACCACAAAAGAAGAAACCGTAAAAAAAGAAAATATCATCTGGAAACTATGTAAATATATGATAAAAGGCACAGGCTATCTGTGTCTTTTTCTTGTTCCCTGTTTATCTTATTATCTATTTGAGTATGTAACGGGAAATCTGGAAAATATTTCCATTTTTATGGCGGCTTTGAATATATGCTGGGCTTATGTATTGTACCTTGTACTTACCGGTATTACAGGAACCACAAGGATATCTGTGCCGGTCGTGTCCATTGCCCTGCTGATCCTTTCTTTTGCGGAAACCTTTGTAGTAGATTTTCGTGACCGGCCGATCATGATCTGGGATGTGCTGGCAGTTCGCACTGCCATGACTGTGTCGGGAAATTATGAATTTGATGTTACAAAGCAGATGATACAGGCAGCCAAAGCTGTGATCGGAGCCAATATGATCCTCTGGTTCTTCCCGGTCCACGTAAAAGGCCTCAAAAAACGGCTGGGCTTTGGCGGCACCTGTATAGGAACAGCAGCAGCTTTTGTATTTGGCTTCTTTCACAGTGTAGTTCCTGCCCATCAGATGGGGATCAATATGTGGGCGGTCAACGACACCTATGACTCCTGCGGTTATATTTTATCTACGGCTATGTCCCTTCAGTATGTGGTGAAAAAACCTCCTGTAGAATACAGCCATGGAAAACTGGAAGCCATTTATAAAGAATTAACGGAGAAAGAAGAGCAGGAAAAGGAAGCAAAGGCCGAAGGCACACAGAAAACGGGAGCCGGGGAAGAGACGGTGCAGCCTGTAAATCTGATCTGTATTATGAATGAAAGCCTTTCTGACCTGCGGGTGGTTGGAGATTTTTCCACAAACCAGGAATATTTTCCTTTTATCAACAGCCTGACAGAAAATACAGTAAAGGGCAGTCTTTGTATGCCTGTGTTTGGTTCTATGACCAGCAATTCTGAATTCGAGTTTTTAACGGGGGATTCCGTTGCCATGCTTCCGTCTAACTCCATTGCCTACCAGTTTAATGTAAAACCAGATGCATGGACTATGGTAAGTACAGTGAAGGATCAGGGATACCGTACAGTAGCCATGCATCCATATCCGGGAGAAAACTGGAACAGAAATACCTGCTATACCAATATGGGATTTGATGAGTTTTTAGATGGTGATTATTATGAGGGCAGCGAACAGCTGCGTTACTATACCAGTGACCAGGCAGATTTTGAAAAGCTGATCCAGGTAGTAGAAGAGAAAAAAGACCCACAGGAAAAACTGTTTTTATTTAATGTTACTATGCAAAATCACGGCGGTTATGAGGGAACATTTGATGAGTTTGACCAGACAGTATGGCTGACGGGAGATATGGAAGGGAAGTATCCAAAAGCAGATCAGTATCTGTCTCTAGTAAAGCGTTCCGATGATGCATTTGCCTATTTACTGGATTATTTCAGTCACAGCGATGAACCGACTATGATTGTTATGTTCGGTGATCACCAGCCAAGTGTGGAAGATGAGTTCTTTGATGAAGTATACGGCACGCCAAGTTATGAGGTGCCGGTAAAAGACAGGTTGATGTGGTATGAGACTCCATTTATTATCTGGACCAATTATGAACAGCCGTCTGAAGATATGGGAAAGCTGGGGGCAGTGTATCTGTCTTCTTATGTATTAAAACTGGCAGGTCTTGATATGACACCCTATAACCGTTTTCTGTTAGAATTGTCTGAGACTTATCCGGTCCTTCATTTCCTGGGATTTTATGATAATGAGGGAAATTATCAGTCCTGGGCAGAAACAGAGAATGAGGAAAATTCTCATAGAAAACAGGTTTTAGACTACGAGGCCATGGCTTATAACCACAGCATAGACAGCCGCAAATACGAGCCTTTGTTTACATTAGGAGAAGAAAATAACGCAGCTGAAGAATGAGATAGATGAGATACGTATGGGATCCAGGCTGTTCATGACAATTTTTACATTGACAGTGAGATCATGTTCAAAAAACCGGATTTTATGGACAACCTGTGGCTTGGAAGCAACCGCTTTGGACTGGTGTTCATTGAAAATGTAAGACCAGGTGAATATGATGCGATCCTTATGGATATCCAGATGCCTCATATGAACGGTTATGAAGCTACAGAAGCGATCCGCAGGAGTAAAATCTGCTGGGACGTACCATACCGATCATTGCAATGACTGCCAATGCTTTCTCCGATGATGTGCAGAACAGTCTTGCAGCCGGTATGAATGCCCATGTGTCAAAGCCTATTTGGACCAGATGAGGATGAATAGAAAAATAGCACCGGGCAAGCCGCCTTCGCATAATATGTTAGTAAGAACATGCGGGGTGGCTTTTTTTGAAGACTTTTCCGAAACCACTATCCCACGGAGAAGAAAAGCTGTACCTGAAACGCTGCAAAGAAGGCGACCAGACCGCCAGAAATATGCTGATCGAACATAACATGCGCCTGGTGGCTCATGTGGTAAAAAAATATCAATGTCAGGACTATGATACAGAAGATCTCCTTTCTGCGGGAACCATCGGACTGATCAAGGCAGTAAATACATTTGATGTAGATAAAGGTTCCAGACTGGCTACTTATGCGGCCAGATGTGTGGAAAATGAGATTCTCATGCTCCTTCGGGCAGGAAAAAAGCGGGCAAAAGAAGTATCTTTATTTGAACCGATCGGCACAGATAAAGATGGGGAAACAGTCAGCCTGGTGGATGTGATCGAAATGGAAAATCCAAAGACTATTGATCAGCTGATCCTGGATCAGGATATAAAAGAACTGTATCAGGCCTTTGACCAGAAACTTACGGAAAATGAAAAACAGGTCATCTCCATGCGCTATGGACTGTTTAAGGGAAAAGAGCACACCCAGCGGGAAGTAGCAGGAGTTTTAGGCATTTCCAGGTCCTATGTAAGCCGGATCGAAAAAAAGGCAATTGGGAAATTGAGGGAAGAATTTGAAAAAATCCAATAAAAACACATAAAAAAGAGAAAAAATATGCATTGTTATTATTGAGGTTTCAGGCTATACTATTACAAAAGGACAAAATTTGTTCCTGGGAAGAAAGAGATAAGAAACGAGGAGGATAATACGATGGCTATTTTAGTAACCGGAGGTGCCGGATATATAGGCAGTCATACCTGTGTGGAGTTGTTAAATGCAGGATATGATGTAGTAGTAGCAGATAATCTTTATAACTCCAGCAAAAAGGCAGTGGACAGAGTAGAACAGATCACAGGAAAGAAACTGAAATTCTATGAAGTTGATCTTTTAGACCAGCCAAAAGTAAAAGAAATTTTTGATAAAGAAGAGATCGAGGCAGTGATCCATTTTGCAGGCTTAAAGGCAGTTGGAGAATCTGTACATAAACCTCTTGAATATTATAACAACAATATTACCGGAACTTTGATCCTCTGTGATGAAATGAGAAAACACGGAGTTAAAAATATTGTATTCAGTTCTTCTGCAACTGTTTACGGTGATCCGGCACAGATCCCGATCACAGAAAAGTGCCCGAAGGGAGAGATCACCAATCCTTACGGACGCACCAAGGGAATGTTAGAGCAGATCCTTACTGACCTGCATACAGCAGATCCTGAATGGAATGTAATGCTGCTGCGTTACTTTAACCCAATCGGCGCTCATGAAAGCGGACTGATCGGTGAAGATCCTAAGGGTATTCCAAACAACCTGGTACCTTATATCGCACAGGTTGCCATTGGAAAACTGGATCATTTGAATGTATTCGGAAATGACTATGATACTCCGGACGGAACCGGTGTAAGAGATTATATCCATGTAGTAGACCTGGCAAAGGGTCATGTAAAAGCCATGAAGAAGCTGGAAGCAAAAGAAGGTGTCAGCATCTACAACCTGGGAACCGGTGTTGGATACAGCGTTTTAGATGTGCTTCATGCCTATGAAAAGGCTTGCGGCAAGACCTTAAAATATGAGATCCAGCCTCGCAGAGACGGAGATATCGCTACCTGCTATTCTGACTGTACAAAGGCAAAGGAAGAGCTTGGCTGGGTAGCAGAAAAGGGAATTGAAGAAATGTGTGCAGATTCCTGGAGATGGCAGAGTATGAATCCAAACGGCTACAGAGATTAGTTTTAATCATTCATAGATCGTAGCACTTTATATGGCAGTACAGGGAAACTTTTCTGTGCTGCTATATTTTTACCTAAAAGCAGGAACAAATGTTCGATTTTTCCGTTGCATTTCTCTGACCCATGTGATAAAATAAGAAAACAAACAAACGTTCGGATGGTAATGAGAAGTTGATCATACAGGAAAATCTTACAATACAGGAAAAACTGAAAATACTGACAGATGCGGCAAAATATGACGTGGCATGTACATCCAGTGGTGTACAGCGCCGTGGAAAGAAAGGTCATCTGGGAAATTCTTCTGAGGCAGGTATCTGTCACAGTTTCGCAGCAGACGGACGCTGTATTTCCCTGCTGAAGATCCTTTTTACCAATCAGTGTATTTATGACTGTAAATACTGTGTAAACCGCTGTACCAATGATACAGTGCGTACTGCATTTACTCCAGATGAAGTCTGCCAGCTGACGATGGAATTTTACAGAAGAAATTATATTGAAGGACTGTTTTTAAGTTCCGGTATCCTTTCTACTGCAGATCATACCATGGAGCTGATCTATGAGACCCTTTATAAGCTGCGCAATATTTACTGTTTTAATGGATATATCCACGTAAAATCCATTCCCGGAGCTTCCAGGGAACTGGTAGAGAAAACCGGATTTCTGGCAGACCGTATGAGTATCAATCTGGAACTGCCTACAGCTGCAGGATTAAGAGAACTGGCACCTGGAAAAACAAGGGAAAAGATACTTGCACCTATGCGTCAGGTACAGCAGGGGATTGCTTTGTCCGGACGTCTGTTAGGGTATGACAGGGGATACAGGAAAATGTTCCCTTCTGACAGGGCTGGTTTTGCAGGAGGAGCATCTCTGATACAGCCTGAATTAACAGGGAAAGATCTTCTTATGCCTTTTGGCAAAGCAGACAGTCTGGCACTGGCATTAAAAGAGCGCCATTATGGGACAAAAGCCTTTGTGCCTGCAGGACAGAGTACACAGATGATCGTAGGCGCTACACCGGAAAATGATTTTCAGATGCTTTCCGTGACACAGGCCCTTTATCACAATTTTGGACTAAAGCGTGTTTTTTATTCTGCCTATGTTCCGGTTAATGAAGACAGCCATCTGCCGTCTCTTCCGGGGGGACCGCCCCTTTTGAGGGAGCACAGGCTTTATCAGGCTGACTGGCTTTTGCGTTTTTACGGATTTAAGGCAGAGGAACTTCTTTCCGAGAAGAAACCGAATTTTAACCTGTTACTGGATCCAAAATGCGACTGGGCGCTGCAAAATCTGAAAGAGTTCCCGGTAGAAGTAAACAAAGCTTCTTATGAACAGCTTCTTCGCGTGCCGGGAGTGGGCGTAAAATCAGCCAGACGGATCATTGCTGCCAGAAAACAGGGAAAACTGGATTTTGATGGCTTAAAACGGATCGGTGTGGTTTTAAAAAGAGCCCGTTATTTTATCACCTGTTCCGGGAAAATGGAAGTCTCCTGCAGCCTGGATGAAGATCATATAACCAGTGCCCTTATAGGAGATGAAAGACGGAAGATATGGGACATTGAAAACAGGAACAGCTACAGGCAGCTTTCCCTGTTTGATGATATGCATCTGGAAGAAGAGAAAAACTCTCTTTTAAAGGATCAGCTGGTAAAGGAAGCAGCGGGAAGTGCTGCCTTTGGACAGTTATGAGAAAATACAGGAGAAACGAACATGACGATCTTTTTGTGCGAACCTGGTTATACAGGGATCTTAAGTGGTATCTATGATGCGGGAGTCAGTAAGATACCACAGGATGAACTGCGGCTGGAGATAAAAAACAGTGGGCAAAATGTAGAGCTTTTTGCTGTATACAGGGAATGCAGTCCATCAGAAGAAAAAGGGAAAAAGGTATTGGAGACAGTACGTCAGCGATTGAATTCCCATATTCAGGAGCAGTTATATGTGGCCAGTCTCAGCGAGGATGTTTTGCGGGCGGATAAAATGTACCGGTATCTGAAAGTGCTGTTTTTGCGGGGGGCATCGGCCGCAGACCAGCTGCAGATCCCTGCAGTCCATGAGATATTTAAGCTGTGTCGCAGTGTGTATAATGAAAAACATCAGTTTATTGAATTTTTGCGGTTTTCGCAGATGGAGGGAGGCTTTCTTGCCGGAAAGATACAGCCGAAAAATGATGTGTTAGAACTGATCGCACCTTATTTTGCAGACCGGCTGGGAGAAGAAAACTGGCTGATCTGTGATATAGGAAGAAAAAAGGCAGTAATACATGAAAGAAGGAGAAAATGGCTTTTGGCTGAACTTTCATCTGATGAGATGGAACGCCTGCAAAGGGAAGGAACAGAGGAAATGTCGCGCTTCGCGCAAAACGTAACTGAGCTTCGCGCAAAACGTAACTGAACCGT
>ENA-OPWX01002112-OPWX01002112.1-human-gut-metagenome-genome-assembly--contig:-NODE-2112-length-11410-cov-2.399824_pt1 | contig 11410 bp, 10 predicted proteins | sample MGYA00241514_ERZ502020 | MGnify/ENA primary metagenome ERZ502020 (study PRJEB25962, sample SAMEA2042105) | human gut metagenome | biome: human gut; feature: human-associated habitat; material: faeces... | reverse complement strand
AGTTCTCCTTTTGGGAATTGTGATTACCTTTTTAACTCCTGATGATTACCTTTTCTTTAACAAAACCAAAAATTAATTGACAACCGGCATTTGGCTAAATCCCGTTCCCTCAAAATATCTCTTTTAATCCCTCGTTTCATATCTTCATATGTTTTCTGCAGATATAGTATATCTATCTTACCATTCTCTATAAGAGATTGCAAATATTTCGATAAAAAAGAGAGAGAATATTCTGGCACTTTTATCGCCAAAACACTCTCTCTTTTTGTTGTATTACCAAATCAGGAAGTCTTTTCCCATCAAACGAAGCACCGCTTCTACCAAGAAGAAATCTGCATAGATTAAATCTGTCTGCTTATCTCCGGTGCTGTGATAATCCACCTTACACTGCTGTACAATGGAATCTTTTTCCGGATCCCAGCAACAGTATTTTTCCGTTATGCTCCTGATGATCTTTTCTGCGTGTCTGATATACAGCTGCTTTTCTGATTCATCCACATGCTCTGCAATCTCCATCAGACCGCAAGCTGCACAAAGACCGGCAGAGGTATCCAGATACATTGGGTTCAGACGGCTGTCTAAAATCACACAGCGGGATGTAATCTGTCAGAGCAATGTTGGATATAAAGTAATGTGCCGTCCGTTTCGCAATCCCCAGATATTCAGGATCCTTGGTATAGCGATAGGACAACGCAAAACCGTACAGTATCCAGGACTGGCCTCTGGACCAGGAAGAGGTATTAGAATATCCCTGTCCCGGCAGGATTTCTTCCAATTCTCCAGTATTGGGATTCAGACATGCAATATGTCCACAGGAACCGTCTCCTCTTACCAGCGTTCTCTTTACGGTATCTGCGTGATTTTTTGCAATGTAGTAATATCTTGGATCCTTCAATTCCTCCGATGCCCAGTAAAGCAGCGGAATATTCATCATGGAATCTACGATGATCCATCCGGTGCAGTCTTCTCCTTCTTCTACACATTCAGGATTCCATGCCCGGATAAATTTTCCGTTTGGATTGTATCTTCCGGCCAGAACAGAGGCTGCATTGAGGCCGCGGACTTTGGCTTCTTCGCAACCTGTGAGGCGGTAATCAGCGACAGCGCTGTGGAGCCACATGAAACCGGTATCGTGGTGAAGGCCGATGAAGCCGTGAAGGGCCTGATCCAGCAGATCTTCATTTTTTCGGGCTGTCTCCAGATAAAGTTCTTTTTTTGTGGCATGATAAAGCTGCCAGAGGATACCGCTCCAGAAGCCGTTGGTCCACCAGTAGATGTCTTTTTTTGCATAATCCTCTTCGTATACACCGCCGACCGTCCAGTAGGGAATTTTTTCACCCATTCTTGCACATTCCGCATACAGCTTCTGTTCCATTTTTTCGTAAATCTCATTTACCCATTGTGTTTTTGATGTCATAAGTTGATACCTCCTTGAATGTACTGCGCATGATGCGACCATTATTTTCAAATTCAAGTATAAAAGAAAAAACGAATAAAGAAAATGGAGAAAACATCCGTATAACGTAACATTTTATACATGGTAAAAATGAAAAGTGCAAAATAATCCTGAATAGTATATAAAATTTCAATAAAAAACGGGAGAATACATGGATGAGTTTATATTAAAACAATATAATAACAGATATTCCATTCAGAAATAAAAAAATTTTATCTATAATAAAGGCATCAAATGTGACTGAAATGGAAAGAGGAGGATATGATGAGACACAATAAGTTATGGAAAAAAGCAATGGCACTTACCTGTGCAGCGGCATGTGCTGCAACAACTCTGGCAGGCTGCGGCAGCTCTACACAGGCTGAAAAGCCTTCTGAAAAAACAGAGGCTCAGGGGGAGAGCGGCGCTGCAGAGGGACAGACAGAGATTACATTTACCGTATGGGATTATGAGACAACCGACTACTGGAAAAAACTGGTAGAGGCATTTGAGGCAGAAAATCCGGATATTAAGGTAAAGGTAATGGATATCGGGGCTACTGATTACGATACAAAGATTCCTGTACTGCTTTCTTCCGGTGATACATCTGATGTTATTACTATTAAGAGTATGAATATTTACAACAGCCTGGTTGAGAAAAATCAGCTGATGCCTCTGGATGACAAGGTGAAGGAGAGCGGCGTTGATATGGCTCCTTATCAGGGATCGGATGAAGGAATCCGTATCGATGACAAGCTGTACGGCCTTCCATTCCGTAATGACTACTATCTGCTGTATTACAACAAGACTTTGTTCGATCAGGCAGGTGTTGAGTATCCTAAGAACGATATGACCTGGGATGAGTACAGAGAGCTTGCAAAGAAGATGACCAGCGGAGAAGGAAATGATAAGATTTACGGCGGATACTGCCATACATGGCCGGGTTCCTTATATCGTTGGGGCTTAAGCGAAGAGCACAGCATGGCTGACGGTGAGTACAGCTTCTTAAAGCCTGTTTATGAATTATTCCTCGGCATGCAGAATGAGGATATGTCCGCTATGGATTACGGTACTTTAAAGACAGGAAACGTTCACTACAGCGGCCCGTTCTACAAGGAGCAGGTAGCAATGGAGTTAATGGGAACATGGTTTGCAAATATGATCATCAACACCAAGAACAAGGGTGAGACTGCTGTTGAATGGGGCGCTGTAAGAGCACCGCACTTTGAGGGCCAGGAGCCTGGTACAGCTGTCAGCAACCCAACTCCGATCGCAATCAACAAGAATGCAGCTCATCCGGAAGAGGCATGGAGATTTGTAGAGTTTATGTGTACAGAGCCGGGTGCCAATATTCTGGCAGGTCTGGGAACGCTGCCAGCATACCAGAACGAAAAGACAATCGATACTCTGGTAAATGTTGAGGGAATGCCGGAAGGCTTCCGTGAAGCGATCGCTGCAGATAATTTTGTACTGGAATGCCAGATGATCCCTCAGGCAGGCGCTCTGGAGCAGATTATTGCAGAAGAGCATGACCTGATCATGTTGGGAGCAAATTCCATTGATGATGGTCTGGCAAATATGGCAAAGCGTGTAAATGATCTGTTAAGTAAATAAGAAGCAGACTGAAAAAAAGTCCTCTGGATCTTTGATTCGGAGGACTTTGAACCATCAGAGAAAAGAAGGAGGAGCTGTTTTACAGCGCGCAGATATGTCAAAACGAAAAGTAAAAAATATAATTACTGCCTATACATTTCTTTTGCCGAATTTTGTGGGATTTCTGCTGTTTACGCTGATCCCCATCGTATGCTCCATGGGGCTCAGCTTTATGGAATGGGATTCTGCAAATCCGATGAAATTTGTAGGGCTTGCTAATTTTGCCAAGCTTTTAGAGGATGAAACATTTAGTATTTCCCTGAAAAATACCATCTATTATTCTGTATTTACAGTACCGCTTACCATGGCAGCAGCTCTGGGGCTTGCTCTGATCTTAAACCAGAAGCTGAAGGGCATCAACATGTTCAGAACCGTATTTTTCTTCCCTCATGTAGCGTCTCTGGTAGCGGTGGCAGTTGTATGGAATCTGCTGTTTCATCCAACCCTTGGCCCGATTAACAATATTCTGCGTGCAATGGGAGTTGCAAATCCTCCAGGATGGACTTCTACGATTGATTGGGCAATGCCGGTTATCATTATTGTAAGTATATGGAAAAGTATGGGATACTATATGATTCTGTATTTATCCGGTTTGCAGGCGATTCCAAGAGAGCTTTATGAGGCAGCAAAGGTAGACGGCGCCAATACATTTCAGCGGTTCAGAAATATCACGCTGCCTATGCTGACACCGACTACGTTTTTCGTAAGCATTATGCTGACCATTGCCTGCTTTAAGGTCTTTGACCTGATTTCCGTCATGACGAACGGCGGACCGGGACGTGCAACCAACGTACTTGTATACCATATTTACAACACAGCATTTATTAATTATGAGTTTGGATATGCAAGCGCAATTTCCATGGTTCTGTTTGCAATCGTACTTGTTATTACTGTGGTCCAGTTCAGAGCTGAGAAAAAATGGGTTAGCTATATGTAAAAGGAGGAACGATTGAAAATGAAAACATCAAGAATCAATATAAAGACCATATGCCTGTATGGACTCCTTGTACTTTTAAGCATCACCATTCTGCTTCCGTTTTTATGGATGGTATCTTCATCATTAAAAACCAGCCAGGAAGTGTTCTCTGTTCCCATGAAGTGGCTGCCCGAAGAACCGGTATGGGAGAATTTCAGGGAGATCTGGACAAAGATTCCGCTGCTTATGTTTTTTAAAAATAGTTTTAAGCTGGCAATTATTATTACGGTTCTTCAGGTATTAACCAGCAGCTTTGCAGCCTATCCGTTTGCAAAAATGAAGTTTCCGGGAAAAGATATTATATTTTTGGGCTACATTGCTACGATCGCCGTTCCGTGGCAGGTGTACATGGTGCCTCAGTTTATCATGATCCGCAAAATGCAGCTGGCAGACACCCATCTGTCCCTGATCCTCATGCAGGCCTTTACTGCATTTGGCGTGTTCCTTATGAGACAGTCCTATCTTTCCATTCCAAATGAGCTTTCAGAGGCTGCCCGCATAGATGGTCTGAGCGAGTTTGGAATTTACAGCAGGATTATGCTGCCTCTGTCCAAATCTGCGATTGCAACACTGATTATTTTCAGCTTTGTAAACGTATGGAACGATTACATGGGTCCCATGATTTACTTAAATTCAACCGAACTGAAAACCATTCAGCTGGGTCTTCGTATGTTCATCACACAGTATTCTGCGGACTATAATCTGATTATGGCAGCTGCTCTGATTTCTCTGATTCCGGTGGGAGCGTTATTCTTAAGTATGCAGCGCTTCTTTATTGAAGGCGTGGCAACCAGCGGCCTGAAGGGATGATTCAGTTTCTCGCAATAAATTCACTGGGAGTCATCTGAGTAATTTTTTTAAATACCTTGCTGAAATAGTAGGGGTCATCATATCCAAGCATACTGGAAACTTCATAGATCCGGTTATTATCCTTTAGAAGAAGCGATTTCGCTTCTTCTATTTTTACTTCTGCCACATAATCAGAAAAGGACTGGTGCGTTACCTTTTTAAAGATCCTGCTTAAATAGCTGGGAGTAATTTCCAGAACAGAGGCCACTTCGTTGAGGGATAATTTCTGAAACCGGTTCTCAAAAATGTATTCCCTGGCCTTTTTTACTTTGTAGCGGTAAATTTCAGTCATATACTGATGACTGTAGTGGTCGATTCCCTGAGTCAAATGGAGAAGCCAGGACGCAAGCTCCTGGTTTATCATTTGGTCAAACTGGGAGAGGGATGTATATTCCCTGCCGAACCATTGGATAAAAAAATCCCGGATTTTTGAGTCAAATCCATACAGACGGGAGATCAGAAGAAAGCAGATCTGTCTGGCGTCCTCCGGTTTTGCGATGCTCTGAGACAGAAATTTCTGGATCTGCAGCATAAGGTTTTCAGCTTCTTCAAAGAACATACTTTCCGTATTCAGAAGCTCTAACTGATGCTTCAGTGAATCTGCATTTAAAAAGTCCGTATAAAAATGGATGGAGGTATCAATGCCGCTGACCTGGAAAGAAAGGCTTTCCATCGCTTCCTCCCTTGCAGCGGCAAGGTGCATGATATTGCGGTGGGGCGCGCTGATTCCAATGGTAAGCTGCCGGTTCAGATAACGGCGGACGCTGTTTAGGATGGACTGGCATTTCTTCTTCAGAATATCCTGATCCATCCCGTCGCGGTATTCCACATACAGAATCGTCGTGTTTGGATTCAAATGGTGCGCGCAAAGGTCTGCACGTTCCGGAAACTGTTCCATACAGATATTATCAAGGTAGTTCTGCGGAAGATCTCCCGATCCGGTGGGCACGGCTTCAGGATCCTTCAGGTTGAAGCATAAAATACGGTAAAAACAGTTATCGTTCAGGGCAAAATTTTCCGGAAGCTGTTTGGCAAACAGGCTTTTGTCTGCATTTATCTGAAGCATTTCTTTAATGAAATTTCGTTTGAAGTCTTCTGAGTGAGACGGAGGCTGCAGACGTTTGGGGCGTTTTGAAAGCATTTTCTGAGCAGACTGAATCAGGGAAACGAGTTCATTTTCCTCCAGATTCAGCTTGATCAGATAGTCAATGGCGCCTAAGCGCATGGCAGAGCGGACCAGTTCAAAATCATTATAGGCACTGAGGATAATGAAAAGAGGAGGATCCGGTTCCAAAAGAGCTTTTTCAATCATCTGCAGCCCGTCCATCTGCGGCATTTTAATATCAGTAAATACAATATCCGGGTGGTACCGGCGGATTTTCTCCAGTCCCTCTGCTCCATTGGAGGCCTGGTCTGCAAGGCTGCAGTTTAATCGCTCCCATGGAATCAGGCTTTCAAGACCGCGGCGGATTAAAGCCTCATCGTCCACGATTAAGATTGAGGTCATAAAGAAGTGCTCCTTTCATATGGAATGCAGATCAGAACGTCAGTATAGGCTCCTGGTTTGCTTGTGATGGAAATACCATACTCCTGTCCATAGGTCATTTTGATCCGCTGGTTAATATTGCTGATGCCGATTCCGTTTAATCCGCGGCGGTTCTTCGGACTTTCCTCAGGATTTAAAAGCTGTTCAATCTGTTCTGTGGTCATGCCGATACCGTTATCGACAATGTGGATATAGATACTTTTATCCTGCTGGTTTAAGTAAATATCAATGGTTCCGGAGCCGTCGCCTTTTGGTTCAATCCCATGGAAAATAGCATTTTCTACAATAGGCTGGAACAGAAATTTTAAAATCAGGGCCTGTGTGATTTCCGGATCTCCGATATGATACCGGACATTTAACCGTCCGTCGTACCGGATATCCTGGATCAGTACATAATCATCCAGGAGGGACATTTCTTCATAGATAGAAATTTTATCAGAACCCTTGGAAATATTCTGCAGAAGACGCCCAAGAGCTGCCGTCATATCCCGGATGGTATCTGCGTGCTGCAGGGAAGCCATCCATTTGATCGTATTTAAGGTATTGTAAAGAAAATGCGGATTGATCTGGTTTTGAAGGACGCGGAATTCAAGCTCTTTTTTTATTTCAGATTCTTGTTTTTGAGCCTCCATCAGTTCCCTGATTTCGCGCTCCATTTTGTTGATGGAGTCTGCAATGGTCTGAAATTCATCATTATTTTTCAGAGTCAGTGAGCCCGTAAAATCGCCCTTTGAAACATTTTTAATATAGGAGCTGATGGTATTGATCGGGCGGGTCAGTATGCGGTGCAGGTACATGGTAAGGCAGAGTACCAGCGCAGCGGAAATTACGATTAATGTGGCAGAGAATCGTAAAATCTCAGATTTTTCGCTGAGAAAAGAGAGAAGGGGAGTTTCCTGAACTGCAATGATATTGCTGTCTGGTATTCGGTAATAGTGGGCGATTAAAGGCGTGTGGCTGCGGTTTGCAGTAATATGCCCAATGGAGTCCTGGGTGTTTAAAATTTCACGGATCATAGAATCCTGGGACATATCAGCGCCGATCATGGAGGAATCCGTATGACCGATACACTGTCCGGCTGGATTGATCAGGTAGATATTCTGATTATTAGAGCCATTTATCAGGCTTTTGGAATACATATCATTGCGGAAGGCGATGATGCACCAGCCGATGGGAGCTCCGGTCAGGTCATTGTAGATGCGGCTGCTGACTGGAAAAATATAAGTATCTTTTGCATAAATATCTTTGCTGAGAACCAGCTGGTCTGCTTTGCTGTGATTATAGGTTTCTGCCCATTTGGCCTCTTCGATCGCATCCTGATCCATAAGAGAGAGGACATTTCCAATCTGAAAAGATTCACCATTATTTTCTACGATAAGAATTTTAAAAATACTGTTTTCAATATTTGCATTGATTGCATATTCCGTGGCATAAGAACTAAACTGGATGATATCCAGCTGCTTTTCGTATTTTTCAGAGTAGTCAGTAGTGAGTATTTCCTGCAGCTTTCTGTTATAAGTGATCCATCCAAGGAGCTGGTCGGAGATTTCCATCTGCCGTCGGATATCGTAGCTGGTATAGCGAAGCCGGTCAATACTGGCGGATTCGATATCCTTGGTAATCCGTACATCAAGGAAATGCTGATAAAAAACAGATATGGAAACCAGAGGAAGAAGACCAATGGTAAGCAGAGAAATCAGAAGTTTCATTTTAAAGCTGTGAACAGAAAAAGGAAAACGTTTCATGTGTCGCTCCAGTGTGAGTAATAATACTGATTATACAGCATAATCATATGAAACAAGTGTACCATAATTTAGAAAGTGTGTCAAAAAATGTAAGAAATTAAGTTGCAATTTTTGCAGTATTTTTGTTTCGGGTTATACCTTCCATATCCGAATGATATACCCACCTTCCTGTTTTGACGTTGATTTTCTGATTTAATAAGTCTATAATGTCTGTAAAATAAATTCCAAGGACAGGAATGGAGGAAGCAGCTATGGAAAAAAAGAATCTGGACTGGGGTAATATCGGTTTCAGTTATGTGCCCACAGATATGCGATATGTAGCAGATTATAAGAATGGAGTATGGGGAGAGGGACGGCTGACGGCTGATTCAACGGTAGTGCTCAATGAATGTGCAGGCATTTTACAGTACTGCCAGGAGTGCTTTGAGGGATTAAAGGCGTATACCACAGAGGACGGCAGCATCGTTACCTTCCGTCCGGACTTAAATGCAGAGCGCATGATGGACTCTGCCAGACGTCTGGAGATGCCTGTGTTCCCTAAAGAGCGTTTTCTGGAAGCTCTGGATCAGGTGGTAAAGGCAAATGCGGCCTGGGTTCCGCCTTACGGCAGCGGAGCAACCCTGTATATACGCCCCTATATGTTTGCGTCTGGTCCTGTGATCGGCGTTAAGCCGTCTGATGAGTATCAGTTTAGAATGTTTGTGACGCCAGTGGGTCCTTATTTTAAGGGCGGAGCGAAGCCGATTACCATCTGCGTCAGTGATTTTGACCGTGCGGCTCCTCATGGAACGGGTCATGTAAAGGCTGGATTAAATTACGCCATGAGCCTTCATGCCCATGAAACGGCTCATGCCAATGGATTTGATGAAAATATGTTCCTGGATCCGGCCACCAGAACGTATGTAGAGGAAACCGGCGGAGCTAATTTCATCTTTATTACAAAGGACGGAGAGGTTGTTACGCCTAAATCCAATTCCATTCTCCCGTCTATTACGAGACGTTCTCTCATGTATGTGGCAGAACATTATCTGGGCTTGAAGGTAACACAGAGACCTGTAAAGCTGGAAGAATTAAAGGAATTTGCAGAATGCGGCCTCTGCGGAACCGCGGCTGTGATCTCCCCTGTAGGAAAGGTTAATGACCATGGCAAGGAAATCTGCTTCCCAAGTGGTATGGAGGAGATGGGTCCTGTTACAAAGAAGCTGTATGATACGCTGACCGGTATCCAGATGGGACGCATTGAGGCGCCAGAAGGATGGATCCGTAAAATAATGTAAGGGTCGCAGACAGGCCTCCCGGAATATACTGATAACAGATGGTATATTTCGGGAGGTTTTTGCAGATATGAAACGAGTTTTAAGGATTCTTTGGATGACGGGACTGATTCTTTCTCTTGCTGCAGGCTTTACAGGCTGTTCCGTTTCAAAGGAAAACAGGGATAAGGTGCGGGATCTGGAATTTCAGACTGTCCCTTCAGAGGAGCTGCCTGAAGAACTTTCAAAGCTGATTTCAGAAAAGGTGTCCCAGCCCTTTAAGCTGACTTACACGGATGATAAGAACCTGTACATAGCGGTAGGATATGGGGCCCAGCCTACAGGGGGATACAGTATCAGCATAAGAGAACTTTATCTGACGGAAAATTCGATTGTCCTTGCAACGGAGCTGATGGGGCCGGAAAAGGGGGAAGATCCGGGCACGGAGAAGTCCTTCCCCTATATTGTACTGCGGACAGAGCTTTTAGAGGAGCCGGTTATTTTTAAGTAGAAAGAAAATCCTTTTTTTCGCCGGAATCATATGCTATACTACATCAAAATGCGTTATGAATCAAAATGGATGCATTTTGGAAAGGTTGGTAGCAGAAATGATCTTAAAGGATATTTGGCTGGATATAAAGGCAGTGCAGGAGCGGGATCCGGCGGCCCGCAGTGTGCTTGAGGTTCTTTTGCTGTATCAGGGCATCCATGCTTTGATCTGGCATCGGTTTGCCCACTGGTTTTACCAGCATAAAATGTTTTTTATTGCCAGGCTTATTTCACAGATAGCCCGTTTCTTTACGCTGATCGAGATCCATCCGGGCGCTACGCTGGGACGCGGGATTCTGATCGACCACGGAAGCGGTGTGGTCATCGGAGAGACGGCAGTGGTGGGAGATAACTGCACTATTTACCAGGGAGTTACGCTGGGCGGCGTGGGAACTAAAAAGGGAAAACGTCATCCAACTCTTGGAAATAACGTTATGGTAGGCGCAGGAGCTAAGATTTTAGGCGCCTTTGAGGTGGGAGACAACTGTTCTATTGCCGCCAATGCGGTGCTTTTAAAGCCCTTGGAGGACAATGTAACAGCCGTGGGAATTCCGGCCCGTCCCATAAAAAAGGACGGCGTTACCCTGCCGAAAAAGCGGGAAACTATGACGTTAGAGGAATACGAGCAGATGAAGAACCAGATCCGGATGATGACTCAGGAGATTACGCAGCTGAAGGAAACGGTAAAGCTTCTTTCAGAGAAATCCGTATCCGGAAATGAGAAAACAGAAGGAGAAAGCACACAGGGATGAAGCAGGAAGCCCCTTACGTTAATATAGAACGGAGTATTATAAAAGAATACAGAAAAACCATCTGGAGGCCCTTTGTAAAGGGGCTTCAGGAATATGAGATGATTCAGGACGGGGACCGGGTGGCTGTGTGCATTTCCGGAGGAAAGGACTCCATGCTGCTTGCCAAGTGCCTGCAGCAGTTAAAGCGCCAGAGTAATACGAAGTTTGAACTGGAATTTATTGTGATGGATCCGGGATATCAGCCGGAAAACAGGAAGCTCATTGAGGAAAATGCAGCTCTTATGAATATCCCTGTGCGGATCTTTGACTCGGATATTTTTGATATTGTGGTGGATGTGGATCAGTCCCCCTGTTACCTCTGCGCCAGAATGCGGAGGGGTTACCTCTATTCCCATGCAAAGGAGCTGGGCTGCAATAAGATCGCACTGGGACACCATTTTGATGATGTGATCGAAACCATTCTTATGGGGATCCTTTACGGCGGCCAGATCAATACCATGATGCCAAAGCTTCACAGCACCAACTTTTCAGGTATGGAGCTCATACGGCCTTTGTATTTTGTAAAGGAAGAGGATATTTTGGCCTGGAGGGACAGCAACCACCTTCATTTCCTCCAATGTGCCTGCCGGTTTACGGAGCAGATCGCAAAAGA
>ENA-OPWX01002088-OPWX01002088.1-human-gut-metagenome-genome-assembly--contig:-NODE-2088-length-11531-cov-2.156239_pt1 | contig 11531 bp, 9 predicted proteins | sample MGYA00241514_ERZ502020 | MGnify/ENA primary metagenome ERZ502020 (study PRJEB25962, sample SAMEA2042105) | human gut metagenome | biome: human gut; feature: human-associated habitat; material: faeces... | reverse complement strand
TAAGGGGGCAATGGTGGACAAGTTCATTGTATTGGTAGCTATGAGTTCTTTTGCTTTGTTGACTCGAAGTTCAGTCAGATAACGCATAGGTGCGACTCCCATACGTTTTTTAAATATGTGAGAAAAATATCCCACACTTAATTTGCAGTATTGAGCCATTAATTGTACATTCCAGTTTTCTTTGTACTTTTGATTAAGCTGCATAACGAGGCAGTCGATAGAAAAGTCATTTCCTAAAGGAGAAAGAATCTGTTGATGTGCCCGGGCTATGATAGCAAGTATTTGAAGAAAATTGCTTAAAACAACATCTTCCCAAAATGTCTTTTTCAGTTGTAATTCCATGATAGTCTCTTGAAAAAGGGTTTTTAACAGGGGATGTTCTCCAATATAAAAGTTATGGAGGTTATACTTCTTAATGATATTCTTACAGTCATAGCCGGTGAAATGAATCCAGTAAATTTCGGGATGGTCTTTGGCGAAATAGGAATAGGTTTGGGGTTCTTGCGGTTGAAAGAGAAGAATATTTCCAGCCCCCAATGCTTTCCATTCCTTATTTAGATAATAGTGTCCGGCCCCCTTGTGGATATATATGAGCTGATAATCGACTCTGCCTGCGGAACGGTTCTGAGAGTAATCTTTTGTTTTGAAAATCTGCATTCCACAACAGTTGATAGACAGTGGACTAGAGTAGTCTGCGAAGCCGGTTGTGCGTCTTTCGTTTCTTAGGTGACCTGAAACATTTATCATAATACTTCCTTCTTCCTTATAATAAATCTCTTCTGCTAAAAAATATAACAGATAAAAACAGAATTGTCCATGTAAAACTTATGATTAGATATGGGAATACGGCTCTATACGCACTATACTGGTGTCGTAAATAAGCAGAATCATTCATGATAAACTTAATTAACAGAGGAGGCGGCAAGTGAAAAGACAATGTATTTTTTTGATGACAGACACAACCAGGAAAGATATGGTTGGCTGTTATGGTAATCCAAAGATGAATACACCGAATTTGGACCGTTTGGCTGAAGAGGGAATCCGTTACGAGAATGCATATACCTGTCAGCCGGTATGCGGCCCGGCCAGAAGTGCAATCTTTACAGGGACGTTTCCGCATACAAACGGCATGGTAACCAATAGTATCGCTATGGGAGATAATATAAAGACGATAGGTCAGAGACTTAGTGATAATAATATTGAATGTGGCTATATTGGGAAATGGCATCTGGACGGTTCGGATTATTTTGGAAACGGACATTGCCCGGAAGGTTGGAATCCAGACTACTGGTATGACATGAAAACATATTTAGATGAGTTGAGTGATGAAGATAAAGTAAAATCCAGAGATCCGAAAGAATCATATAAAATAGACTTTTCAGAAAAGTTTACTTACGCATATCGGTGCTCAGAGCGTGCAATTAAATATCTGGAGACATATAAAGATAAGGACTTCTTTCTGAGTGTGTCCTATGATGAGCCTCATGGTCCATCCCTCTGCCCGGCTCCGTTTAATCACATGTATGATGGATTTAAGTTTGATGATTGTCCGAATTTTCAGGATGACCTTTCTAAGAAACCATTTATGCAGCGTCTTTGGGCAGGAAAAAAACTGCATGCCGCAAAAGACGAGATTAATAAGTCTTCTGATGGCCTGTCTTTATTCCTGGGCTGTAATTCTTTTGTGGATTATGAGATTGGACGGGTACTCGATAAGATTAAAGAGGTAGCGCCGGATGCAATGGTAATCTTTACATCTGACCATGGAGATATGCTTGGGGCACATAGATTGTTCTCAAAAAATGCGGCAGCGTACAAAGAAGTAGCAAACATCCCGTTAATCATCAAGGGGGGTGCAAGTGGGTGCGTGGAAGATGCAATGGCATCCCATATTGATATTGTTCCGACCATAATGGATTATTTTGGACTTCCTATTCCAAAGCTGCTGGAAGGTAAAAGCATGCTTCCGCAGATTTATGATACATCCAAAGAAATCAATGATGTGGTATATACAGAGTTTACCAGATATGAGATTGACCATGATGGGTTCGGCGGGCTGCAGATTATGAGAGCAGCAATATCCAAACGATATAAGCTGGTGATTCATCTGCTGGACAGTGATGAGTTCTATGACTTGGAAAAAGATAAATATGAGATGAATAACCTGATTAACGATGAAAATTATGCAGAGGCCAGAAATGCCATGCATGAAAGATTGATTGAACATATGAATAACACCAGAGATTTATACAGGGGTTATCAGTGGCGCATGCGGCCATGGAGGAAAGATTTTGTACCAGACTGGGATAATGAGGGGTATACAAGACAGAGAGAGAATGAAGAATATGAGCCTCGGCAATTGGATTATGATACGGGACTTCCGATGGAATCCGCAACCAGGAAAAAGAAGTTATAGGGAAGGGAGACGGGGGATTATGGAATCGAACACAATAGAGCTTGAATTAAGAGTTCAGAAGAGAAAAAGAAAAGATAAGTTAGTGTTAAATGCGTGGTGCTGGCTTTTTATGGCTGCGGCGGTTATCTTTTATATTCTATTTCAGGGTTATCCGATTGTCTGCAGTATTGTGTATTCGTTGCTTGACTGGTCGGGATTAACACGGACAGCACGATTTGTGGGGTTGTCAAATTATAAGGAATTGCTTACAGATAAGCTGTTTTGGAATGCTTTTTTAAATAGTATTAAATATACAGTTATGATTGTTCCGTTGGAATTGGCCGTATCGCTTATTCTTGCTTATTTGCTTAACGATGAGAAATTAAAGGGTCGTGGAGTTTACCGTACCATGTATTTTATTCCTGTTGTTACTACGGCATCTGTGGTTGGTATTATCATGATTTTTATTATGGGAGTGCAGGGACCGGTTAATCACATTTTAATGAGCTTTCATCTTTTGAGGAAACCAATTAATTTTCTTGGAAATGCTGCTTGGGCAATGCCGTCGTTAGTGCTGATTTCGCTTTGGAAAGATTGCGGAACATACATGATTTATTGGCTTGCAGGCCTGCAAGGTATTTCAAAGGATGTATATGAAGCGGCGACAGTAGATGGAGCAAATCGGGTACAGATGTTTATTCATATTGTCCTTCCTTTGATTGCTCCGGTAGGGGGAGTGATAGCAACTTTATGTGTAATCAATTCTTTGAAGGTTTTCGATATTGTAAAAACAATGACAGAAGGTGGACCTTATTATGCAACGGATGTAATTGCAACTTATGTTTATCGCTCTGCATTTTCAAGTGAAATCGGGATGCCAAGGCTGGGATATGCCAGCGCTGCAGCACTTTTCTTCGGAGCAGTGGTAATTGTTGTGGGTGTGATTTTGAATGGAGTCAAAGTACATCTAGATAAGAAAAATTGATGATAAGGAGAGGTTATGAGTTGGGTAAAAAAAGGAATAAACCATTTGGTATTGCTGGCAATCGGGTTGATTTGGGTCTATCCGTTTCTTTGGATGATTTCCGCATCATTTAAGAGTCAGAACGAGTTTTTTAATAATCGTTTAGGCTTGATTCCACAAGCTCCGACATTGGATAATATTAAACGTATTTGGGTAAAAGCTAATTTTGGCAGTTATTTTTTGAATACGGTAGTTGTGACGTGCTTTGCTGTAGTGTTGGTTCTGATTATTACGATGCTTGCCGGTTATGCAATGGGGCGTTATAAATTTGTGGGAAGAAACTTGATGATGGGAATTTTTGTGGGCAGCATTGCAATCCCGTTGGTCAGTACCATTATTCCCACATATGAAGTGGTAAAGGGTATGCATCTGACGGGAACCAAAACAGGTTTGGTTCTTGCACAGGCCGGTGGAGCGCATGTGATTTTCTTAATGCTGTTTACAAGCTTTTTTGCCTCTATTCCAATGGAATTGGAAGAAGCAGCTAAAATTGATGGATGCAGTTTCTTCAGAATTTTCTTTAATATTATGATGCCTTTGTGCAAACCGATTGCAACGACTGTAGTAATTATGGAGACGATTTGGACTTGGAATGCATTTATGCTTCCGTTGGTATTGACTTTAAACAATCCTGCTTCGAGAACACTGGCGGTTGGACTTTATGCATTTAAAGGCGAAAATACTGTAGATTGGACTGGAATTGCAGCGGGCGGTACGATTGCGGTTATTCCTGTTATCATTCTGTTCATCATCCTTCAACGCCATTTCGTGGAAGGAATTGCAGGTGCAGTAAAGAGTTGACAAAAGAAGAATTTTAGATATTTAGGCAGAAAATAGTAGTAAAAATATATAAAACACTAACAAAGTGTGAAAGGAGTAGGACATGAAGAAGAGATGGGGGCAATGCGCTTTAGCAGCACTTTTGGCAGTAGCGGTCACTACAGGCTGTGCAATGCCTGCAATTCAGACGGATGAGAAGAAAGAAAAATCATCAGTGCGTAATTCGGGGACGGCAGGAGAAGTAGGTGATAAGGTAGTTTCAGCGGATCAGAATACGGATGGAAAAGTTACGATTCGCATTGTGGATTGGAGTGACGGATCTGCTCCGCAGAGAAAAGAATTTCATAAAAAGTATATGGAAGTTCATCCAGATATCAATATTGAGTATACACAGTTGACGGTAGATCAATTCAAGAATACGATTGTGACTATGATTAAATCTGGAGATGGTCCTGATCTTTTCCCGATTCCGGTGGGAATGACTTTGGATACAGCGCTTCAGGAGGATTGGTTTCAGCCGATTAATGATTATGTAATGGATAATTTTGCGGAAAAGTTCGATCCGAAATCGTTCAGTGAAGGTGTAACACATAAAGGAAATCAGTGGTATACGATTACGGAGCTTATGCCTACAATCCAGTGCCTGTTTTTCTATAATAAAGATGTGCTTAGCGCAGCGGGAGTAGATAAAATTCCGGAAACATATTCAGAATTTCGCGAAGCATGCAAAAAAATTACTAAATATGGAAATGGAAATGTTTACGGTTTGATTGATGGTGGAAAACAGATAAACCGTTTGGATGTTTTGACCAGATCAATGGCAGCAGCGGCAGGTGGCAAGATTGCGGCTACTCAGAAAGTATTGACGGATCAAGGAATGGCCCCATATGATACGGATGCGGTAAAAGGTGTAATGCAGTTATTTGCTCAGCTTGAAGATGACGGAAGCATTCATCCGGATACTGTAAATATCAGCGCACCGGAAGCGAGGGAACTGTTTGCTCAAGGACAGGCAGGATTCCTTTGCCAAGGAATGTGGTGCATTTCTCAATGGGGGATTAATGATCCGGATTTGAATTATGGAGTAATGGCTGGTCCGGTTCCTGATGGTGTGAAAGACACGTATGTGCAGCAGGGAGAGCTTTCCCCGTGGATGGGACTTTATAGCCAGTCCAAACATCCGCAGGAAGCGGTGGATTATCTGATGGCTCTTTATAGTGAGGAGTTTGGATATCAGTCCAGTTGCGTAGAGGATGGTGTGTTTGTATCAGTTATTCCTGAAATTAATGAACAGTATATGACAAACGCTATTATGAAGGACTACTATACGATTGCAAATGCAACAGCAAAGATAGTTCCGACAATAGCAAAGAGAGCTGAAAAGGCAAACGCATTTTATTCAGAAGTAAAAGATGTTCAGCCGAGCCTAGGGGCAATTATGCAGGGCGTGCTGAGTCGGAGCATTACAGATTATGATAGTGCACTGCGGAAACTTGCGGAAGATACTACGACAGAATGGAAGCGTGCGTGTGAAGCAGTGGGAATGGATTATAGAGAGTTGGAATTTGATAATTGGAATCTGGAAGAAGATTATACGGACGCTGATTATGAAGCATTAAAATAACAGATTGTGGCCTCCGCGATATTGTGGGGGCCATTTTGTATAAGATTCCCCAATTTTTTAAGAAAATCCTATGATAAAAATGAAAACAGGGAACTGAAATGAATGCTGACAGAGAACTGGAAATTTAAATATTTCTTTTCCTACATGGGTTTGTCAAGTTAAATGTGTTAGTTTTTCTAAAAATATTTCAGAGAGAGCTGAGGGGATGGGGGAGAGTCCATGAGCCTGGTTATCAGGATACTTTTAGAGGGTTCTTCTCCGCCTATGTTTTAGGGTGACTTTAACCAGGCTGTCCCATTTTTAATTGTGGGACACCTGCCCATCAGACATTCTTTTTTAGCCTCTGCACAGTGCTTTTGGGAATACCCGTTTCAGCGGATATCTCCCTTATGGTTTTTCCCTGTGCGGATAGGGCTTTGATCTGTTCCTGGGCCTCCGGCCTATTTAGGAGTATGACATCCAGACTGCTGGGGACATCCAGGTGCCCCAGGACAGGAAGACCACGTTTGAGCCACAGGTAGTAAAAAAGCGGCAAAAGGATATCTCCAGTATCGATCAGAAGATTTAAGTATACAAATCGGGAAAATGAGAGTTCCAAGTACTGGCTCTCTGTCCTGAATGAGCTGAAGAACCGCGGAGTGAAAGATATCCTCATCCTCTGCTCAGACGGACTCACGGGCATTAAGGAGGCCATATCGGCAGCATTCCCGAAGACGGAGCAGCAGCGCTGCATCGCGCATATGGTACGCAACACACTCAAATATGTCTCTGACAAAGACCGGAAAGCATTCTCCACAGATCTGAAAACTATCTACCACGCTGCGAACGAGGAGAAAGCCCTGGAGGCGCTGGAGAAGGTGACAGAAAAGTGGACGCCGAAATATCCGAATTCTATGAAGCTCTGGCACGACAACTGGGATGAAGTCTCGCCGATCTTTAAGTTCTCAATGGAGGTGCGAAGGGTGATCTGCATTTTCCTTCTCCGGATTCGTCCGTTCCATTGCTTTGGCCAGTGTATCCAGCGTTACAAAGGCATAGAAACCAGATGTGGTGGAGATGTTTTCATGACCGAGCATCTGTTGGATATAGGATAAAGGACACCCCTCCTGGTATAAACTCATTGCCCTAGTCTTTCTCAGCATGTGGAAATAGATATCTTCCGGCATTGGAACTCCTTCTTTTCGGCATTTCTCCGCATACTCTTTCAGGACTTTCTGGATGCAGTCATCGGATAACCCATGCCTCATGCCATGGGTAACTGCATAAAAAAGAGGGGATACCGGATCAGGGATATTCCCATGAAACTCTCTGAGATATCCTCTCAGGTGTCCTACCGTCCTTTTCATTATCGGGACACTCCGATACTTCCCGCCTTTCCCAAGTATCCGGATATAAGGTATCTCTGCATCAAGATGCAGGTCACAGACTTTCAGCCCCGTCAGTTCCCCAACCCGCATGGCAGCATCATACCCAAGGATAAGCATCATCTTGTTGCGGCGCTCGGACCGTTTCTCCTTACCGGGGGCATTAAGAAGCGCTTTCATCTGGCAGTCTTCAAAATACCTGATTTCACTGCCGGGGATATCCAGGCCATGTACCGTCCGGCTCGAAACAAAGACAGGGGGGATGTCCATACATTCTTCCGATGCATAGGACAACAGGGCCTTTACTGCGGTCAGACGCAGGTTACAGGTCTTCGGGCTCCATGCTTTTACATCCGCCATCCACACAAGATAATCTTTCAGGTTTTCCCTGTCCAGGTCATGAAAACAGACACGTTCACGGCGGATCCCTTTCACTTCCTCCAGAAAACCAATGCAGATGTTAAGCGAGGTGCGGTAGGAGGAAATGGTATGCCGGCTTTTTTCCTGATCCTGGGAAGTTCGTGGTCCAGAAAACGTCTGGCTGTATCCCAGAAAAAAACGCTGTCAAATTTTTTTCCCTTGCTGTTATCATTCCTCCCTGTCATCGTCCACCTCCGGTATCAGTTTTTCCGAGTGCCTGGATCTGTCCAATATCCCTCCATAGATATCCGGCACAAGATGGAGGTAGTACAGGGTATTTTTAACATCGGAATGCCCCATATACCGCATAAGGTAAGGAAGCATGGCGTTCACGTCTTTCCCTTCCCTCAGCCAGCGGTTCATGTTGGCATATACAAAGTGATGGCGGAAAAAATCCAAACGTTTGGATTTCTTCCGATATCCAAACCCAAAAAATATCCAAACCTTTTTCTGAATCTTCCGGATTTACAGGCCATACAAAACAGAAAAGGTTTGGATATTTTTTGATATGATTTATCTATCACCCAAAGATAGGAGGATCATATTTATGAGTTTTGAGAACCTAAAAAACAACTATAGCAAACTTTTGGAGTTTCTGGAGAAGGAAAAGTACTCTGCTACAGTCATCAGGTGTGTTTCCAGAGAAATAAAAAACATACTTGAAAATGCCCAGGCAAATCAGTGGGAAACTTACAAGAACATCTACCATGCGTATGAACATCATGGACTGTCAAAAGATGTTCTCCGTAGCAGACGCCATATCCTGCGGATGATCGAACGTTACGATGTCAGAGGTGAATTTCCGGACAGGCTTCGTAGAAGCTATGCATTTGAAAGCGATGCATATGAGTGCCTCCCGGATGAATTCAAAAACCTCATCAAGTTTTACCGTAGTTATGAGGGGAAACGTGGAAAAAAAGAAACTACCATTTACCACGAAGCTTTGAATGCTGTCTCTTTTCTATGTTTCCAGCAGCAGCGCGGATGCCGCAGACTGGATGACATCACCGAAAAAGATGTGCTCGCATTTTTCCTCTCCGACGACGGCAGCCTGGCCAGAGGATGTTCCTATAAGAAGAATATATCTGCTGTGTTCAAGGCCGGCCTGCTTTGGGAAAATGCCCCATGCAGCCGAATCCTTTCCTTCCTGCCACAGCTGCGGGAGAGCCGCAAGACCATCCAGTATCTGACAGACGAAGAAGCTGGAAAGATCCGCTATGCTCTGTATGACATGGAAAACCCACTCTCCCTGCGTGACAGGGCCATTGGCATTCTTCTCCTTTATACCGGCCTGCGCGGCTGCGACATTGCAGGCATGCAGATTGATTTTATTGACTGGGACAAGGAGCTTCTGCGCTTTCCCCAGCAGAAGACGGGAGTGCTGATAGAACTGCCCCTCAGCCCAGCAGTGGGCAATGCCATCTTTGATTACATGGATTCCGGTCGTCCCTGCTGTGCTGACGGGCATGTTTTCATTTCTGAAGTACAGCCTTACCGCCGCCTTGCCAGCCAATCGGTTGCAAACATCGCCCTCCGTATATACAAGGAAGCCGATGTACGACAAAACCCAGGTGACCGCAGAGGGACGCACATTTTCCGCCACCGGGCGGCATCGCATATGCTGGAATCCGGAATCCCCCGGCCAGTCATCAGCAGAACCCTCGGGCATACTGCGCCGGATTCCCTGGAACCCTATCTGATGGCGGATTTCAGGCATCTGAAAGAATGCTCTCTGGATGTTGGACAGTTTCCTGTCCCGGAGGAGGTGCTTGCGATATGAGGGAATATGAATCCTGTTTCGCGCTGCTTATCCGGGATTTCATTGCATACCGCAAGGCATCTGGCCGCTGGAACGAAGCATCCTATGGGCCTAACCTCCGTGTTTTTGACCGATTTTGTGCCATGAATTATCCGGATTCAGTCCACCTGACGCAGGAGATGGTGGACAGATGGTGCAGACAGCGTGACAGTGAAACAAACAATTCCTGCAGGTCACGGATATATGTCGTCTACAGTTTTATAAAATACCTGTCAGAAAGGGGGCTTTCTGAGGTTCTGCCGCCCAGGATACCAAGGAAGGAACGTGTGACTTATATCCCTTATGCCTTCTCTGGGGATGAGATACGCAGTTTTTTCAAAGCCTGTGATAATCTGCCGGACATCCCAAAAACAAGAAACGTACTCATCCGGCGCATCACGGTTCCGGTATTCTTCCGGCTTCTTTACAGCAGCGGCATACGTACTACTGAAGCAAGGCTGTTGGAATGTGCGGATGTGGATGTGGGAAACGGGATACTCAACATCCGATATTCCAAAGGCCACGACCAGCATTACATTGCCCTGCATGACAGCATGGCAGACCTGATGCGCCGCTATGACAGCGCAATCCGGGAATGGTTCCCATCGCGGAAATATTTTTTCCCGGCACCAGGGGACACCGCGCATCCACATACATGGGTGGAGAAAAATTTCCGGAGGGTATGGGCGGAAGTGTCCAATGACCGAACAGCCACAGCGTATGCGTTCCGGCATCATTATGCAACAGCAAATATCAACCGCTGGATCGGGGACGGGTTTGCTTTTGACGATAAGCTCACCTGCCTCAGCAAAAGCATGGGGCATACGACACTGGAGAGCACACGGTATTACTATTCTGTCGTTCCCGGCCTTTCCGATATCGTCCTGAAAAAAACAGAAGATGGTTTCAATGAATTGGTGCCGGAGGTGGTTAGCTGATGAAGAACAGGAGTGAAGCTGCCGCCCTGGCAAAACATATATCTGCATTTCTGGGCGATTATGTTCCTTCACAAAAAAGCGGGAGCGCCAACACGCTTAAGGCATACCAGGATTCTATTGGTTTATACCTGCAGTTCCTTGAGCAGGGAGGGGTAAGCAGCAGGGAGTTTGATGCCTCCTGCTTCGGGAGGGATCGCATCGAACAATGGCTGTCATGGCTGCGCACGGAAAGAGGATGCCAGCCGGGGACGTGTAACAACAGGCTTGCATCCATCCGGACATTTTTAAAATACCTGGGCCATAAAGAAGTCCGTTTCCTCCACCTTTACCAGGAAAGCATGGAAATTGACCGGCTGAAGGTACAAAAGAAAAAAGTGGAAGGCCTCTCCCGTCCGGCTGTCAAAGCCCTGCTTGCTGCCCCGGACCAGGGCACGGCCATGGGACGGCGCGATTTGGTTCTTATGCTGGTGCTTTACAGTACAGCTGCAAGAATTGATGAGGTCCTTTCAATGAAAGTCGGCCAGCTGCATCTTGACAGCGCAAAGCCGTATGTAAACATCATTGGGAAGGGAAATAAGGTACGGACGTTATATCTGCTTCCACGCACGGTGGCACACCTTGAAAAATACCTCCTGGATTTCCATGGGAACACCCCATCCCCGGAGGCTTATGTGTTTTATTCGCGCAATACCGGCATTTATGGGAAACTGACAGCGGCGGCAGCGGACAAAATGTTCAAAAAACATGCGGTAAAAGCACATGGTTCATGCGCAGATGTGCCCTTGAAGCTGCACGCTCATCAATTCCGCCACGCGAAGGCCTCCCACTGGTTGGAAGACGGCATGAACATCGTGCAAATCTCTTTCCTGCTTGGACACGAACAGCTGGATACAACCATGGTATATCTGGATATCACAACAGAGGATGAGGCAAAGGCATTGGCAACACTTGAAGGGGAAGGGGATTCCAAAGTGGAGAAAAAATGGAAAAACAGAGATGGGTCCCTTCGTGAATTCTGTGGCCTGCCTGCAAAAAGATCATAAAAAATATCCAAACCTTTTCTGTTTTGTATGGCTTGTAAATCCGGAAGATTCAGAAAAAGGTTTGGATATTTTTTGGGTTTGGATATCGGAAAAAATCCAAACGTTTGGATTTCTTCCGGCATACGTTCTCTATGTTGTGTGAGAA
>ENA-OPWX01002065-OPWX01002065.1-human-gut-metagenome-genome-assembly--contig:-NODE-2065-length-11664-cov-3.199673_pt1 | contig 11664 bp, 12 predicted proteins | sample MGYA00241514_ERZ502020 | MGnify/ENA primary metagenome ERZ502020 (study PRJEB25962, sample SAMEA2042105) | human gut metagenome | biome: human gut; feature: human-associated habitat; material: faeces... | reverse complement strand
TGCGGAGCCCGACTCGATACTATGACAAATGACTGTCCTCTTTGTAATCCCGTTGACGAACGTGTGATTTGGCGCGGCAAGCTCGTTCGCGTCATTGACGCATCCGACGACGATCTGCCCGGATTCGTGCGCGTGATCGTTAAGCGTCATGCCGCTGAAATGGTGGATCTGACCCCGGAAGAATCCGCGATGGTGAGAAAAGCCGTTCGCCTGTGCGAACTGTGCATGCTCGAGACCATGCATCCGGACAAGATTAATTTGGCCAGTCTCGGCAATATGGTGCCGCACGTGCACTGGCACGTAATCGCCCGCTACAAGGACGATGCCTTCTTCCCGGACTCCATCTGGTCACCGCGCCGCCGTACCTGTTCTCAAGAGGTACTCGAAGAGCGCCGCGCCAAAGCAAAGACCATGCTTGAAAAGCTTCCATCTTTGCTGATGTCGCTTGAAAAAATTAGTCCGGAATAAAAATGATTCAGCGGTTCGAGGCTTCGTTTTGAACCGCTTTTATTTTTGATAAAAACTGCAGTTTTGGATTTCCGTTCCTTGCCACCGAGGCCAGATAGCAAATAGCGACTGACGCTGTTCTTCGGTCAGGTCTCGGAATACCAGATCAACCTTATCGGACGGTTCCCCTAAGCGATTGGTGACACGCAACCCCTTTACATCCGGCGCTTTTTTGCCATTGATCCAGGCTTGAGCAAGCTCCTGAGTCTCAAATGTTTCGATCTCTACCCCGTAGGACAAAGCACCGCTCAAAATCGGGCGAACATTCTTGTAGCCTTGCTGACGGAACTGCTTAACAAAAGCTCGAACGGCAATGTCGTTACTGTAAGGGCCCAGATAAACGATCCATCGATCCGGCAAAAAACGATCCGAGATTTCAGCCTTGTGCAGTAAACCGCGGTTTTTGAGCGTGGATTGAACCGACGTCAGCTGACGCCCATCGAAAGGTCCCCAAACAAAACAATCCGCTTCAATAGGGGTACCGGAAATACGGGCGTTTTCATCATTTTTTCTGGCTTCGATCGTTGCGAGTACCAATTCGGGTACATCAACCTTTAGTTTGGTTTCCGCCACAAGGTCAACCGTCGGCTGCCGAGATTGGTCGTATAAAAACCAACCGCAGGCACACAAGGCTAGGAGTAGCACAAAGTTGACGAAATAACGCACCGTCTTTCCTCGCGATTTGCCTATCAATTCGTAGCGCGCATGGCCAGGCCGCGCAGCACCAGATTATGCTTGATCACAGCCTGAGGGTATTCCTGCATGATGTAGGGGGCAAAAAGAGGTGCGGCTCCCCCGGCAAAGAGCAGACAGGGATCGTCAAAACCTCTCCGGTGAAGACTCGCGAGCGAGCGATCGACGATACCAAGATGCGCTTCGAGCACAGCAGTGGTAATCGCGTCGGCGGTATTGGTCGGAAAATCCGAACGAACACCAATACGTCCCGGACGACAGCGTGTTTTCGTCAAAAGCGCTTCGGTCATCATGGATGGCCCAGGAAGAATGCGCCCGCCGATGAAAGCCTGCGTCTTTTCACCTTCGGGAATCACCACGTCCGCCGTGGTAGCCGTACCGATGTGTACAACCAAAATCGGTCGATTTGGATAAAGCGAAGCAGCACCGATCACGGCATGCCAGCGATCGCTACCGAGTTGCTCGTAGTTGTCGTACTTGTTGACAACAGAAAAACCCCGGCCTTGGAACATACGTTCAGAGTGCAACCAATCCCACTTGATGCCGTGCGCATTGAAAAAACGCGTGATATTAAAAGCAAATTTCTCGCTCGAAACCATGCAGCCGACCACGCGCTCAGGCTTTAAATTAAGCCATTTGTGCAGCAGTTCATCTGGCACCACATCGTTGCCGCAATGCACGTAAGCGTGAGGCTCTTCGGGCTTGTCTGAAGTCGCCCATTTGAGAGCCGTGTTGCCAAGATCCAAAAGCAAAGCCGTCACTGTTTTTCTCGATTTGTTAAAAGCGGTCGAATGCGTGCGTCCGCAAACATTCTCGTGCGACCCAATGCATCGATAAACAAAAGTTCACCGCCATCACTTATGCCCGCCGTCCGCCCTTGAAGAATTTCCCCTGAAGGAAGCGTCAGCTCCACGGTTTTGTCTGCCAAGGCATCGAGCTGAGACCAGCGCTCCTGAAGTCCTTTTACCATCGACCGAGAATAGCGGTTGCAAATGCGCTCGATAGACGCCCCCAATCCAGCCGCCGTCCGAACACGCAACACTTCAAGTTGCCGCGCATCGGGTAACTGAGCCAGCAGAGCCATGGCCGGCACGTCCGTTGTCGGAACACCTTTATCGCCGAGGCACATATTAACGCCGATCCCCACAACCGCATGCAATCGATAGGCTCGGTTGCGTACAAGCTCACAGAGAATACCGGCGACCTTTCCGTTACCGATCCAGAGATCGTTGGGCCACTTAAGCCGCACGTTGTCGTTGATTGTCCAGAGCGATTCGGCGCAGGCCGCGCCCACTACCAACGGCAGGCCCGATATACAATCTTGCGAAACAGAAAGCGGCACAGAAACGGTTAACAGAACCGATGCGGCAGGTGCCGTCCAGCTGCGCCCCCGTGTTCCGCGCCCGGCCGATTGACGATCCGCTACCAACGCGATACGTACGTCTTTTTGTGCATTTCTCACCCATTCTTTGACATCATCATTGGTGCTGGCCGTTTCATCCACCCAGTGCGCCTCAAGACAACTTTGAGCATCGCGCAACGCGAAAGCAAAAGACTTTTGTTTTGCACAATTACAATGCATGGTTCAGATCAGAAATTGAACTGCCTTGAAAGAAATGACCAGAACGCATACTACACAAACCGCCGGCGAAGCCGGTCTAATCGAGCTTGACATTGATTTTCCCGATGTCTGCACCCAAGGCATCGCTTTTTTGGCTCACCCGATCACAACGCAAGGCGGCAGCAAGGATCACAAAGTCATCACCACCATGGCCAAAGCACTGGTTTCGGGCGGCTGGCTCGTCGTACGCCCCAATTGCCGTGGTGCCGGCCGCAGCGAAGGTGAATACAATGCAGGCCCCGGTGAAGCCGCAGACTTTTTGCGCGTCATTGATGCCGTTTTTGAGATGCGTGAAGTTGCTGAAGCACTTCCCGTCGGAGGCCGCGCAGTGTTTGGCGGTTTTTCGTTTGGCACCTACGTGATGAGTTTGGCCGCACAAGTTCGCAAGCCCGCTGCCATGATTTACGCAGGACCGGCCGTTCATAAGTTCGACATTGTCCATCCCGGCTGTCCCGCTTTCGTCGTACACGCGCAAAACGATGAATTAGCGCCGCTTAGCACGGTTCTTTCCTGGGCCAATCTCAACAATCTGACGGTAGACGTCATTCCTGCCACCAATCACGTCTTCGCCAAGAAACTGCCGCAATTGAGCCGCGTTTTCTCACAATTCGTTGCTTTACTCTGAAGGCTTAGCCGCTAAAATCGTCGCATGCGAATTTTCTGCAATTTTTTCATTGCTCTAGTCGGCTTTTTCAGTCTTTGCACCATCTCACCCGAGGTTCATGCTGCCACCGGCAAAGAGCCCGTGATGACGTCTTCTCCTGATGCTTGGGTGCTCGTGGATGGCATCAGCGGATTTGTCATGGGCGCGCACGATAAGGATAAAGCGCTTTCGCCCGGTGAATTGGTTCACTTGATGGTGATCTATACGGCATTGGATGCAACCGCGGGAGATAAAAAAGCACTTAACGCCTCCGTCACCATTTCATCCGCCGATGCACTGCGTTCGAGCTCCTCACGTCGACTTTATTTGGTTCCTGGAGAACCTCATTCCCTAAAAACGCTCTTGCATAGCATCGCCGTCACGGGCGCTGAAGACGCAGTACTTGCCGTTGCTTCGCACTTTGATAAAGAGGCTGACGCATTTGCCACCCGCATGAACGAAACGGCTCAAAAACTCGGCTTAATGCACAGTCGTTTTGTCTCTCCTGTTGATCACGCCAACAACCTCATGAGCGCGCATGACATCGCGCGTCTTACGATGGCGATTAAAAAGCGTTTTCCTCAGGCCTACAAATGGTTTTCCGAGAAAGAATTCGTCTTTACAACACATAGCCTTCGAAACCGCAATCTGCTGCTTTGGCGAGGTTCAGGCATTGACGGCGTCATGAGTAACGCTAACAATACGTCCGTCGTTGGTAGCTGGCACCGCGACAGAAATAAAAACGTAATGCCTCGCGATGTCATCGCCGTCTTGCTTGGCGGCCAGACATCAGATCTCACAACGGCAGACGTTCAAACGCTGTTGCGACATGGGCGGCTCGAGTACGAAACGCTGCGTCTTTTTCCGGCTAACACGCTCGTCACAAAAATTGACATTCTTACTGGCAATCGTGAAAAACTTGAAGTGGGCAGCGCCGACGCAATTTGGGTGACGGTACCGCGTCAGGACATCGTCTCACGCGGCATGGGCGGCTTTTCGACACAATTTGAGTACATGGCTCCAGCTGTCGCACCGGTCAGAACTGGTGAAGTGATCGGCAAATTACGCGTGTATTTTCAAAATAAACACATAGACGACTTTGATTTGGTCGCCATGCATGACGTCGGACCCGGCAGTTTTTTAAGTCGCTTTGTCGACTCCGTTCGACTGCGCATGAAACCCGCCGACAATCAAAGTCATCCGGTTGTCGTCGAACCTCGAGCTGAAGAGAGCGACATAAAGACTCAACCTTAATTTTTTGAGCCAATGATTGATAAACAAACTCTCGTAGAACAGCAGGATTCATTGCTTGAATTTCCCTGCGACTTTCCCATCAAAGTGATGGGTGCTTCCATACCGCACTTTGCCGAGACAATCGGTGCGGCTGTGCGAGAATTGGTGCCCGACTTTGATCCGAAAACCATCAATGAGCGCAAGTCGAACGGCGGCAAATACACTGCTCTCACCGTCACGGTGCATGCCACCAGCCGCGCGCAACTCGACAGTATCTACATGATGCTGACATCGCATCCGCTTGTCAAAATCGTATTGTGAGCTTTTGCGGACCCATTGTTCGTGACTTGGGGCTGGCCCCGTATGGGCCGGTCTGCGAAGCTATGCGTGTGTTTACACAGACGCGCACAGACGAAACGTCCGACGAAATTTGGTTTGTCGAGCATCCGCCCGTCTATACGGCCGGCCGCGACGCCTCGCAGCGCAGCGGTCGCATCGGTGACATTCCTCTGATACCGGTCGAACGAGGCGGCGATATCACCTATCATGCCCCCGGTCAAATCGTAGTCTATCCGCTACTTAATCTGAGACGTCGACATTTGTTCGTCAAGACCTATGTGTCGCTCTTGCTTGACACAATCATTGACACGCTGTCGGTTTTCGGCATTGAATCGATTCGCCATCAGGATGCACCGGGTGTCTATGTTCCGATGCCGGGAGGCATGGGGAAATTCAGCGGAATCGCTAAAATCGCCTCCATCGGCATTCATGTCAGCCGCGGCTGTACGCTTCACGGTATTGCACTCAATGTACACACCGATTTAGCTGGTTTCCGGCGTATTTCGCCGTGTGGCTACTCGGGACTGCGCGTCACCGATATGACATCACTGGGCGCCGTATGTGACTTAGAAACGGTCAAGTGCGAGTACCGACAAAAGTTGCTCCGTGCACTCACTGGCATTTACATTGAATCAAACAATGATTGAAGAAGAAAACATAGAGCCGGTACCGGGTGTCAAACCCGGAAGTTTTGCTGCTTGGTGCGCAAGTTTTCGCCCCAAAACCCTGGGCATTGCCGCTGCACCCGTTATCGTCGGCTTATCAGTGAGCGCTGCCGTCACGCACACGTTTGACCTTATAGTGGCGTTTGCCACATTAGCGCTGTCACTTTTGATGCAAGCCATCAGCAACATGGAAAATGATGCCGGCTACACCAAACGAAAAGCCGAGCGTAAGTCGCGCAAAGGACTGCCGCGATCCACCGCCAACGGGTGGCTTACCGTCGCGCAGGTCGAACGCATGATCAAAATCCTTATCGGCATTGTGGCCCTCGATACGTTTTTTCTCATTTACGTCGGCGGATGGGTCATGCTAGCCATTTCGGTGGCTTCAGTCGTGGCTGCCTATGCTTATATGGGCGGCCCCAAGCCCATTGCCTACACACCGTGGGGCGAATTCGTCGTCTTCATCTTCTTTGGTCCGATCGCCGTAGCCGGCACAGCTTATCTGCAAACCGGAGTCTGGCAAATAGAAGCTTTGCTGGCTGGTTCTGCACTCGGCTTTATTGCCTCTGCTGTTCTAGCCGTCAACAACTATCGCGACACGGAGCATGACGCCGAAGTTGGACGTCGCACACTTGCCGTTATACTAGGGCGTCAGGCAATGGTTGGTGTCTACTGCTCACTTCTCTACGCTCCGTATCTGATGGTGGCTGTTGCCATCGTCTACAACCCGTCGGTCTTCGGTTTATCCTTGTGCCTGCTTGCGCTGCCCCGAACTTTGAAATTGGTCGACGAACTGCCTCGCCGCGAAGGCAATGATCTGAACGCCGTTATGTTCGGCACTGTCAAACTCGAACTTCTTTTTTCCCTTTGTCTAACAGTCGGCGGCATTGTCAGCGTTGTTCTTCTTTGAGGTAAACGTGTCAACTTCAGGACGCAGTTTTAAAAAGATATTGAAGATTTCGCGTCAAGCAGCTTCCGACTGCGTTCAACCGCTGCCCAAACCCGCTTGGCTCAAAGTTAGGGCTTCCGTAGCTGGCGGCGCTGAAGATCCCATTCGCAACGTTCTGTCTTTGTATTCTCTTTCCACCGTCTGCCGAGAAGCCGCCTGCCCCAATCGGGCCGAATGCTTTTCGCAAGGCACAGCTGCCTTTTTGATTCTCGGGGAACTCTGCACACGCCGTTGCGCTTTTTGTGACCTGGCGCACGGTACCCCAAAGTCTCCCGACGACGACGAACCCTATCGTCTCGCTCAGGCCGTCAAAGCGCTCAAACTTCGCTACGCCGTTATCACGAGTCCCGATCGAGACGATCTGAAGGATGGTGGTGCAAAGCACTTTGCCGCTGTGATTTCAGAGTTAAGAAAAGCTGTCGAAGGCATTAAAGTTGAAATTTTGGTGCCCGACTTCAAAAAAAAGGAGGCTATTGCCCTGCAGATTCTTTCGGAAACGCCGCCAGATGTCTTCAATCACAACATCGAAACGGTACCGCGTCTGTATCGTGTAGCCCGCCCCGGCGCCTCGTATGAAGGGTCTCTGTCACTGCTTCGATCTTTTGCCGAACAAAACCCGCATATCCCTACCAAAAGTGGACTTATGCTCGGATTGGGTGAGACCGACGAAGAGGTCATGGAGGTACTGGGTGATCTACGCTGCCATAAGGTCGATCGGGTCACGATCGGACAATATCTGGCTCCCTCCAAGGCACATCTTCCCGTACGACGGTATGTCAGCCCTCAGGATTTCGAGCTTTGGCACCATCGTGCCCTCGAGATGGGCTTTAAATCGGTTCATGCGGGTGTTTTTGTACGTTCGAGCTACCATGCCTCGGATGACAGCCTAAAAACACGATAGCGCGCCATTTTGAGGAGGCTAAAAAAATAAAGCGCCTGTAGTTTCCGGTGCCCGGACAGGCGCTTTTATCTTCATAAAACGGTTCATTAAGAACCGCTCGATGCTTATTGCGCAGCTTCTTGCTGAGCAGCCTTATTTTCTTGATTGATATTCTTGAGCCGCTCCATGATGCGCTCGGCAGACATCACTTCGCATACTGAAATGACACGCGCGACACCGCTCGTTCGAGCCGCCACATTCATTGCAATCGTATTTTCCTGCGGCGTCACGATACCCATGATGTAAACAATGCCTCGTTCAACAATCACCTTCATCTGACTGAGGTACACATTGTCTTCCATCACCATACGCGAACGCACCGTTGTAGCCAGTTTGGAGTCACTCATTCGCTGCGTCCAACTGATGGTCGGCTGAACAGCCAATTCGTTTACTACACTGCGGACGTCCAAACTCTTCTGCACCGTTTCCGTCACGATGCGCTTGGCTTTCAACGTTTCAATTTCACCCGTCAAAAGCACTTTACCGTTGTAGGCAGTAACCGTGATGCGGCCTTCAGGTTCGTCACCAAGCTGCTCTTTGAGAGCCTGCGTAATTTCATAGCTCAAACGTTTTTCGATTACGCCGTCATTGACAATAGCCCCGGCAGAGCGACGATCATTGATCGTCGACACCGTCGCACCAGTGGCCACAGCCACACCACCAACCACAAGAGGCGCGCAACCGACCATGGCTGTCGTCATCGCTGCCGCACACGACAGTATGCAAAGAGTGCGCTTGAACATAATATCTTTTCTCCGATTTTCTTCTGTTAATTGGGTCAAATCGTAATGTCGAAAGCCCGATGAGCCGGTTTTGTTTGCTCTACATCAGGCTGCATTCTCAAAAACGGCCTCAGCCAAGCTTCATTTTTCTGCAGTAAATCAGCCCTGACAGCCAGTTTGTGATCCACGATTTTCACAGCGCCGTTACGAATCCAGTCCCGGAAAATTGTATCAATCTGCTCAAGCTGACAATTCAAAAGCGTTGCCATAAAGCGACGCGAAGGCGCACACGATAATCTAACAAAACTTTTCGCCGGAAACTCTTCGATATTTGTAGTACCGCAAGCCTTAAGAAGAACTGTTAAAAAAACACCAAAACGCTCCTCAGGTACAGCTGCTTGACAGACCATCAGTCCCAATCGCTCACAAAATGCACGTCGCAAAGCGTAACGGTTGAGTTCTTCATTCCAGTTCGGATCAATTTCAATCACGCGAAGAAAGATTTCCGGTGCTACTGTCAGCACTTCACAGCGGCAAACCGCCCAATAGCGGCGAGGAAGGTTGTCCAGAGCATCGATCGCACGAGTCGGCACACCGAAACTGTGGGCGGCCGAAAGCGTCAACATGAAGGGCGAACTGGTGCCAGGATTGATCACACCTTGGGCGAGCAACCCGCTCTGGACAAAAACCACGCGCCTGAAAAAAAGTTGATGTTCCGATTTGATCGCCTCTTTGCAACACCGTCCTGTGGCCGATGCTGGTAAGCACTCTTGAAATGCCCGGCGAAAGCCTCGGAGCAAACCAGGGCAATAGCGTGTGTTGGGACATGGCAATAGGCAAAAAAGCATCCGGCGCATTGAGCGCTCAAGGCAGAGATCAAAAAAACCGCGCTAATCCTAGCACAGAGGCTTTATCTGATTCGACGCAGTTGTTATCAATATAACGTCCAGCTTATACAGAATGTTTTACTCTCATCTCTGTGGATAACTTTGTGTACAACTAAAGAACAACCCATGGTCTTGTGGATAACTTTTCGCTGTTTTCATGAGGTGTGATTTTTCTCCACATTCATCCACAACTTATTCACACCCTCTTCAAAACGTTATCCATAACTTTATGCACATGCTAGTTGGTTGTTTTAAAAAAGAATTTTTCACTTACTCACAGAGTTTTCCACTCCCTACTTACGACTATTTCTACATAAATATTTTTATTTTTTTAAGAAAAAAGAGAAAAAAAACTCTGACTAACCTCCCTTTAGTCATCCCACAAGTTTATCTACTCTTTTTTTCGATTCTAAGGATAAAAAATCTTTTGTTTTCAACAGGTTATGTATCTTTTGCAATGTAAAAATTGCACTATTTTTTAAGGGAAGAAGAGAAAATTGTGGAAAAAAAGCCCATCAAAGCACTGGTTAGAGGGAAAAACTTTCCACATTCACCAATTGTGAAAAAAAATGACCTCAAAATGCATTTTGAGGTCAGAGTTATTCAGTGGGGAGTGATTGAAAGGATCAGATCGTACTGGCCTTCTCGTAGACCTGATAGATAATGTCAGCAAAATTCATATAACCGCGTTCGGTTGATGCGGCTCCGATGATCAACACGTGATCTTCGCTGGAAAACAAACCGACTCGATCTTGAAGATTAGGCGTGCACTCAGAGCAGACAACAACATGGTCAATGCGGATGGCCTGTCGATTGTTGCGATCCGGCCGATCGGATATGCGAACCGCGTGATTGTCAATGAGCTCAATATTGGCTTGCGTGACGCGTTGAGCGCCTCGCATCAGCAACCACGTAAGATCCCAGCGATTATGTGCTTTCCTCAACAGTTTCTTAGAAATATTGGCATCAAGCTCAATGAGGTAGAGCTGACGTACGGCTCGTTCGATTTCAGGAATGACACCCAGTACGCCGCCGGCGTGCTCTTTGATACTGCCGACTCCCCAAGCTTCGAGCCAAGACTCGGCAGATCGCTTGTTTTCTGATTTTTTTTCAAGGAGATAGCGACTGACGGACAACGCAAGACGGCCGTTGCCGAGAACGGCGACTCGGTTGCCGACCGGAGAGCCGTTAAGTAGCTCTTCATATGTCACTACGTTGGAAGCATTGATTCCGGCGATGTCGGGTATCTCGGGTTCGCTGCCTGTGGCTACGACATAACGATCGAAAATTCCTTCTTTTTTTAATTCTCTTAGATCGATTCTTTTGTTGTAAATAACGTTAACTTTATTTAAATGTATGCTATTTTTTAGCAAATCAATCCATTTATCATAATCTTCGTTATCTTCAATTTTGCGCGCGAAGTGTAACTGTCCACCTGGCTCGGCGTTTTTTTCAAATAAAGTGACCGAGTGACCGCGGCCGGCGGCAATGCTTGCAAAAAGCATCCCAGCCAATCCCGCTCCAATGACGGCGATGCGTTTTGGTACAGGTGTTTTGACTTTAGAAAGCGGAAAGCGTCCGAATTGGCAGGGATTTGTGAGATTGAGCAGACGCCGCGTGCGTAGCAAATCAAGAGGAACGCCGCTGTCGTGGTGATCAATCCAGGGACGAATTTCGCCTTCGGCGATGCCGAGTTTTTTGCGAATGAATGAACTGTCCCCCAACAAGGGCGTACTCAGCGAAAAAACCGCGTTGTCGTGCTTTTGAGCCAATGTCTCAAGTTGATCGAAGTCAGTACAAGGATCCGTGAAAAAGACAGGCAAATCGGAAGCCTGCGCGAGCGCCTCGTAAGCGGGAATCCATACGCCTTCAGGAATGGCGTGAGAGTGCGTTGGGACGCGCTCCTCAAAGCCGTCGACGATGCCGACAAGGTAGTCGGCCCCAGCGATGCGCAACATCTGGATGAGGCGCAAAATTTCGCCCCAAGGTGCACCTTTGGGCGAGAGTTCCATGAGGTTAAATCGGACGCCGAGAGCTTTGTTTTCCGGAAGGTTTCGCTTACAGCTGCGAACAGTTTCCAGCAGGAAACGAAAGCGACCGAGTTGATTGCTTCCCCAGGCATCCCGTCGGGTATTGACGGCGGGACTCAGGAAGGAGGCAATGAAGGAGCGTCCGGAAGCGTTTATTTCTACAGCATCGAAACCCACGGAAGCGGCTCGTTGGGCGCATTGGGCAAACTGACGAATCGCTTTGCGGATAAGAAAGCCAGGGGCGGCATAAAACGACTTGCCGGTGTATTCGGATGTGCCCGGGACGCTTGACACGGGGAAAAGAACTCCGGCATCCTGTCCTATATGGTTGAGTTCAATGGCCGTGCGGCAGTCAAAGTCTGAGACAGCTTTCAAAATTGGTTTGTAACGTTGGAAATCGTCGGTGATGGCTGGCTGTGTATCAGAATTTTGTTT
>ENA-OPWX01002064-OPWX01002064.1-human-gut-metagenome-genome-assembly--contig:-NODE-2064-length-11667-cov-3.188770_pt1 | contig 11667 bp, 10 predicted proteins | sample MGYA00241514_ERZ502020 | MGnify/ENA primary metagenome ERZ502020 (study PRJEB25962, sample SAMEA2042105) | human gut metagenome | biome: human gut; feature: human-associated habitat; material: faeces... | reverse complement strand
GATGCAGGTAAGATTGCAGGACTTGATGTAAAACGTATCATCAATGAGCCTACAGCAGCAGCACTTGCTTATGGACTTGACAATGAGAATGAGCAGAAGATCATGGTATATGACCTTGGTGGTGGTACATTTGATGTATCTGTTATTGAGATTGGTGATGGAGTTATCGAAGTATTATCAACAGCAGGTAACAACAGACTTGGTGGAGATGATTTCGATCAGAAGATTACAGACTACATGATTGCTGAGTTCAAGAAACAGGAAGGCGTTGACTTATCTACAGATAAGATGGCACTTCAGAGATTAAAAGAAGCTGCAGAGAAAGCGAAAAAAGAGCTGTCTTCCGCAACAACAACAAACATCAACCTTCCGTTCATCACAGCAACTGCTGAAGGACCGAAGCATTTTGATATGAATCTTACAAGAGCTAAATTCGATGAACTGACACATGATCTTGTTATGAAGACATCTGAGCCGGTACAGAGAGCTCTGTCTGATGCAGGAATTACAGCATCTGAACTTGGTCAGGTACTTCTTGTTGGCGGATCAACACGTATCCCTGCTGTACAGGAAGAGGTAAAACGTCTGACAGGTAAAGAGCCAAGCAAATCTCTGAACCCAGATGAATGTGTAGCACTTGGAGCATCTGTTCAGGGTGGTAAACTTGCCGGAGATACAGGCGCTGGAGATATCCTTCTTCTTGATGTAACACCATTGTCACTGTCTATCGAGACTATGGGTGGAGTTGCTACAAGACTGATCGAGAGAAATACAACAATTCCTACAAAGAAGAGCCAGATTTTCTCAACAGCAGCAGATAACCAGACAGCTGTTGACATCAATGTTGTACAGGGTGAGAGACAGTTCGCAAAAGACAACAAGTCTCTCGGAAGATTCCAGCTTGATGGAATCGCACCAGCTCCAAGAGGAGTACCGCAGATTGAGGTTACATTCGATATCGATGCCAATGGTATCGTAAATGTATCTGCAAAAGACCTTGGAACAGGTAAAGAGCAGCACATCACAATCACAGCAGGATCTAACATGTCTGATGATGAGATTGATAAGGCTGTAAAAGAGGCTGCAGCATTTGAGGCTCAAGATAAGAAACGTAAAGAGGGAATCGATACAAAGAATGAGGCAGACGCTTTAGTGTTCCAGACAGAGAAAGCTATCCAGGAAGTTGGAGATAAACTGGATGCTAACGATAAAGCTGGTGTAGAGGCTGACTGCAAAGCACTGAAAGAGATTCTTGAAAAAGTAAATATGGACGATATTACAGACGCTCAGATTGCTGAGATTAAAGCTGGTAAAGAGAAGCTTTCTGAAAGTGCTCAGAAACTGTTCACAAAGATGTATGAGCAGGCAGGAGCAGCTGCACAGGGAGCAGGTGCTCAGGCAGGACCAGAGGCAGGACCGGCACCGGATGGATTCCAGGGAGACGATGTAGTAGACGGAGATTATAAAGAAGTCTAAAGCATAAAAAGGCGGAATAATACCGCATCGAATGCGAAGGCTGTTCCGCGGAATGTGACTGAATTTTAAGGAGGTCAGGTTTCGCGGAACTTCCTTTTGTTAAGGAGAGAAAGTAATGGCAGAAGCAAAGAGAGATTACTATGAGGTTCTCGGCGTCAGTAAGGATGTCGATGAAGCGACTTTGAAAAAGGCATATCGTAAAGTTGCCAAAAAGTATCATCCGGATATGAATCCGGGAGATGCAGAGGCGGAGAGGAAGTTTAAAGAAGCTTCGGAAGCATATGCTATACTTAGCGACCCTGAAAAGAGACGTCAGTATGATCAGTTTGGTCATGCAGCATTTGAAGGAGGAGCAGGAGGAGCCGGCGGATATGGCGGCTTTGATTTTAATGGAGCTGATTTCAGTGACATATTTGGTGACATATTTGGTGACATATTTGGTGGTGGAAGAAGCAGAAACCGCAGCCAGGGACCGATGAAGGGTGCAAGCATCCGTAAGGCAGTAAGAATTTCATTTGAAGAAGCAGTATTTGGATGTGAGAAGAAGATTGATGTAATTTTAAAGGATCCGTGCCCAAAATGTAATGGAACAGGTGCAAAACCAGGAACGACTCCGGAGACATGCTCAAAGTGCGGCGGAAAAGGTCAGGTTGTATACAGCCAGCAGTCACTGTTTGGTATGGTACAGAACGTACAGACTTGTCCGGATTGTCACGGAACTGGTAAGATTATTCGTGAGAAATGTCCGGATTGTGCCGGTACAGGATATATTTCCAGTAAGAAGAAGATTTCTGTCAAGATTCCGGCAGGAATTGATGACGGACAGAGTGTAAGAATTCGTGATAAAGGTGAACCGGGAGTGAATGGCGGACCAAGAGGAGATCTTCTTGTGCAGGTCACAGTATCCAGACACCCAATTTTTCAGCGTCAGGATGTACACATTTTCTCAACGGTTCCGATTTCCTTTGCACAGGCAGCACTTGGTGCAGATATCCGCATCAAGACAGTAGATGGAGAAGTTATCTACAATGTGAAACCAGGTACTAAGACAGATACGAAAGTACGCTTGAAAGGAAAGGGTGTTCCATCACTTCGTAATCCGCAGGTTCGCGGTGATCACTATGTAACACTGGTGATCCAGACACCGGAGAAGTTGAGCCATGAGGCAAAAGAAGCACTTCGTAAGTTCGATGAACTGGCGGGAAATACACTAAATCAGGCAGGAAAAAATGACGGTGAGAAAGAAAAGCCGGAAAAGAAGAAAAAAGGATTTATGGATAAAGTAAAAGAAGCCTTTGATGATTAAGTTCATCAGGGGCTTCTTCCCGTTGTGCCAGAAAAATGAATCACCCACTAAACAGTTTGTCTTCTCATACGGCCTGCAATGAGGGCGAGACTTAAGAATGCAAGGGCGAAGAGGAGCTGTATGCCGTAGCAGGTGTACAGGGTGTGAATCTGTGTTCCACTGAATGTGTTGTGGCTTTTCAGCAGGTTATTTGCAACTTCGTACCAGTAGACCGGAAGAAACTGGGCAATTTTCTGTACACTTTTTCCGAGGATATCCATACTGACGAAGACTCCGCACAGGAAGGACATTCCAAGGCTGACCACATTGACGACTGCACTGATCAGTTGTTCTTTGTCTGTAAATGTGGAGACAAAGAATGCCAGGCTTAGTGCGGACAGAGACATCATAAAACTGTTGGTAAGATAGTATGTAAGGTTTGTGTCAGCCAGAAATGTTTTTCCATACAATATGATTGGAAGGAGTGTGCATAAAAACCAGACGGCAAGTCCGATGACTGTGCAGCCGAGCGCAAGCTGCAGGTTGTACTTCCGGTTGGAAATGGAAGTACACAGTATTCGTGAGCGGACTTCTGGATTGTTGAATGACATCATGATTGTTATAATGACATAGCATAGAATGGACAGGATAATGTAAGGCATATACTGATACATGTATGCGTGCATCGGAATATTTCCACCATATCCGTTCTGATCCAGCATCGTTACATGAGATTCTTCTGTCATAGCCTCCTTAAGCATTACAGTGGCATCTTCGGCTGAATAACCGGAGGCAAGAAGCATATGCATTTCCTGAACCCATGCATTGACCTGACTGTCTACATAGTAACCACTTGTACTGCCCGGAACTTTTGTGACGGTAAGACTTGCAGTTTTGCTTTTACAGCTTTGAGTGAAATCTTTTGGAATCGTCAATACATAATAGACGTGCCGGTAGAACAGGTTATCCTGAATGGCAGTTTTGGTATCCGGAATATCAATCAGATTGTGCCGGGAAGCCAGATAATCGGTCAGGGCTTCGGACACCGGACTTTTGTCATGGTCAATGACTGCAATGTCGAGTTTTGTCTGTTCAAACATTTTATCGGTATCTGTAAGTTCGCTTTTTTGTACAGCAATTGTAATTGTGAGAAAAATGATAATATACATGAAAACATATCCGAGATTTCTTTTTGTAATTGTCAAAAATCCTTTAAATACTGTCATAACGTTCCCTCCTTACTCCTAAGAATGCAATACCAAGGAAAAGAATACTCATGATCAGCAGAGTAATCATACATCTCTGGTATCGTAACGTGTCATTGTAGACACTGATGCAATAGTAAGCATCACTTAAAACAGCCGCCGGATTGATACGGTTCAGAATGGGGGCATTCTGTTCTATTACATCTTTCATATTGCCAAACATCAGACCAGACAAAAAACCGGTCAGTAAAGTTGTGGAGGTACAGATGCCGATTTTTGCTGAAAATGTAAGTTTTCCGATGCAGCCGATCATGAGTCCCAGGCAGATTCCGATGAGACTTCCCATAAAATTCGTGGCAAGGATAGCCAGATAATTATTTCCCAGGTCAATGTCAAGAATACAGTTCAAATAAAAAGTCAGAATCATTACATTTATGAAATGTATAAAAATCAGCACCAACATATCAATAAAAATAAGAAATTGTTTTCGGTAAGGGGTGATACTTCGTCTGGCTCCTAAGGGACTTAAGTTCGCCTGGGTATCACGTACTGCTTCGATACTTAGATATGCACCGGACATACAAGCATAGGCAATCAGGGCGAAGAAATACAATACAGTCGGATTTAATGTTTTTCCACCGACACTTTTTTCCGTGATGAAACTGCCATTCGTCTGCAAGGAAGCAACAGCATCAGTCAGACGCTCCGGATGAGTCTTGGCAATTACTTTGAACAGATGTGCATTCTGGTTATAAGTATTTAAAAGAGAAGTCAGAATACTTTGGCTGACTCCATTTTTTGTGATTGTAAGAGACGGGATCTCTTTTACATAGTAGATTCCAAGAATCTCATCATTTTCCAGTTTCTTTTTCGCGTCTTTTTCATTCTTTACGTCTTGAATATCTAGAACGCTACCGTTCATGGCGTCAAGGAAATCTGCAAAAAATGTACCGGATGACTTCGTTTCAAGCTTATTGATAACAGCAACGGGTACCGGATCCCAGTCGGAGTCTCCGGTGGCAGATATGCCGATATTTCCAAAGGAAATGTAGAACAGTGTGCCGAGAATCATTGGGAATGCAAGTGCCCAGAACATCATAGGCCGATTCCTTGTAATCTGTAGAAAACGATATTTTATTAAATGCCACATAAAAATTCCTCCTTAGTCCCGAAGTTCTTTTCCCGTGATTTCCAAGAAGACATCGTTGAGTGTTGGAAGTTCTGAAAATACACGCCCGAAAGAAATGTTGTGATCTCCTAGGTATTTTAAGAGGCTGATCAGATTGTGTTTCCCTCCACTTAGGCGGATTTTTAATACCTGTTCTTCATAGACCAGTTCAAATACATTTGGCATTGTACGGATTTCAGAGAGTGTTTCTGGATTTAGGTTTATAGCTTCGATGGTGATCGTCTCACCGGTTTTGATTATATTTTTCAGCTCTTCACATGTTCCGGTCGCAAGTACATGGCCATGATCAATGATTGCAATACGGCTGCAGATCTGTTCAACTTCTTCCATATAATGGGAAGTATAAATGATTGTAGATCCCTGCCGGTTCAGTTCTAAGATTCCTTCCAGGATCCGGTTCCGGCTCTGTGGATCGACAGCTACCGTTGGTTCGTCCATGATGATAAGCTTTGGCTTGTGGGCAATACCGCAGGCAATGTTGAGTCTTCTAAGAAGACCGCCGGACAATTTTCCGGGACGTTTTTTTGCATATTCCGCAAGTCCAACAAAATCCAGTGCTTCGTCCACCAGCTTTTTACGCTTTTGTTTGTCAGTTACATACAGACCACAGAAATAGTCTACATTTTCACGGACACTCATCTGATGAAACACAGCCACATTTTGCATGACAACACCAATCTCTTTTTTGATATCGTAACTGTCCGGGGTCATGTTTTTGCCAAAAATCTGAATCGTACCTTTGTCATATTTCAATAGCGCCAGCATACAGCCGATCGCGGTGGATTTTCCGGAGCCGTTTGGTCCAAGAAGTCCAAAAATCTCACCTTCTTTAATGTCCAGGTTCAGGTGATCCAGTGCGATTAGATCACCATATCTTTTTACAAGATTTTCAATATGAATCATAGGAAATTCCTCCAGTTCTTAGTTTTGAGACTTGCATATTTCTTACTTGTAATTATAAATGTCTTATGCTTATAATGTTAGTGGCAGACGTCATAAAACGATGTGACAAATGTCATGTTTTGCTTTTTAGAAAAGTTAGGAGAGAACAAATATGAGAAGAATGACAGGGCAGCTTCTGTTAATTTTATATAGTTTTCTTTTTTTGTTGCTTTCGCCGGCTGACCTGAATTTTGTGGTGGGCTTTCTGGTGTCATGGATTTGTACTGGCATGCAGATGTTCTTAAAAGATGACTGGGAAAGGTATGTTCTGTTAATATGTATTTTAGCCGGAAGTTGGTACTGTGTGGGAATCTGTGAATTCCTGCCGGTCCTTTTTTATGGATTCTGGACAAAAGAGAAACGGGGTATCATGATACTTGCTGTGGCAGGAGGGATATTTACAGGTGTGTCGGGGAATACGAATCTAAGTCATGGACAAATGTATCTTTTGATAGTTGGAATTTTACTGTCGCTTGTGTTGAAGTTAAAAGAAGAGGCTTATGAGGAGTTGGAACAGGAATACCGGAAAACCCGTGATGACAGTAAGGAAAGGAATCTGCTTTTACAAGAAAAGAATCGCAGCCTGATTGAGAAGCAGGACTATGAAATTTATACGGCAACACTTCAGGAGCGAAATCGCATTGCAAGAGAAATTCATGACAATGTGGGACATTTGCTTTCAAGATGCATCCTTATAGTGGGTGCAATGAAGATTGTAAATGAAGACAAAAAACTGTCCTCTTCCATTGAACAATTGGAGGAGTCGTTGAATACAGCCATGACCAGTGTGCGGGAGAGTGTCCATGACCTTCATGATGATTCTGTGAATCTGAGAGAAGTGACAGAAGAACTGGTGGGAGAGTTTACATTTTGCCCGGTAGATTTATCTTATGATATGGGATATGATGTTCCAAGAGAGATTAAATACGGCTTTATCGCAATTGTAAAAGAGGCACTTCACAATATTATAAGGCACAGTGATGCAAGTAAAGTGAAGATAGTCATGCGGGAGCACCCAGCGCTTTATCAGCTGATTGTGGAAGATAATGGGACTGTGAAAGAACCAATACAAAGTGGCGGAGCAAAAACTGTATCCAGGGAATTTCAGTCTGGACAGGGTATGGGACTTCGCAATATGAGCGACCGCGTCCGGATGCTTGGAGGCATGATGCAAATTGTAAGAAAAGAGGGATTTCGTATTTTTATTACGATTCCCAAGGAGGTATCTTAAAATGAGAATCGTGATTGCAGATGATGATATGCTTGTATCAGGAGCACTTAGGACGATTCTGGAAAAAGATCAGGATATAGAAGTTCAGGGTATTGCCTCAAATGGGAAGGAAGCTATAGAACTTTACCGGAAATATGAACCAGATGTGCTGCTGATGGATATCCGCATGAGTCCAATGAGCGGTCTGGAGGCATCGGAAGAGATTTTAAAAGAAAAATCAGAGGCAAAGATATTGCTCCTTACAACATTTTCTGATGACGAGTATATTGTAAAAGCGTTGAAATGTGGTGTGAAAGGATATCTTTTAAAACAGGATTATGCAAGTATTCTGCCGGCAATCCGGGCAGTGTGCACGGGGCAGACGGTGTTCGGAACTCAGATCATATCCAGACTGCCGGAACTTTTAGAGCGAAAGAGTGCTTTTGATTATGAGACTTATGAGATTACAGAAAAAGAACGCGCTGTTATGAAGCTTGTGGCAGACGGAAAGAGCAATAAAGAAATTGCAGGGGAAATGTTTTTAAGCGAGGGAACGATCCGAAATTATATCAGTGGGATTTTGGATAAATTGAATTTAAGAGACCGTACACAGCTTGCAGTTTTTTATCTCAGAAATTGCACATAAAATCATTGGCAATATCAGAATTGCAGCTGTGGATGAAAAATATAGAAAAAAAGAAGGAGAAATTGATGATGCAGAGTTTTGTACAGTATACCCCAACGAAAGTTGTATTTGGAAAAGACACGCAAAAAGAAGCTGGAAAGCTGGTCAGTGAATTGGAGATAACGAATGTCTTGTATATGGCGGTGGAAGTACAATCGATACAGCAAAAGGAATTGCGATAGGTGCTGCAAATCCGGGCACAGATATCTGGGAGTTCTGGAAGAAGATTATGATGCTATGAGTGAAATCATGTGGTGCGGAAGTATTTCCCATAACGGAATTACCGGACTTGGAAGACCAAAGGATTTTCTGTGTCATAAGCTGGGACATCAGCTTGGTGCAAAATTTGACGAAGCCCACGGTGCAACATTGTCTGCAGTCTGGGGAAGCTGGGCGAGATACGTCTATCATCTGGACGAAGCAAGATTTGCAAATTACGGAAGAAAAGTATGGAACATGGATGAGGAAAATGATGAAAAAACGGCTGTGGCAGCGATTGAGAAAACCGAAGAATTCTTCCGGTCTTTGCATATGCCGACTTGTCTGGGAGACATGAAAATGGGTGTACAGCCGGATGAAGTATTAAAAGAAATGGCTGGCAAGGCGACTGCAGGGGATACCATGAAAGTGGGTGCTTTCCAGAAAATGGGGGAAAAAGAGTTATATGAGATTTATAAAAAGGCAAACCACAGATAATCTAAATATTGACTGGCATGCATTTTACAGAAATGTATTTGCCTTAATTATTCCAATGGCGCTCCAGAATCTGATCAACGTCGGAGTGACTGCAGTTGATGTTATGATGCTTGGAAGAGTGGGAGAAAAAGTGTTGTCTGGTTCTTCGCTGGCAGGACAGATCCAGTTTATTATGATGCTGATTTTTTTCGGCATCACATCTGGAGCAACAGTACTGACAGCGCAGTACTGGGGAAAGAAAGATATCAGAACTATTGAGAAGATTCTTGGTATGGGACTTACAATCTCACTTGCAATTGCGGTAATTTTTATGACATTGGCCTTGACTATTCCGGGCCCTTTGATGCGTATTTTTACATCGGATCCGGAAGTAATTGCAGAGGGAGTGAAATACTTACGGATTGTTGGAATATCTTATCTTTTCATAGCGGTAACGCAGGTTTATCTGAATATTATGAGAAGTATTGAACGGGTGATGATTGCTACTTTTGTATATTTTATGTCTTTGGTTGTCAATGCAATTATGAATGCAATTTTGATTTTTGGACTTTTGGGATTTCCGGCACTTGGAATACAAGGAGCTGCAATCGGCACATTATGTGCCAGAATGACAGAGACATTGATCGTGCTTATTTATGCACATTTCATGAATCGGGATGTGAAAATTCGTCCTCGATTTATGATACAGATTGACAGGGCACTTGCAAAAGATTATCTAATCTATGCCATGCCGGTTGTGTTAAATGAAATGATGTGGGGACTTGGAGTCTCTGCGAATACTGCTGTCATCGGTCATCTTGGGAGCGCGGCAGTTGCATCAAATTCAGTTGCGCAAGTAGCGAGACAGCTTGCCCAGGTCGTTGTATTTGGAATTGCAAATGCGACAGCCGTCTATCTAGGTAAGACAATCGGGGAGCGTAAATTCGATTATGCGAAGGCTTATGCAAAAAGATTTATTCGGCTGGCACTTATTATGGGCTGTTGTGGTGCATGTGTAATTTTAATCTGTGCTCCGATTGCAAATACATTTCTTGTATTATCGCCTGAGGCAAAAGAATATCTTTATATGATGTTTGGCGTCATGTCTTATTTTGTCATTGCACAGGCAGTCAATACAACATTGGTAGTAGGTGTATTTCGCTCAGGAGGAGATACGAGATTCGGATTAATTCTGGATGTGTCTACGATGTGGGGATTTTCTATATTACTGGGTGCAGTCGCAGCATTTTTCTTACACGCAAGTGTACCGGTCGTTTATATACTTCTGATGAGTGATGAGCTGGTGAAATTACCGCTTACGCTAAAGCGGTACCGCAGTTACAAATGGCTCAAAGATGTCACGAGGAATAACCTGGAAATTTAAAGCTGTGAAAAAGGGAGTAAAAGCAAAGATTAAAGGTAATTCAAGGTTGATAAATTACCTGAAAAGGTAGTACAATAGATTCAGAGCTCAGAAATACAGAGCAGTTTCAGAATAATGAAAGAGAGGTATAGGATTATGAAAGTAATCGCAACAGAAAAAGCACCGGCAGCAATCGGACCATATTCACAGGCATATGTTAATAACGGAGTTCTTTATACATCCGGACAGCTTGGAATCAATCCTGAGACAGGAAATCTTGGCGGAGATACAATCGAAGAGCAGACTGAGTGGTCTTGCAAGAATGTAGGAGAGATTTTAAAAGCAGCAGGTACAGATTACGAGCATGTACTTAAAACAACATGTTTCCTGGCTGACATTGCTGATTTCGGAGCATTCAATGAAGTTTATGCAAAATATTTCACATCTAAACCGGCAAGAAGCTGTTTTGCAGTGAAAGATCTCCCTAAGGGAGCACTCTGCGAGATTGAAGTAATCGCAGCAGTAGAAGAGTAAAAGAGGCCAGAAAGGAAGTTTTAGTTATGTCAGAGAATCAGAAAGGATGCTCACCATCCGATTGCCAGGGGTGTGCACATGCAGGGACTTGTAATAGTAAACCGCAGGATTTTCATAAACCGGCGAATGCAAAATCACACATTCGTAATGTGATCGCAGTTGTCAGTGGAAAGGGCGGAGTCGGAAAATCGATGGTAACTGCATCATTGGCAAGAATGATGAGAGAACAAGGATTTTCTGTAGGAATTCTGGATGCAGATATTACAGGACCGTCTATTCCGAAGATGTATGGAATCCATGATACAGCAAAAGGAAGCGATGATGGAATCTTTCCGGAGATTGCAAAAGACGGAACAAAGATTATGTCTGTCAACCTGCTTTTACCGAATGAATCGGATCCGGTAATCTGGAGAGCACCGATTATTACAAGTGTTGTGACGCAGTTCTGGACAGATGTTATCTGGGGAGATCTGGATTATCTCTTTGTAGATATGCCGCCTGGAACTGGTGATGTTCCACTTACAGTATTCCAGTCTCTTCCGGTGAATGGAGCAGTGATCGTAACATCTCCACAGGATCTTGTGCGTATGATCGTAGAGAAAGCTTACAAGATGGTAAGACAGATGAATATTCCAGTGCTCGGAATCGTAGAGAATTACAGTTATCTGACTTGCCCGGATTGTGGAAAGAAGATTTCCGTATTTGGAGAAAGCCATATCGATGAAGTGGCAGCTGAGTTAGGTATTCCGGTTCTTGGTAAGATGCCGATTGATCCGGCTCTTTCTGAGATGGTAGAGAATGAGAAGTTCTATGAAGTTTCGAATGAGTACCTGGCAGATGCAGTAAATAAAATATAAGAAGATTACAAGGAATACTTTGAAAAATATTTGCTAATAAGAGTGCAGAGATGTACTTCATGTAACAATAAAAGAAAGAGTAACCGACTGATATGTGAGAAGAACGATATCAGTTGGTTATTCTTTTTTTATCCTAATTTCATGTAATTAAAATAATGTTGGTACCAAAAGCTCCAACTATGATGCCTACGGATTGTTTCGTGCTTTGCACTCCCACAATCCTCCCAATTATTCGCATATCGTGGG
>ENA-OPWX01002056-OPWX01002056.1-human-gut-metagenome-genome-assembly--contig:-NODE-2056-length-11687-cov-2.594911_pt1 | contig 11687 bp, 4 predicted proteins | sample MGYA00241514_ERZ502020 | MGnify/ENA primary metagenome ERZ502020 (study PRJEB25962, sample SAMEA2042105) | human gut metagenome | biome: human gut; feature: human-associated habitat; material: faeces... | reverse complement strand
GGGGCACCGAACTTGGGCACTTAATTATTCATGGTCTGAATGGGAATCAATGTACTTGCGGAGCGTCCGGTTGCCTAGAGGCACACGCTTCCGTAAGTGCGTTGATCGCCTTATATCGGCAACTATTGGAAAAGAACGGACGGGAGATACCTTCCCGTATCGACGGAAAATATATAGTAGAGCGCTATAAAGCTCAAGAGAAAGAGGCCGTACTCGCTATGGAGGATCATTTCCGGAATCTGTCCCTAGGCGTAGCGAGCCTTATCAACATTTTCGCTCCGCAAAAGGTGATTATCGGCGGAGGCATTTCGGAATCCGGAGATTTCTACATTGACAATATACGGGAGCAGGTCGGGAAATACGTGATGAAGGAAACCTCGTACTTCACGACTATCGAGCTTGCCCGATTAGGAAATAAGGCCGGATGCCTCGGGGCGGCGGCATTGGTGTTTAATCATTGAATCTATCTATCATGAATAAGAATAATTGGATCGTACTCCTCATCTTGTGTATTTGGTTTGTCATTTCTTTTGTTACCAATATATTAGGCCCTATGCTACCGATGATTATCGATAGTTTTGGGCTGAGCCTGACATTGGCCGCTTTCTTACCGTTCTCGTTTTTCTTGGCATATGGCATCATGTCGATCCCGGCAGGAATGATCATCGAGCGTTTCGGGGGAAAGATTTCCTTATTGATCGCTTTCAGTCTGGCGTTTTTGGGTGCGGGGCTTTTCGTCATGTTCCCGACCTACCCTATCGTATTAACTTCCCTTTTCGCTATCGGTCTGGGCATGGCGATGCTACAGGTGATCATATTGCCTTTGATGCGTGAGGCGGGTGGAGAGAAAAAATATGCCTTTAATCAGGTATTGGCCCAGATCGTATTCGGGGCCGCTTCTTTCATGAGCCCGTTCGTCTTGGCCGGACTTATGCGAAAATTAACCGGTGAGGATTCGGCAAACGACTTCTTCATCCGTTTCCTCAAAGGGATAACGCCGGAGAGCTTACCTTGGAGCTCGCTCTATTTTATCTTTACGATTGTTTTTGTCATCATGTTAGTGGTTATCTCTTATGTCAAATTCCCGAAAGTAGAATTAAAGGAAGATGAGAAGGCGGGAACGGTACAGAATTATAAGGAATTGCTTAGGCAAAAACAAGTTATATTCTATTTCTTAGGGATTATCGCTTATGTGGGAACCGAGCAAGGATTGGCGAATTGGATGAGCCTTTTCTTGAATATGTATCATGGGGTCAGCCCGGAAGGAGCCGGGGCTACTACGGTTGCTTGGTTCTGGGGATTGATGTCCATCGGCTGCTTGTTGGGATTGGTGATCGTTAAGTTAATCGACTCAAAGCTGATGTTACGTATCTTCTCGATGATAGCGATCCTTAATTTAGCGATAGCGCTCTTCGGTCCTACGCAAGTAGCAATTATCGCTTTCGCTTGTTGCGGCTTCTCGATCTCGATCATGTTTTCGGTGATATTCGCCTTAGCCCTTAACTCCGTGGATAAGCATCATGGGGCTTTTTCCGGTATCCTGTGTACGGGTATTTTCGGTGGGGCATTGATTCCGTTCATCATTGGGGGACTTGGAGATCTGATCGGGTTGCGCTATTCCATGTTTTTCCTATTTATCACGCTGGGCTATATCTTGAGTATTTCCTATTGGGCAAAACCATTGGTCAAGAATGAGACCGTCAGCCTTAAGGAATTATTGAAGCAGTTAAACCGTACAAAATAAATATGTATATCTTTGGCCTATAAAATTATCATCCATGAAAAAAGAATCAATCTACCTCGTTCTGGCATTTTTTATACTTTGCGCTCACTCTTTATATGCGAATAAAAGCGTGCGGTTGGCTTCTCCAAACGGAAAGATCAAGTTTTCCTTGGCTTTGGATAAGAATAGCCCGGTATACAGCGTAACATTTAATAAGCAGACCTTGATCCAAGACTCCCCATTGACGCTGACTTTCGATAATGGGGCGTTCGGGGAAAATGTAAAGATCAACAAACCCGTGTTCAGCACGAAGGAAGAGACCTACGAACTGATCGTCGGTAAGGCGAAACATATACATAGCCTTTCCAAAGAGGTAATCATCCCGCTAGAGGAAACCGTTCAGCCTTTTCGCAAGATTAATCTGGTCGTAAGGGCTTTCGATGACGGTATCGCCTTCCGCTATGAGTTTCCGAAGCAAAAAGGATGGGATTCGTATATCATGTATGACGAGGGAACCACCTTCAACCTACAAGGTAACCCGAGCGTAACCACATTATTCCTCCCCAACTACCAAAGTTCCCACGAAGGTAAATATACGGTCACGGATTATGCCGACATGGATAATAAACGATTGATGGATATGCCCGCCCTGTTCTCTTTCCCGAACCATGTTTATATGGCGATTACCGAGGCGGCAGTTCGTGATTACGCCGGTATGTACCTATGGAAAGAAAACGGGGCTCTTCTCGGGAAACTATCACCTAAACTGGGACAAGAACGTATCAAGGTAGAGGCATCCCTACCCCATCAATCTCCTTGGCGGGTCTTGATGATCAGCGATCAAATCGGTTCCTTGATAGCGTCCAATATCCTTACGAATCTCAATGAGCCTTGTAAGATAGAGGATACGTCTTGGATTAAGCCGGGTAAGACTACTTTTACGTGGTGGAACGGAAATGTCGTTCCGGATACGACTTTCCTTGGCGGAAACAATTTCCCCACGAATAAATATTACATTGATTTCGTAGCCCGTAACGGATTGGATTATCACTCGATCTACGGGAACGCCGAGCAAGCTTGGTATGACGAGGATGGAGCCGGATTCGGTTCTCCGGGCCCGAAAGCGGACATCTTGAAAGTCGTTCCGAGCCTTAATATGCAGGAGATTTGCGATTACGCCAAGAGCCAAGGCGTACGTATCCATTTATGGACCAACTGGAAGCCTCTGTACGCGAAGATAGACGAGGCTTTCGCCCAATTCGAGAAATGGGGAATCGCCGGTATGATGATCGATTTCATGGATCGAGACGATCAAGAGATGATCCGCATCCAAGAAGAGTTCTTGGCGAAGGCGGCCAAGCATCATCTATTCGTGCAATTCCACGGAGCTTGCAAGCCGTCTGGATTGAACCGTACCTATCCCAATGAGTTCACCCGCGAGGGTACGCTTAATTATGAGCATTGTAAATGGGACAAGGATACCGATGCGGATCATGACATCCATATGCCTTTTACCCGTTTGTTAGCGGGAGCGACTGATTATCATTTAGGAGGTTTCCGCTCTTTGCCAAGGGATAAGTTCAAGAACCAAGAACGTAACCCTTACGTAATGAGTACCCGTTGCCATATGTTAGCGATGTACGTGGTATTAGAGAGCTATCTCGGCATGATTTGCGATACGCCGGAGGCTTACGAGGGACAACCGGGATTCGAGTTCCTGAAAGCCGTGCCTACGACTTGGGACCAAACAGTCGTTCCGAACGCTTCCGTCAATGAATACGTAACGATCGCCCGCAAAAAGGGAGAGGATTGGTTTGTCGGTACGATCAATAACAGCCAAGCACGCAGTATCGATGTAGACCTCAAGTTCTTGGATAAGGACAAGAAATATAAGATAACGATCTATAAAGATGCTGAAGATACGAATATAGACTCGAACAAACTCGTAAAAGAGGTTAAGGAGATCACCTACAGGGATAAAATCACCCTTCCGCTGGCCTCCGACGGAGGATCGGTCTTTCATATTCAACCCATCTGACGCAATCCACCCACTGCAACCCGGGTTGCAGTGGTACTGCAAGGCTGATGCAGTAATACTGCAACGCCCATACAGTAACGCTGCAACGCCCGTGCAGTAACAAGACACAAAGCTTTCGGATAAAAGCAAGTATTGGAGGAACCGGAACAATTGATTACTTTTGTCCTCAAAAGTATATAAATGAGTTACAATTGGAATACACGGACGGAACTTTTGTTCGGAGCGGAGCGTATGGAGCGCTTATCCCGTAGCCATGTATTGGTAGTTGGACTGGGAGGTGTAGGAGCTTATGCCGCCGAGCAGATTTGCCGGGCCGGAGTAGGAAAGATGACGATCATAGACGCCGATACGGTAAACGAGAGTAATATCAACCGCCAATTGCCCGCCCTTCATTCCACCCTAGGGATGCCGAAAGCCGAGGTCGTAGCCAAGCGTTTGCTCGATATCAATCCCCAGTTGCAACTAACCGTCCTAAATGAATTCCTGCGAGACGAACGGACGGAGGAGGTACTCCTATCGGCCCCTCTCGATTTCGTGGTAGATGCCATCGATTCCCTAAGTCCCAAGGTATACCTGATGTACCAAGCATATATCCATAAGATCCCCATCGTGTCCTCCATGGGGGCGGGCGCTAAGGTAGACCCGTCCTTGGTACGGATTGCGGATATCTCCAAGACAATCAATTGCGCCCTTGCGAAAGCGGTGCGGAAACGGTTGCGTCCTCTAGGCGTAAGCAAAGGGATTCCCGTCGTATTTTCCACCGAGTTCGCCGATCCGGACGCCGTGATCGAAGTTGAAAACGAAACATGTAAACGTACGACCACGGGAACGGTCTCTTATATGCCGGCAACGTTCGGTTGTTTCCTTGCCTCGCACGTCCTAAGAAACTTGATATGATACAAACCGAAGGAATAACGAAAAGTTTCGGTGCCTTACAAGTATTGAAAGGCATCGACCTCACGATAAACAAGGGCGAGGTTGTCGCTATCGTAGGCCCCAGCGGAGCGGGTAAGACAACCTTGTTGCAAATCATCGGCACGCTCGACGCACCGGATAGCGGGCGGCTGGTTATCAATGGCACGGAGACAAGACGATTGGGCGATAAGGAATTGGCGGCTTTCCGCAACCGGAATATCGGCTTCGTCTTCCAGTTCCATCAATTACTGCCGGAGTTCACGGCCTTGGAGAACGTGATGATCCCGGCGCTGATCGCCAAGGAGAAATCGGCCGTGGCCGAGAAGCGGGCGAAAGAGATGCTGGACTTCCTAAAACTCTCCGATCGCATGACACACAAGCCTGCCGAGTTATCCGGTGGAGAGAAACAACGGGTAGCGGTAGCCCGTGCGCTTATCAACAATCCGGCGGTTATCCTAGCCGACGAACCTTCCGGAAGTCTCGATACCAAGAACAAGGAAGAATTGCACGCCCTCTTTTTCGAGTTAAGAGACCAGATGAACCAGACGTTCGTCATCGTGACACATGACGAACAACTGGCTACAAATACAGACCGTGTAATCCATATTAGAGATGGAGTGGTAGAAGCTGCTTATTGAACCCGCAGCTTCACCGTCTTCTGGTCGTGGGCGATCTCCGCACGGATGATGTAGATGCCTGCCGGGAGAGCGAACGTATAAGTCGGACGAGCGGGATATAAGGTACGTACCAAACGACCCATCGGTGTAAACACTTGTATCCGCTTCAACGCCTCGCTAGCACTGGCCACTACCCTACCCGATACGGCGGAATAGACAGAGATAGATTCTACGTTGTCTACCCCCTCATTACCGGTAGGCGAGCCCGCACTTAGGAAGTAACGTCCATGGCTGCTACCGTCCAAACGCAAGGTATACGTATTGTCCGACAGCTCCGTACTTTTACGGGTCACGGCATCGTACAGGTAAAGCGTCTCCGCCCAATCGCCGATACCCTCTATCGTCAATGTAACCTCGCCCTTACCCTCGTCGGCATATACGCCAAGGGGCACTTGGTCGATCCGTCGTACTACGTTCACGCCCACGGCACGAGTCCCGGCGATAGTGTACACCTGCGGGATCTCCTCCAGTTCCGTATCCAGCAAGATTACGGCATCCTTATCTGCCTCATAGCTGTTCGTAGCATCATCCTGCCGCGTCAGCAAGGCCGTGCTGCGATATGCATCTCGCTCCGCTGTCAGCCTCAATACCGGGTTCTTGGCCGTAGCGGTACGCAAGGAAGAAGAGACCTTCTCCGGCTCTCCTTGCATCATGGAGGGATCGAAATGAACGACCTTCAGATCGGCACCGGTTGTCGTACCTTCCGCTTTCGTTTTGGCCGCATCTTTCAGCTCTACAAAGAAGGCCTGCATGGGGGCGATAACGGCTCCAGAAGTAGCATCAGTATCTCCATTTTCCCATGCCACATCAGGCGTACCGACAACAAGCCCCTCTCCAATCTTCGTATCCAATGTCCAATATTTTTGCGCTAAGATAGTCTCATTCCCTTTCAAGAAACGAGCGATATCCAACGGATACATATACGGATTACCCAGCAGGAAGTGCTTACCGTCGCCATCAGCAATGACACGGACGGTTCCATTATCCGTATTCCACCATTCTTCCGTTCCATTCGCATCTGTCAATACCACCTCGATAGGCTCGTTATCCGCCAGCTTGCCGGCATTGATCCGTTCCGCTAAAGTCGGGGCTTTGGTCATGGCGGCTCTCAATGTAGCGTTTTTCGTCTCCGGTTTCCACGGTTCATAGTCGTAAGAGTCATCCGCTTTCGGCAGGCGTACCAAGACATTTCCATTCAAAGCACCCGCATTCTTCTTTTCTACGCTGGCATAGAATCCCTTTCCTAACGCATAAGGGACGTTCACATCGTTGTATTCACGGCTCCAATTGGATTGGACTACCTCGTAATGAGTTGTATCCAAATCACTATCCGGAAAAGAAACTGTTTGATCTGCTCCATCCTTCGGCACGTACATCGTGATCGCCTTGTCCCAGGCTTTCTGGTAGAAGGCAGGGGCCTGACGATCGTTATCAGCCGTGCTGTAGGTGATATCGGCGAAAGCATAGGTGTTCTGACGGCCCGTGTTCTTCACGGTGTACATATCACCGGCGAATACGCTTTGCAGGGGCGATGCCATCCAATATTTCGCATTAGGTGTCATTTCGAATTCCACACGGGCGGTGTCATACGTCAAGAGTTGCTGACAGCGTAACTGCGCCTCGGGTTTGAAATAGATGGCCTTTACCTTATTTATATAGTACGGAGCTACGATAAGTCCTTTATCATTCTTATTTACCGCCATATCATATTGGATATATTGGGTAGCCTTTGTTTTAGATGTCGTATCAATTCCTTGCAGTAAATTCTTATCCTCTTTCAAGTCTTCCAATTCCAGCGTCTGCCCTTCCGGGATCGTGATACGGGTGAAATGAAGCGGGGCGAAAGCGGCGGTCACAAGATCATTACCGTTGGCATCCGTACCGTCTGTTCCCTTTGGATCTATATACAATTCCCCTTTCGTAGACTGATGCCAGTTAGCGTCATTATACCATGCCTCGCCGGTGTTTGTACCCTGCCAAGTCAGATACTCCGGTACGATCTTGACAAGCAAGGTAGCATATCCCTCGCAAGAGCCTTTTACGAAAATTCCGTCCTTATATTCACCGAATGGAATATAGAGTGAATAGATTTGGCCTTCGGCGAAGTCTTTATAAGCATCCTCATTAAAGGTCATCGAGAATAATCCGCCGCCATTATCACTTCCACCTTTAGCTTTCGCAGACAAATTCGTCAACTTACCTACCGCAGTATACGTCTGCCCTTGTCGCAAGAATATAGTCGTAGCCTCATCATCCTTGTCACCATACGGCATACCTAATTGGTTAGATTCTTTCATACCCATTGTCAGGCCTTCTCCTTGAACGGGAATATCCGTTATGCTTCCCTCCATGATATTCGGCAAGCCGATACGCAGGGGTACATAGGGATAATACTCCATTCCTTCCGGGTACTCCACATCCGGGAAACCGGCAAGTAGTGTCGGAGCGGGAGCGGCTTCCATTGTTAATTCGTGAGGCTCATTACAAAAGAGCCATATACGTCCCTTTTCATCCTCATGATCATCAGGCAAGTAAGGAATCGCCACCACCTTTTCTGTCCAGCGGAACTCTGCTTTTCCATACTCACCACCAATCACTAATCGTGGCTCGTTGTCTACATCACCCAAAAGCAATTCCTTCAATTGTCGGGTTACCTCTTCCTTGTAGTTTTCTTCGCAGTACCGAATCAAACCATCCGCAGAAGCTTCAGAACCCTTAAGCTCATCTCTATAAGAGCGCAATATATCCGTTAACCCCAGCTTTCCGTCAAGAGTTGCAAAAGCCGACGAATCTCCCAAGAACCAATCGAATGTATATGGAACATCAGGGAAAACTTTTTCAAACTCATCTGTTACCCCAAGTGAATTATTGTCGTCATCTACTTCTTCCACCAACACGGTAGCCTTTTCAATCACGCTGATCCGTCCCTCGCAAGCGATCGCACCCTCCGGGAACTGGGTCTTGGTATTTGCCACGATCGTAACGGATGGGAGTACGGTGAAAGGAATCGTCAGAAGGCAAGGATCTTGGAAACTACTTCCCGCATATTTATTCGGGAAATCCACGACTCCTTCATCAGTTACAGTAGCGGCCGCACTAAAAATCACCACATCATACTGGCCGGAAGCAGCATTCTCTTTACTTCCAAAATTTCGCTCGCCTTTATACCTCAGCTCTGTCTTGTTCACATCAATGGCACTCAACTGGATGATATTTTCATCTGCCGCATCCCACCAAGGCACACGAGGACGAGAGATACCCATCACCGAACATACGGCTCGTATCAATTGTTCATATATCTCATAACCGTTCATGACCGCATCTATATTAATATTTTGCGGATCCGGTACGATATAGTCCCAATTTTGTTTTTGACAAAGTGTTTCCAAACCCTCTGTCAAATAGTTGATATAGGCTGCCTTATCCTCGTATGGTCCACCATATTTTTTTGTAACGAGTGTGTCTATATCCGCATTCCAAACGTTGGTCTTGGCATCGTATAAGAAATCATTGATCATACGTAGGTTGACAACAATCTGCCGATGCATTGCGGTCTCATAACTTGTCAGACCTTGAAATCCATCATGATTTAACCCTTTCTCTGTCGGAACGATGATACGATACACTTTGCTTCGATTGTTATAGTTCTCATTCGCATAGTCCTTCAAATCCGTATTCAATGTAATCCAGTCTTCAGGCTTGTCTATATCCCCGGTTTCCTTTTTATCGGTAGCTCCGACATAAACGTTTCCAATCGTTTCATTAAGACTCTCTTTTCTTTTCTTCGGATCACTCCCCATCAAACCATAGCGGTATTTCCATATATGCTTTGAGTCTTCCGTAACACCGTCTTTCATTCTATCTTTAATGGTAGCCAACGCATCCGGTTGAATGCTCCAGCCCATATTCTGAAGCAAAAGCTCATATTCCGTAGAAACGGTCAGGTTGGCAGAAGAACACACGTCTACTCGTTTCACGTCGATCTTGGGCTTGGTGCGGTAGATACGCAGACCATCGATGGCGTAGTCCGCACCGTTAGAGTGAAGGGTGTTGTTTTGTACTTCCAGATAATATTTTTCATAACCAACAAGCGATTCGGGCACAGAGAAGGTGTACATTAATTGTTGCCATTTGCCGATGTTACGATTTGTCCAAGATCCCCCATTTACAATTGAATCTTGGAGCGCATTTCCCGAAGAAAAACGGTGTAAAATGACTTCAACCTCTTTACCATCCTCCCCCTTCTTCACTCCGATAAAATTCATATTAATATTAGGAGGAAGAGTACTTCTAGCGGAGGAAAGAGTCATATCATTCACCCAAAAATTAACCAGAATACCAGTATGCTGGCATATCGTACCATCCAATTCCATTTTCACCAAGCGTCCCGGCAAATTCGCTGCATCTACATAAAAGAAATAGCCTAATGATTTTTTTCCCGTATTATAATAAGTCCGATCGTAGATTCCTTCTTTACTAGGAGAGCTACCAAGGAGCATAATCCAACGATATTTTCTGTTAGCAATTGATTCATTATTCGTTGATATTCCCTCTATATTCGCAGTACGAAATAATCCATATTGATTTTGCAGGGGTTTAAGATTATTTTCTATGATGTGATTCTTATAATCATACGGGGCATACTCTGTAATTCCCAAATCCAACCATTTCCCGCTTTCTGGAAAACCAATCGGTGCTATATTGTTCTCCGAGTTTAACTCATCTACGGATATAGTATCACCCCGGTCGAAATTTATATGCCCGATTCTCTCATAAAGATCCGGATGATTATCCGGGTTACGTCTTGTATCATCGGATATTTCTTGCCCCGACTGCAACATAAAACCATAATCACCGGGGATAAGCTTGTATTGAGCTAGCACAGGACTCTTCTTGCCACTTGCACTTATCGCCCGCACATCATACTTCACAAAATCCGTGTTTACCTCTATCGAACTTATCATCTGCTTCCAATGAAGTTTATCTCCCGATTCAATATTTGTCCATGTCCCTCCATCTTTGCGATATTGGTAATAATCTCCCTGCACAATAGTTCTATTATCATCATCGTACCACGCATAGTTATTGGCAATTTGGCCCAATTGTATATTGATCGTCTTGCTGTTTTCAGGAACGTATATATCCTCTTTAATAAAAGGAATCATATCATTCGCTCCGGAAGCTTTTATTCGCTCAGCGATCTCCTTAGCCGGACGAATAACGAACTTATAGCGTACGGAAAGGGTTGGTTCTGTAAATTCCTTGGAAGCTATGTTTTTATCATTATAATCTGTATTTTGGCTCACATCACAAAAAACAACATCGTCTTTCACCGTCTGTACTTGATATTCAATCGTAGACGCTCCCGGTACATTTTTGCCTGTGGCAAAACCTTTATACCAAAAAAGAGAAGTTCCTGCATCCCGTAAACAAGTAGGATACTTGTTCGGTTCTAAGGAACCTCCCTCCACAAAAGAACCATCATCCATAGGATTTACATCTTTACCTTTTATATTATCCTTTGTCAAGGTTTCACCATCCAATCGATACCAACGGACATACCAATCATACTCTGATAGATGAACACTTCTCAACTCCGGAATAAACAACTCCCTCGCTTCCCCGTCCGCTATATACACCGTATCCACACGTTCTGTAATATCGGTTTGGGGTGAACCATTCTTATAATTGATTGTGTACGTCTGCCCCCACGCCGGCGCAACCGCACCGGCGGACAGGATCAGCAAGCAAGTTAATAACAGGGATTTATATCGTAGGTTGATTGATGGTTTCATCCGTCAGGTCCTCCTTTCTTAGTTTGTTGTTGTTATATTATGGTTGTTGTTGTTGTTCGTAGTTTCTTATTTGAATGGTGTAAGGGATTTGCATCTCTTGCTCCATGTTATCGCCGTATTTTATCACAAGTGTGAGGATGACCGTGGCATCCGCTTCTCCGCCCAGTTCTTGGGTACGGACCGTGAAAGAGCCAGCTTTCTTCAGACCGCCTTGTCCCGTACCCGGCGTAAGCGCGGTTTCGGGAATATCCAATTTCGCATCCGTCTCAAAGCTCGTTCCGTCTACGTTTATGGCCGTGATTAGCGGTTTATTCGCACTGGCATTCTTCCAGCTGACGGAACTGTACTTCTCTGTCGCGACATTTCCCCCCTCATTTACCTCATAGCCCTTGATGGAGAAATCTCCTGTCACGCCATCTATGTTGGATATCTCGAAACGGATCGACAAGTCGCCGGCGGCTTGCAGGGTGTGTTCTACAGGTGTCAGGATCTGCACGCCCGTCTTCTCACCATAGACCAAGGCGGTCGGGTAGACTCCG
>ENA-OPWX01002031-OPWX01002031.1-human-gut-metagenome-genome-assembly--contig:-NODE-2031-length-11797-cov-2.577244_pt1 | contig 11797 bp, 10 predicted proteins | sample MGYA00241514_ERZ502020 | MGnify/ENA primary metagenome ERZ502020 (study PRJEB25962, sample SAMEA2042105) | human gut metagenome | biome: human gut; feature: human-associated habitat; material: faeces... | reverse complement strand
AAGGTATTTCCGCTTTTTAATTATTCAGTTGTAACACATGTATTGTAATCCTACATAACATATTCCTTTTCGACTTTCAAAATAATTGCCTAAGTTATCACTGTATGATATAATAAATAAGATTATGGACAGTTCAAAGTATCCGAGACCACTGAAAAATATATTTTTCGTAAAATATGTTTTTCAGTAGTTTCGGGACATTTGTAAAAACCGTTCACGATTGATGACAACATAGATTGAAAAGGAGAATAACATGTACAAAATGTATGAAATGGAACTTGCAGGCAGAACACTGCGTGTAGATGTAGACAGAGTTGCCAAACAGGCAAACGGCGCTGTTCTGATGCATTACGGAGACACAACTGTTTTGTGTACATCAACGGCATCTGAAAAGCCAAGAGACGGAATTGATTTTTTCCCTCTTAGTGTTGAATATAACGAAAGACTTTACGCTGTCGGAAAAATCCCGGGAGGATTTAATAAAAGAGAAGGGAAAGCATCCGAAAACGCAATTTTAACCGACCGAGTTATCGACCGTCCGATGCGCCCTCTTTTCCCGAAAGATTATCGAAATGACGTAACTTTGGAAAACCTTGTAATGTCAGTAGATCAGGACTGCAGCCCGGAACTTACCGCAATGCTTGGAGCTTCTCTTGCGACAAGTATTTCCGATATTCCGTTTGACGGCCCGATATCTACAACACAGGTCGGACTCATTGACGGAGAGTTTGTGTTTAACCCGACGGCAGCTCAAAGAGAAGTTTCTGATCTCGCACTTACGGTTGCTTCTACAAAAGAAAAAGTGATTATGATCGAAGCCGGAGCGAACGAAGTTCCGGAAGACCGCATGATCGAAGCAATTTTTGTAGCACATGAATTAAACCAGAAAGTCATTGCTTTTTTCGATACGATCGTTGCAGAATGCGGAAAGCCGAAACATGAGTATGAAAGCTGTGCGATTCCCGAAGAACTGTTTGACGCAATCAAAGAAATCGTACCGCCTGCCGAAATGGAACAAGCTGTATTTACAGACGAAAAGCAGATAAGAGAAGACAATATTCGTCAGATTACAGAAAAATTAGAAGAAGCATTTATAGATAATGAAGAATGGCTCTCTCTCCTTGGCGAAGCCATTTACCAATATCAGAAAAAAACTGTAAGAAAAATGATCTTAAAAGATCACAAACGTCCGGACGGACGCGCTATCGATCAGATCAGACCTCTTGCAGCAGAAGTGGATCTTCTTCCAAGAGTCCATGGTTCTGCAATGTTTACAAGAGGACAGACCCAGATTTGTACGGTAACGACACTGGCGCCTTTGTCTGAAGCACAAAGACTTGACGGTCTTGATGAATCAGAAACGACTAAGCGATATATGCACCATTATAATTTCCCTTCATATTCTGTAGGTGAAACAAAACCGTCAAGAGGACCTGGAAGACGTGAGATCGGACATGGTGCGCTGGCAGAAAGAGCTCTTCTCCCGGTACTTCCAAGCGAAGCCGAATTTCCATATGCCATCCGTACAGTATCTGAAACATTTGAATCAAACGGCTCTACTTCACAGGCAAGCGTATGCGCATCCAGTATGTCGCTTATGACAGCCGGAGTACCGATCAAAGCTGCAGTAGCCGGTATTTCCGCAGGTCTTGTAACTGGAGATACAGACGATGACTATCTTGTTCTTACCGATATCCAGGGACTGGAAGACTTCTTCGGAGATATGGACTTTAAAGTAGCCGGTACACATAAAGGTATTACAGCTATTCAAATGGATATTAAGATTCACGGACTTACAAGACCGATCATTGAAGAGGCAATTTCTGCGACAAAGAAAGCCAGAACCTATATCATTGACGAAATCATGAATAAGGCAATTTCTGAGCCAAGAGCAGAAGTCGGTGAATTTGCACCTAAGATCATTCAGATGCAGATCGATCCGCAAAAGATCGGCGATGTTGTAGGACAGCGCGGAAAAACGATTAACGCAATCATCGAACAGACAGGTGTGAAGATTGACATTGATGATGAAGGTTCCGTTTCCATTTGTGGTACAGAAAAAACAGCAATGGAAAAAGCTGCGAAGATCATACACACGATCGTAACCGACTTTGAAGCAGGTCAGGTCTTTGAAGGAAAAGTTATAAGTATTAAAGAATTTGGCGCTTTTCTTGAGTTTGCACCGGGAAAAGAAGGTCTCGTTCATATCTCAAAAATCGCTAAAGAACGTGTAAATAAAGTTGAAGATGTACTCTCTCTCGGAGATGTTGTAAAAGCTGTTTGCCTTGGAAAAGACAAAATGGGAAGATTCAGCTTCAGCATCAGAGACGTTGCAGAATAATAATTAAGGGCAAGTTGAGATAGCGTAGTAGAGGCAAAATTTCCCAATCGCCCTCATCCCGCCCAAATTAAAAATTGAGACTCAGTACGGAGGATGATTCCTCTGTATTGGGTCTTTTTCTAAAACGGTCGTACACACCAAGATCCTTCCAGACAAGGAATTAGACTTTCCGTCATATAAAAAAGGAACAGATCAAATCTGCCCCTTTTTTGCTTACATTGAAACCTCTGGCTATTTTCTGAGTCCGAGTTTCTCAATCAATGCACGATATCTTTCAATATCTACTTTTTTAAGATATGCAAGAAGACCTCTTCTCTGTCCTACCATCTTAAGAAGACCTCTTCTTGAGTGGTGATCTTTCGGGTTTGCTTTGAAGTGATCTGTCAGTTCGTTGATTCTTGCTGTAAGAATTGCGATCTGTACTTCCGGTGATCCTGTATCACCTTCGCTTCTTCCATACTCTTTGATGATTGCCTGCTTTTTGTCCTTTGCGATCATGTTGTAACTCCTCCTTAAATACTTTTATAAACGCCTGATATTAAGTAACGGTCGGAGTGATCCGATTACCGAACATCGGCTGGTTTTCTAACCTCAAGTAGTATATCATATGCCACTTACAATGTAAAGAATTTATTTTAGATTTCTTTTGAAGCCTTAAAGTAGTCTTTTCCATAACGGAGATCTTTCGCCACTTGTTTTTTTAATTCGTTCACAGAAGAAAATCTTATCTCGGGTCTTTCAAAATCACAAAATTCCACCGTAATTTCTTTCCCGTATGCATCTCCTTCATAATCATAAACAAATACTTCGACAAGACGCTTGTGTTCTTCCGTAACTGTCGGCTTCACCCCTACGTTTCCAATGCCGTTGTACCATTTTCCGTCTATATTGATACGGCAGACATACACTCCGAATCTTGGCAGTATTTTTTTTTCTTCAGGCTCGACATTCATTGTAGGAAAGCCGAGCGTCCGCCCCAGTTGTCTGCCATGCCGAACAATTCCGGTTACTCCATACCGATATCCGAGAAGCTCTGCCGCAAGAGTTACATTGCCTTGTGAAAGGACATCTCTGATATAAGTACTGCTGATCACGATCTGATCATATCGTTCTTTTTCGATGACATCCAGCGTATATCCCCCTTTTTCGGAAAACATTTTCAATATTTCTGTATTTCCTCGTTTTTCATGACCAAAAGCAAAGTCTGTTCCTACAACAATATGCGCCGCATGAAGTTTTTCGCACAAGATGTTCTTAATAAACACTTCCGCTTCCATTTCACGCAGTTCTTTCGTAAAAGGATATTCGATCAAACAATCGATTTTCCCTTCAAGATGACTCCGCCTCTCCTGCTTTGTCATTAACGACTCCCGGTGCATATCGAAAGCACAGAGGACGCTTTTACAATTTTCTCCCGAATAAGCGCATATTTTATCGATCAGTTTTTGATGTCCTTTATGAAGACCGTCAAACTTGCCGAGAGTTAACGCTGTCTTTTCTATTCCTGCATATTGCTCAATCCCCGTGATGTACTCCATGATCTACTCTTCCTTTTATCCGCTTCATATCATTCTCATCTCATTTACATAATTTGAAACGAATTTTTCTATTTTCCATCAGGATCGAAAAACATTTTTTCGATTCTGAATAACTGCCTTTGTTTTTGATAAGAGTATATAGCGATAAACCGTCCCTGCTCATCGTATACTCTATATTTTTTATATCTAGAAAAAATGTCGGAAAGATCATCCTCTCCTCCGTCTTTTCCGGGTAAAATCAAATTTTTCGCAGACTCTTTCGGAAAAGGATTTCCGTTATATGCCAACTGAGCCTGGCGTCCTGTTACGATTATCTTAGGATATTCGACAAATACTTCATCCAGAGGCAATATTATTTCTTCTGTCCTTCCTTCATTCTTCGCCTTTTCAATATCTGCAAGCTTCATACTGTCTTTTAACTCAAACCGACTGACTTTTGTACGAAGCAGTGATTCCATACATCCGCCAACGCCAAGAACTTCTCCTACATCATTACATAAAGTACGGATATATGTTCCCTTTGAACAAGAAACTTCCATCCGTATGCGAGGAAGTTTCATTTCCTTGATCCGAATGTCATAAATCTGTACTTTTCTGCTTTTCCGTTCTACGACTTTCCCTTCCCGAGCCAATTCATAAAGCTTTTTTCCATTTACTTTTAGTGCAGAATACATAGGAGGAATCTGATCATATTCCCCTATAAAACTTTCAATACATTTTTTTGCTGTTTCTTCAGTGATTTCCGATGGATCACATTCTTTTAAAACAGTCCCTGTAATATCTTGAGTATCTGTTTCTTTTCCAAGCAAAAGCACCGCTTCATACGTTTTATCTTTATCTGTCAGCAGATCACATACTTTTGTTGCCCGTCCAAGACATACCGGAAGCACTCCTTCCGCATCCGGGTCAAGCGTTCCGGTATGACCGATCTTCTTTTGTCCGAAGATTCCCCGAAGACGAGCCACCACATCATGCGATGTATAACCTTTTTCTTTGTAAATATTTAAAATTCCGTTTATCATACTTCTGATTCTAGTCCTTATTTCATTGCGGAATCACTGATTTTTCTTCCAGTTTTTCAAACTGACGGGCGATCTGCTCGGTAATATTGTTGATCACGTCATGTGCAGATCCTGTCATTGTCACACCTGCCGCCCGTATGTGTCCGCCGCCTCCGAAATGTTTTGCGATTACACTCACATCAATATATTGTTTAGAACGAAGGCTTACTTTATATTTTTGAGGTTCAAGCTCATGTAAGAAGATAGCGACTTCCACACCTTTTGTCTGCCTGAGAATACTTACTACCCCTTCCAGATCAGACGGCTCTGCATGGAAAAATTCCATCGAACTTTTGCGGATAACCGACACAACGCATTGACGATCCATAATGAGCATACTCTCAAGGAGCGCTCTTCCCAAAATCTGGTTTTGCACATATGTTTTTTCGTAAAAGGTTTGCTCAATGATCGCGTTTCCGTTTATCCCTTTTCTCATCAGTTTAGCCGCATTTTCCATCGTTTCCGGCGATGTGCACGAATATCTGAAAACACCTGTATCGTGAGCAATTCCCATATAAAGAGCTTCTGCCGATTCTTTTGATATTTTCTCTTCATCGAGCAAAGTAACTACAAGCTCAGACGTAGAACTTGCATCCGGAACAATATAGTTCAAGTCTGCAAACGATTCGTTGCTGATGTGATGATCGATGCAAACCGTCTCTTTTGCGTTTTCAAAGACCGAACTTGAAAATCCAAGTCTCATCGGATCTGCACAATCAAGACAGATAAACAGATCATACGGCGTTTCGTTATTGTTTACTTCTGAACGAACTTCATCTGTTCCTTTGATCAGACGAAATGTCTCAGGTATTTTTTCCAGATAAACGTCTGTCTGAATATGCGGATATTCTTGTTTTAAATAAAGATATAACCCCATTACCGATCCGATGCAATCGCCATCCGGGCGGACGTGTCCGCCCAGGGCAATTTTTTTCTTCTCTTTCAGCAGCTCTTTTAAATCAATTTTTTTACTATTCATCAATATCACCGGCCTCATCTTTCAGATCCTTTGTAACCTCGTCGATCTTCTTGCTGATATTTACGCCATATTCGATCGACTGATCTACAATAAACTTAATCTCCGGAGTGTTTCTCATATTAATCGTTCTGGCAAGCTCACGACGGATAAATCCTTCAGCGCTTTGCAGCCCTTTGATCGTATCCTGCTGTGCCTTTTCATCTCCGAGTACGCTGATATATGCTTTGCATGTTTTCAGATCCGGCGCCACTTCCACTGCCACCACAGATGTCATGGGCGACACTCTCGGATCTTTGATCCCGCCACGCAGTATATTGCTCAGTTCTCTTTGAACTTCCGCATTTACACGGGTATTTTTTATGCTGTTTTTTCTCATTAATGCTCCCTCTTTTCATCTGCGAAACTAATCATTCGGTTTTTTTGAATCAAATTTATTTTCTCTCAGTCTCAACCATTTTATAAGCTTCAACCTGATCTCCTTCTTTGATATCATTATAATTTTCAAATACAAAACCACATTCATATCCGGCTCTTACTTCTTTTACATCGTCTTTAAAACGTTTCAAAGATGCCAGCGGTCCGTCAAATACTACGATTCCGTCACGGATAAGACGTACAGAACAGTTTCTTTCAAAAATACCGTCCTGAACATAAGATCCTGCAATCGTTCCGACTCCGGATGCTTTAAATGTCTGACGCACTTCCGCGTGACCGAGAATTTTTTCCTCAAATACCGGATCAAGCATTCCTTTCATTGCAGCTTCCACATCTTCTATCGCATTATAAATGACTCTGTAAAGTCTTAAATCAACGCCTTCTCTATCGGCGATTTCTTTTGCCGTCGCATCCGGACGTACATTAAATCCGATAATGATCGCATTGGAAGCCGATGCAAGGCTGACGTCCGATTCATTGATTGCGCCTACTCCACCGTGAATGATCTTGATTACAACTTCATCATTTGAAAGTTTCAAAAGACTCTGTTTGATTGCTTCTACTGAACCTTGAACATCTGCTTTTACGATAATGTTGAGTTCTTTCAAATTGCCTTCCTGTATCTGGCTGAACAGATCATCAAGAGACATTCTTGATTTTGTCTCATCAAGAAGTTTCACTTTATTCTGAGCGATAAACGTCTCTGCAAAACTTCTTGCATCCTTTTCGGAATCACATCCGACAAACACTTCTCCCGCATTTGGAACATCATTTAATCCGAGAATCTCTACCGGCTGTGACGGACCTGCCTCTTTCACCCTTCTGCCTTTATCGTCCATCATCGCACGAACGCGACCATGTGCGCTTCCTGCCGCGATTGCATCTCCGACATGAAGAGTACCTTTCTGAACAAGAACTGTCGCAACAGATCCTTTTCCTTTATCAAGTTCCGCCTCGATCACAAGACCTCTTGCCGCACGGTTCGGATTTGCTTTTAACTCCATAACTTCTGCTGTCAGAAGAACCATTTCAAGAAGCTCCGGAATTCCTTCTTTTGTATGTGCGGATACAGGAACAAAAATCGTACTTCCGCCCCAATCTTCCGGAATCAACTCATATTCTGTCAGTTCTTGTTTCACACGTTCGATATTTGCACTTGGTTTATCAATCTTATTGATTGCAACAATAATTTCAATTCCGGCAGCTTTTGCATGATTGATTGCTTCTACTGTCTGAGGCATTACTCCGTCGTCTGCCGCTACGACAAGAATGGCGATATCCGTAGAGCTTGCACCGCGCATACGCATTGCCGTAAACGCCTCATGTCCCGGCGTGTCGAGGAACGTAATTTTTTCTCCGTTTGCTTCCACAACATATGCTCCGATATGCTGAGTGATACCACCTGCTTCACGATCGATCACATTTGAGTGACGGATCGCATCAAGAAGAGATGTTTTACCATGGTCAACGTGTCCCATAACACATACGACCGGAGGACGTTTTACCATCATATTTTCATCTTCCTCTTCCTCTTTTAACAGTTCTTCGATCACATCTACGACTTCTTCTTTTTCGCAGAGAACTTCAAATTCCATTGCGATCTCTTCTGCAGTATCATAATCGATTTCCTGATTCACTGTTACAACTTTTCCTTGAAGGAACAGTTTTTTCACGATAACAGAAGGAACAATCTTCATTTTATCTGCAAGTTCTTTGATCGTAAGAACTTCCGGAATTACAATCTGTTTAATCTTTTCTTCTTTCTTCTCTTCTTTCGGCTGCGGTCTTTTCACTTCTGCTACCTGTTTTTGTTTTTTGCCTTTTTTGCCTTTTCCGTCAAAGGCTTCGTCTCTGTATTCTTTTTTCTTATTATCACGTTCTTTATCTTTCGCCTTATTACGCTGGCTCTTCTGCTGCTCCACGATCGGTGCCGCCACATCATCTCTTCGTGACTCTCTTTTCTCTCTGTCAGATCGACCATTTTGTCCTCCCGGTCTGCGGTCTCTGTCTCCGCCTCGGCTCTGTCTTCCGTCACCGAACTGACGATTTCCCTGTGGTCTTTCCTGGCGCGAACGATCATTGGATCCGCGATCGAATCTGCCTTGTCTGTCAGACGGTTTTCCGTCTCTTACCGGCTTTCCGTCTCTGTTTTCTCTTACCGGACGATCATTGGACTGTCTTGCTTCACGATTTTCTCTTGCCGGACGGTCATTCTCTGTTCTTTTCTCCTTTTCGGACTGTACCTGTACCGGTTTTTCCGCACGTGCCGGCTGTTGCTTTTCCTGACGTACTCCCTGCGGCTTTTCCGCTGCTGACTGCGCTTGCGTACCCGGTCGTTTTTCTGTAGTTGAATGTTCGGCAGCAGTTTCGGCTTTTACAGTTTGAGCAGGAACCGGCCGCGCAGCCTGTGACTTTTCTGCACCTGACTTTTCCGAACGTGCTCCCTGTGATGCCGGACGCGTCGTCGCTGCCTTTGCCTCGTTTTGACGCGCACTCTGCTGTGGACGCGCAGACTTTTGAGCCGGACGTTTTCCCTGTATGCGACTGCTGTTTTTAGAGTTTTGCGGACGAATCACAAATGCCAGATTTTTCTTTTTCGGAGCTTCTTCTCCCTCTGACTTTCCTTCTGATCTTGTGTTTTTTTCTTTTCGGATCTCATCTGCTATATTGTCCTCGATCGAACTCATATGATTTGACACCTCCACATTTTTCTTATGCAACAAATCGATGAGCTCTTTATTTTCCATTCCAAGCTCTTTCGCAAGTTCATGTACCCTCATTTTTGTCATATTAAAACTACCTCCTTATGCAATATCCTCTCGGTTTTTCAGCTCTCTTTGAATTCCATCTGCAAATCCTTCGTCAAGTATCGCCAGAGATGCACGGAACTCTTTTCCCATTGCATGCCCTAAGGTATCTTTATCTCCGTAGAAACAAAATGGAACTTTATAAAACTTACACATATCCCCGAATTTTTTCTTCGTGTTCTCCGATGCGTCACCGGCGACAATGACAAACTTCGCTTTTCCTGATTTCGTCTCGCTTTCTGTCATTGTCTCGCCGCTTACACATTTTCCGGCCTTCATCGCCAGTCCGATCAGGGAAAGGACCTTATCTCTCTTACTCAAGCTCTCCCATCTCCTTTTCCATTCTCTCATATACTTCCGGCGGTATTGCCTGCTTAAACGACCGTTCCAATCCACGGTTTTTCACAGCTTTCTGAAAGCATTCTACGCTCCGGCAAAGATAAGCGCCTCTGCCGTTTGCTTTTCCAAGTGCATCCACGACGAATTCTCCGGTTTCTGTCCTGAGTATTCGCAGCAATTCTTTTTTAGGTTTCATTTCTCCACACCCTACACATTTACGCATAGGAATTTTTTTATTAACTGCCAAATAACCCACTCCTTTAGATATTACTCATTCTCTGTCTCGATAAATTCAATTTCTTCCGACTCTTCGTTCTGATCTTCTGCCGCTTCATCATAAGACTCTTCACTGTATTCTTCGTTATACTCTTCCTCGTAATCTCCTGTATAACCTTCTTCACCGACAAGTCCCATCTCTTCCATATAATTTTCTGGAAGTTCTCCTGCCTCTATCGCCTGTGTCTCGCTCTTAATATCAATCTTATATCCTGTAAGTCTTGCAGCAAGACGTGCATTCTGACCTTCTTTTCCGATTGCAAGTGAAAGCTGATAGTCGGGAACGATCACACTCGCAATTTTTTCTTCCGGATCTGCCATTACAGAAATCACTTTTGCAGGGCTAAGTGAATTTTCTATCAGAAGCGCCGGATTCTCATCCCAGTTGATAATATCGATTTTTTCACCGCGAAGTTCCTGAACAACTGCGTTTACTCGTGCTCCGTTCATTCCCACACAAGCGCCTACGGGATCTACATTCGGATCGTTTGACCATACAGCCATTTTTGTACGGGAACCTGCTTCTCTTGCAATGCTCTTAATTTCAACTGTACCGTCTCTTACTTCTGCCACCTCTGCTTCAAAAAGACGTTTCACAAGTTCGGGATGTGTACGGGATACAAGTATCTTCGGTCCTTTCGGAGTATTTTTCACTTCTACTACATACAGTTTAATACGTTCTGTAGGTTTAAAATGTTCCCCTTTCACCTGCTCGTTCTCAGTAAGCATTGCATCTGCTCTTCCAAGATTAATACTGATATTTTTCCCGACATATCGCTGAACAACACCTGTCACAATATCTTTTTCTTTTTCAAAATACTGGTCAAATACAACTTTTCTTTCTTCTTCTCTTATTTTTTGAAGAATCAGGTTCTTTGCATTCTGAGTCGCAATACGCCCAAACTCTTTTGAGTGTACCGGAATCTGTGCGATATCGCCGACCTGTAATGCAGAATCCAGCTTTTCCGCTTCTTCGAGACTGATCTCCAACGCAGGATCTTCTACCTCTTCTACTACATTTTTCTCTGCATATACAGCATAATCGCAAGTATCACGATCCATGATTACTTTAATGTTATCCGATGTTCCGAAATGATTCTTACATGCGCTGATCAGCGAATTTTCAATCGCATCCATCATAACATCTTTACTGATATTTTTTTCTTTCTCAAGAATTGTCAACGCTTCCATTAACTCTATGTTCATTTTGTCATTTCCTCCTAAATTTTAAAAATCCAAAGCAAGACGAATCAATGCAATTTCTGCTCTGTCAAATACTTGTTCTGTTTCATCTTCATATATAATGGTCACAGTGTTTTCATCAAACCCTTTCAAAATACCGGTAAATTCTTTCTGACGATCGATTGCCCGGTAAGTACGGATCTCTACTTCTTCTCCGATACTTCTCTTAAAATCTTTTTCTTTTTTTAACGGTCTGCCAAGCCCCGGTGAGCTCACCTCAAATACATAAGAATCCGGGATATAATCTTTTTCATCGAGAATATCCGAAAACTTTCTGCTGACCGCCTCACAGTCATCTACCGTAATCCCGCCCGGTTTATCGATATACGCACGAAGATACCATGTTCCGGCTTCCTTGACATATTCTACGTCAACCAGTTCAAATCCAAGTGCAGACACGATCGGTTCTAAAAGTTCTTCTGTTTTCTGTTCATATTCTTCTCTTTTTGACACGCTATACTTCCTTTCTTCTCATTTGGCAGAAGCTATCTGCCGCTTATGTTTCTTTTGTTATCGTGAATTTACAACTGAAAATATCTATAAGATATTTTTTGTCGTATGCATAGCAACAAAGAAGAGTGAACTTTCGTTCACTCTTCTGCCGGATTTCTATGTAACTATTTCATAGTATAGCACTGTTTTTTTTATATTGCAAGGCTTCTTCTCTATTTTCTTGCTTTTGTTCCTGCTCCATCACGTTTCGCCGTTTTCAATCGATTTAAGGAGACCTCTTTTTCATTATATAGAATCTTTGTTTCCGTTCCTTCTTCAAAAAGATA
>ENA-OPWX01002024-OPWX01002024.1-human-gut-metagenome-genome-assembly--contig:-NODE-2024-length-11822-cov-2.694570_pt1 | contig 11822 bp, 8 predicted proteins | sample MGYA00241514_ERZ502020 | MGnify/ENA primary metagenome ERZ502020 (study PRJEB25962, sample SAMEA2042105) | human gut metagenome | biome: human gut; feature: human-associated habitat; material: faeces... | reverse complement strand
AATCTTCATACTCGATATGTTTTAAGGGGGTTTATAATAAATCTTCATATACTCCAAAGCCGTAGCAGTCGGCAATGTAAAAGTCCTCACAGCCGATTTCTGCGAGTGACTTCATATCTTCCAGCGTATCGCAATAGAAGAAAATGTCATCATCCTTTTCGGTTTCTGCATCCATTCCGATGGCAATACGCACTTCAACTGTATCGTAGTTATCCTTATAGCGGATAAGGCAATTGGCATAGTGAGGCTCGATGCCTCGCTCTGTAAAGAACTTCAGACATTGGCGACTGATTTCTTTCCTGACAGCATCGGGTTTCTGCCAATCGGAGTCATCAATAATTTCAAGGCTGAGACCTTCGACAACCAAGCAGGTAGCACCATCAATGTTTGTCATCAATGTACGCTTTCCCATATATTTCTTGCGTTCTTCTTCCCAGTTGGGAATATCCCATCTTTCTGTGTCCCATTCTCCACGATAATCCTTTGGTTTGCGGAGATACTCTGATAATGTCATTCTAATCATCGTCTATCTATATTTAAGTTATACATATTACAGGCGAAGCACTGTATTCTATTTCTTTACCGCCTTGACTGTCCCGTGCAGGATTGTGCAAGGTTGGCGGGAAAAATACCGCAAGCCCCGTGGGGCGAGGATGATTTTTCCACGCCACCCGGAGGGCCTGACCTTGCTTGTACGATAAGAACACGAGTTACCTTCGCCTGTGAGTTACGTGAACTCGGCTACGGTACAGATGTCATTCTTGATTTGGGTTATTTTTGAAATCACCTTAAAGATTATACCCGGAAAATTCCGGTATTCAGAGGAAAAACACTATCTTTGCAGAAAGATAAAGAGTTATTTGACAGCATGAGGAATATAGTGATTCTAAACAGTTTGCATTTTTCTTATCCGTTGCCCATTCTCATGCGAGTTTCATATAATACACTGATAGTCAAATAAAATACTTCTGACTATTACAAATATACGGGTTTATTTCTATATTTGTGCTGTACTTTTGATCAAGTATGTAACATTCTTAAAACAATTATGAGTATGATTAGACTAAATGTATTTATTCAAGTAAGTGAGGAGAATCGTCCAGCCGCATTGGAGACAGCGAAAGAATTGGTTGAAAAGTCTTTGAAAGACAATGGCTGTATAGCTTATGATATTTTCGAGAGCTCTACTCGTAGTGATGTATTGATGATTTGTGAGACGTGGAAAGACGCTGAATCCTTATCAGCTCACGAAAAAGCTGAGCATTTCGTAACGTTGGTTCCTAAATTGCAAGGATTAGGTGCGATGAAACTTGAGAAATTTACATTTTAAGGGTTTTATGTAGGCTTATTATTATAAGCTTGAGCATGCTAAAAAATCATAGTTATGAATCCTTCAACTTATAACTATGAATGAAAGAAAACATAACTATGATTTTTTTAGTGTTATCGCTCGTTGATTGAGATATATTCCCTATCGTCCAAAACGTTCTTGTAAGCCGGACGGATGATGCGTTTTCCGTCAAAGTTCAACTCCTCGATACGGTGAGCGGTCCAACCCACGATTCGGGCCATGGCGAATAAAGGCGTATAGATTTCCTGTGGCAAACCGATCATCTCATAAACGAATCCAGAATAGAAGTCCACGTTCGAGGAAACCCGTTTCTTAGTTCCTTTATGCTTGGCGAAACATTCGATCGCTCTTTCCTCTAATAACTCAAGGAAGGCGAATTCCTCAGAGCGACCTTTCTCTTTTGCCAGATCACGAGCCAGTTCCTTTAATACGACCGCACGGGGATCGGAAATCGTATAGACCGCATGGCCGATACCATAGATCAAGCCAGTCTTGTTATAAGCCTCTTTGTTAAGCATCCTCATGAAATAAGTATCGATCTCGTCCACGTTCTTCCAATCCGCGATATTCTCTTTTAAATGATGGAACATATCTACTACCTGAATATTGGCACCTCCGTGCAACGGGCCTTTCAATGAGCCGATACCAGCTGCGATAGATGAGTACGTATCCGTTCCCGTAGAACTAGTGACGCGTACCGTGAACGTAGAGTTATTACCACCACCATGTTCTGCTTGCAATACCAAGAGCAAATCCAACGTACGTGCGTCCAGATCCGTGAAATCACGTTTCAGCATGTGAAGGAAATTTTCTGCGATCGATAAGTTCTCGTGCGGATGACGGATGTGTAAAGAACGCCCCTGTGTGCTATGACGATAAATATTGTAGGCATAAGCGATAATCGTCGGGAACTTAGAGATCAATTCAATAGATTGGCGCATTAAGTTATCTCGGGAGGTGTCGTCCGGGTTTGCGTCGAAGGTATACATCTCCAATACGCTACGAGCCAATATATTCATGATGTTCTGTCCTTCCAGATCCAGAATATTCATCTTGGTCTTTTGCTCCAAGGGCATATTATCGTTCAACAGTTCTTTAAAGGCTGATAATTCCTCTTTATCGGGGAGTTTACCAGAAAGTAATAAATAAGCCACTTCCTCAAAACCGAACCGTTTTTCCTTGATGAAATCACGCGCTAAATCCTCTACGTCGTAACCTCTATAGAATAACTTACCGGGGATCGCTTTAAGACCGCCCTCTGGCAAGCGTTCGTATCCTACTACATTACCGACTTGGGTCAATCCTACTAACACGCCACTACCATCCTCGTTACGAAGGCCACGTTTCACATTATACATCGGGAAAAGTTCGTTGTCGATCTTGCAAGCCTCTCTGGCAGCCTCGGACAATTTGTAAATTAAATATTCTTTCTTCAACATGACTATACTAATTTAATTGTTTCGATAATAGAGATGATACGATCACCAAATTCTTTGGTGCCGAGAGATTTGCCGTTCGGCATAAAACGAGCCAAGTCATGAGTGGCCTCTCCAGCGGAGAAAGCTTGCTCCATAGCGGATGTAATCAGGTTAGCCGCATCACTCCATCCCATATATTCCAGCATCATCACGGATGATAATAATAAGGAAGAGGGGTTTACGAGATTCTTTCCTGCGATATTCGGAGCGGTTCCATGTGTTGCCTCGAAGATCGCATGACCACTGTTATAGTTGATATTAGCGCCGGGAGCAATGCCAATGCCACCTACCATCGCCGCTAATTGATCGGAGATATAATCGCCGTTCAGGTTCAAGGTAGCGATCACGGAATATTCTTCCGGAATTAATAGAGTGTTTTGCAAGAAAGCATCGGCTATGACATCCTTGATAATGATTTTACCGGCCTTTGAAGCTTCCACTAAGGCGGTATTGGCCGCTTCCTCGCCTTGCTCTTTCTTGATCTTCTCATATTGAGGCCATGTGAAAGTGAGATCCGCAAACTCCCGTTCCGCTAAAGCGTATCCCCATAGTTTGAAACCACCTTCCGTGAATTTCATGATGTTACCTTTGTGTACCAAAGTCACGCTCGGTAATTGATGCAATATTGCGTATTCGATAGCGGCACGCACCAGACGCTCCGTACCTTCCACAGAAACCGGCTTGATGCCGAAAGAGGAAGTTTCCGGGAAACGTATTTTCTTCACTCCCATTTCCTCGGTGAGGAACTTCAATAACTTTTGTGCCTCCGGAGTCCCTTGTTGCCATTCGATTCCGGCATAGATATCTTCCGTATTCTCACGGAAGATATACATATTCACTTTCTGCGGCTCCTTTACCGGAGATACGACTCCTTTAAACCAACGAACCGGACGGAGACAAACATATAAATCCAACGTCTGACGGAGGGCCACATTTAATGAACGGATACCTCCACCAATCGGAGTTGTCAACGGTCCCTTAATACCGACGATGTATTCACGGAATGCTTCCATAGTCTCATCGGGAAGCCAACTTCCGGTTTGCTTAAACGCCTTTTCACCGGCTAAGACCTCTTTCCATTCGATGGAACGGGTTCCATTGTAAGCTTGCTTGATGGCAGCGTTTACTATCTTTTGGCTAACGGGAGTGATCTCATGCCCCACGCCATCTCCTTCAATATAAGGGATCGTCACGTGATCCGGAACGAAAATATGATTACCTTTCTTTGTTATCTTACTCATGATATCAAGATTTTTTGTTTGTCTTAGTGAGCTGTATTTAAAGCGGAACCCGCCTTGAACCATTTAATTTGTAAATCATTATACGTATGGTTAACCGGGAATGATTCTTGCGTACCATCCGCATGAAGAAGAACGGCCGTCAACGGTTTGCCCGGCTGAAAATCTTTCAATCCGATGATCGAGATATGGTCATTCTCACGGATCTTGCTATAATCCTCCTTATAGGCGAAAGTCAATGCTAACATTCCTTGTTTCTTCAAGTTTGTCTCGTGGATACGGGCGAAACTCTTGGCTAGGATCACTTTTACATTTAGGAAGCGAGGCTCCATGGCTGCATGTTCCCGGGAAGAGCCTTCACCATAGTTTTCTTCCGCTACGACGATCGAGGAAATACCATTTGCCTTGTATTGTTTCGCTACGGCAGAAACTGCTTCATATTCATTGTTCAGTTGATTCAATACAGAGTTTGTCTTCCCGTTGAAAGCGTTTACGGCTCCCATTAACATATTATCCGATATATTTTCCAAATGCCCACGGAAACGTAACCATGGACCGGCCATCGAGATATGATCCGTCGTACATTTACCTTCAGCCTTGATAAGAAGGGGCATATCCGTGAAATTCTCTCCATTCCAAGGAGCGAAAGGCTTTAATGCTTGTAGGCGGTTGGATTCCGGATCGATGTTCACCACTACGTTCTTACCCGTAGGTGCCAGATAGCCGTTATCCTTTACCTCGAAACCTTTCGGCGGAAAATCCGTGCCTTTCGGTTCTTTCAGTTTCACAACCTTACCATCCTCTGTCTTCAATGTATCGGTCAAAGGATTGAAACATAGATCACCTGCGATGGTCAAGGCCAGTGTCAGTTCCGGAGAAGCGACAAAAGCATGTGTATTCGGATTACCGTCCGCACGTTTAGCGAAGTTACGATTGAATGAAGTAACGATCGAATTCTTACGGGTATTATCATCCGTATGACGTTTCCATTGTCCGATACAAGGACCACAGGCATTCGCCATAATGGTTGCGCCAATCCGTTCAAAATCACCGATAATACCATCTCTTTCCGCCGTATAACGGATTTGCTCGGAACCCGGGTTGATGATCAAGGGTGCCGCTACCGGTATTTTATCCTCATAAGCTTGGCGAGCAATAGATGCCGCACGGCTTAGATCTTGATAAGAAGAGTTGGTACAGGAACCGATTAATCCGACCTCCATCTTTCGGGGATAGCCATTCGCTTTTACTTTTGCGGCAAACTCCGAGATAGGCGTAGCTGCATCCGGCGTGAACGGACCGTTGATATGCGGCTCCAATTCGGAAAGGTTAATAACGATTACACGATCGTAAAACTTATCTGGCTCGGCACGAACGTCCATATCCGCTTCCAGATATTCACCGATAGCTTCGGCCCAGCTCGCTACCTCGTCACGTCCCGTGGCACGAAGATATTGAGCCATTGTATTATCGAATGGGAATAAGGAAGTAGTCGCTCCTACCTCGGCACCCATATTACAGATCGTAGCTTTTCCGGTCGCTGAGATTGAGGTGGTGCCCGGACCGAAATATTCGATGATAGCGTTCGTTCCACCTTTTACGGTTAAGATGCCCGCTAGCTTAAGAATCACGTCCTTCGGCGAGGCCCAACCATTCAAACTACCAGTTAACTTAACACCTATTAGTTTCGGCATCTTCAGTTCCCATTCCATTCCGGTCATGACATCCACGGCGTCGGCTCCTCCTACTCCGATAGCGACCATTCCAAGTCCTCCGGCATTCGGGGTATGTGAATCAGTTCCTACCATCATACCGCCGGGAAACGCATAATTTTCCAATACCACTTGATGGATAATGCCTGCTCCGGGTTTCCAAAAACCGATTCCATATTTATCGGAGACCGATTTCAAGAAATCATAGACCTCGCTATTGCTTTTGGTAGCCGTATCGATATCCGTCTTGGCTCCCATATTCGCTTGGATCAAATGGTCGCAATGCACGGTAGCCGGTACTGCGGATTTTTCTTTTCCGGCGTTCATGAATTGTAAAAGCGCCATCTGAGCGGTGGCATCTTGCATAGCCACACGGTCGGGACGGAAATTCACATAATCCTCACCTCTTTTGAAAAGGCGAGTCGAGCTTTCATCGTATAGATGCGCATATAAGATTTTCTCGGCCAAGGTCATCGGGCGACCACCGATACGTTCGCGGGCTGTGTCCACTCTTCTGGGGAAATTCGCATAGAAATTTCTAAGCATGTCAATGTCGTACACCATATTCATATTCGTTTTTTATTGTAAGCCTTTTCGCAAATATATTTATCTATAACCAGCTAAAATGTAATAAATAAGACATCTGCCAATGAGTCTTTGTTTTTATTATCAACAAATATATAATATAATGAAATACAATTTGTTCGATAATTTCTATGAGGTTATAGAGGTTATTTATAATCTCCCGGATAACTTAGAAAAACGGGCTAATCGCACGTTTATTAATAAAACGTACCATTAGCCCGTTTTGTTCAAGCCTTGGAGCTGTTTTTTCTACTTATCGAGACTTTCTTTCCATCTTTGGGCATAACTATGCAAAATAGATGCGATACCCTCTCCGATCCGGACATAATCTTCCCGTTTAAGGTTAGCTAAAGATGCGCGGATAGACCACTCGGGAGCATCAAAACCTCCTCCGTTCAGTAAAACCAAGGAAGTTTCCTGTGCCAGACGGAAAACCACATCCAGAGGTTCGTAATTCTTTTTTAGATATTCCACGAAATCATCCCCATAGAATTTCTTAGCCCAGACAAGCATATCGATCTCACTATAATATCCCGCACGCAAAGGGTCGTCTAATAAGGTGAATCCGGTGCTTTCCCACAATGTGTGTAAACGCTCGTGGATCATATCCTGCATCCTTTTCTTATAGGTATTTTCCGCATCTAATAGAGCGAAAGACGCAAACAGAGACATTTGTGTTTGCTGTGGCAAGGAAAGACCGGCCGTATGATTCAAGGCTACTTGACGGCTATCGGCTACCATACGATCAATAAAGCGGATATCCTCGGGATGTAAGGATAGACTGCTATATCGTTTTTTTAGAAGCTCCTGTTTATCTCTTGGCAATTCACGGATCATCCGGTCGTAAATATTATCTTGATGTAAAGCGATTACCGCCAATCTCCATCCGGTTGCCCCGAAATATTTGGAGAAAGAGTAGACACATAACGTATTCTTTGGTAATTCGGCCATCATCGAGCGAAAATTCGGAATAAATGTCGCATACACATCATCCGTAATAATCATGAGGTTGGGATTGTCGTTCCGTACGATCTCAACGATCCTATTCATCAATGCTTTTGTCAATCCGTATGAAGGCGGGTTGCTCGGGTTTGTTATGAAAGCGGCTTTCACGCTAGGATCTTTCAGGACATCTAAATCTTTTTCTTGATATTGCCACGTGTGATAGCCGTCTTTTGTCATCTTCAAGGCTTTTATCTCTATGACATTAAAAAGATAACGAGCCTGTTCCGGAATCTCTATATAAGGAGTGAATACCGGAGCGAAGAGAACGATCTTGTCTCCCTTATTCAACAAGAAATTCTGTTGCAAGGAATCGAAGATATAACACATGGCGGCAGTTCCGCCCTCGGTAGCGAAAAGGTCGAATATTCCCTCAGGGGGCTGGTTATCACATAATTCTTGGTCTAAATAATCCCGCACGAGCATTTCTGTATATTTCAAGATACGATCGGGAACCGGATATTGATCACCAATGACGCCTTCCGCCCATTCATATACAAGCTCATTCTCATCTACACCTTTTTCCGTGACCAGATATTCATAGGTACCCTTCAATAAAGTAGCGCCGGGAGATTGCGCATGTTTCTTTAGAAACTGTACGAAGCGAGACGCGATCCTTTTGCGGTTGGGAACCCCTGCGGCTCCGGCCATCTCATCTGCCAATTCGGTTTCCCGCAGGCATTCCTCCAAGGCGAACTGCCCTAATAGGAAGAATGCCTCCCGTGGAACCGTACTGATCCAGTTTGGATTTCCCCTTCCTGCGTTCAGCATGATGTGCGTACTTTTACGAGCGCTCTCATCCGCTAACTCTATCAAGATGTTCTTTAGCTCGAAAGGGCTAATCTCCGACATCTTTTTCTCATATTCTCTCGTGACATGTATTTTCTTCTTGTCCATACATTATATATATTACATGATTAGCACAATAACGACACCCCAGATGATTAATAAAGTATTACCCACCGCATAGGTAACGGTATAGCCTAAGGCTGGAGTCTCACTTCCTACGGCATCTTCCACCGCTCCTAATGCGGCAGTTGTCGTACGTGAACCCGCCGTACAACCTAAAGTAATAGCCGGGTGGAACTTAAAAACGTAACGTCCCATCAGAATACCGATGATAAGCGGGATAGATGTCGCTAAAGCACCGATAATAAATAAACTTATACCGACTTCCTTCAATCCGGTCACGAAACTGGGACCCGCCGTGATACCGACTACGGCGATAAACATATTCAATCCCAAATTATTTAATATCCAGACGGAAGGCTCCGGAATACGCCCGAAGGTCGGATGCTTAGAACGAAGCCATCCAAAGACGAGCCCGGCTATCAAAGCACCTCCACTCGTACTTAGGCTAATCGGGACACCCCCGAAATGAATCGCGAGCGAACCTAAAATTCCCCCTAAGAAAATACCGATACCCACGAAAATCAAATCGGTCTGATTGGTTGGGCGATCGGGATATCCTAAAGCCGTCGCCGCTTTATTTACCTCTGATTTCATGCCTACCAATTCCAGCATATCACCGGAATCTATCACCGTAGCGGCCAAGACCGGGATATTGATACCCGCACGCCTTATGGACTTGACGCTAACACCGTGCATGAACGATTGATTGCGTAAATAGCAGATCTTTTTCCCCACGTATTCCTTATGGATCACTAGTACGGGTAACGTCTCTGCCGGAAAATCGAGCAATTCAATGTCATTGACCTCGTTGCCAATCCAGTTCTCCTCTCCGATCACGAATTCCCGGCGACCGCTTAGGACAACCTCATTTCCGGTATGTAAAACCAAATCCGGTTTAACATCGGTTACTACATTATTAATACGGACACGCTCCACGAACAAATGCCGTCCCAATTGGTCTAAATACACCTCCAACTGCTTTACGCTTTTACCCTCCTTGAACCATTCATTACTAATCTTATAGGCCCGGAAAGTTACCGGACGGGCGGCAGGCATAAAGCCCGGTTGCTCGCTCTCGTCGTTATTTCCCATTTTAGCCTCTAGCTCTTTACAGGCTTTTTTCACGTAGTCGAGTCCTCCTAAAAGACGTGGCCCGATATCACTCACCAACCATGCGGATCCTGCCGTACCGAAAATATAAGTTACCGCATAGGCCACGGGCATCACGTTGACCATAGCGCTTTTATCCGTATCGCTAATATTCATCTGTCCGATCGTATCTTCGGCAACTCCTAATACTGCCGACATCGTCTGGGAGCCCGCCAATAATCCTGCGGCCTCGCCTGCGTTATATCCCATAAGTTTCGCCAGTAAAAAAGGAGCGATCAAGCAACACACACACATGACGGCGGCGAAAAGCATTTGAGGAAGACCTTCCTTTTTCAATCCCCGGAAGAACTGTGGCCCAACACTATATCCTACAGCGAAGAGGAACATCAAGAAAAAGACGGACTTTAACGGTCCGCTTATATCGATTTTTAATTGCCCGATCAATACACCGACCAATAATACGCTGGTAACCGTTCCCAGCGTGAACTTCTTTATCTTAAACTTGCCAATCCAGAAACCGAGAGCTAAGGTTATGAAAATAGCTAGCTCCGGATAATGTTGAAGTAAATTAGTTATCCATTCCATATCTATTTATTTGATGTTAAACAAAAAAGATGCTATTGAAACAGGGATTCTTTGAAAGATGTTGTTACTTTTCGGGATTATTTATATAAATTTGCGACCGCTTAGGTGATAGAGTTTGTCTACCGACAACTCTATAAAAGGGAATCCGGTTAGAATCCGGAACAGTGCCCGCTACTGTGAAGCTCTTGAAAAGGAAAGCGTTCTGCTATGCCACTGTCTTAAGAAAGATGGGAGGTTGCTTTCCGAGCCAGTCAGGAAACCTGCCAAGCGAAGTAATGATTAATTCCTCCCGGGGTTAGGAGTAATTAAGAGGATAGAAATATCACCTATATCTAAAAGTTTTTGGAGACAAAATAATACGTTGTCTCCGTGGGATTGATATGTAATCTAATTATTAATATATTCATATGATGAGGAAACACTTACTATCTTTCTTCCTGCTGGTCATCAGCCTAGTTTGTCGTGCGCACGATGGCGAGAATTTTGTAGCATCCGATTTATTCGCCTCTTTACAACCGGGCGATAAGGCCGCTTTATTGATGGTACATTTTGGAACAACCCATGATGATACCCGTGCCTTGACAATCGACGCGATCAATCAAAAAGCGAAAGAAGCTTTCAAAGATGTTGAGTTGCGTGAGGCATGGACTTCTCGCATTGTAATGCGCCGCTTAAAAGCTCGTGGCGTAGAGAAACTGAACCCGATCGAGGCCTTGGAAAAATTAAAGACTGATGGTTATACACATGTCTTGATCCAATCCACGAATATAATCGAAGGTATCGAGATGGAATCCTTACGTAAAGACGTTGCCGCCATGAAGTCTTCTTTCAAGGAAATCCGAATCGGCAATCCCCTATTGTATACGCCGGAAGATTATGAGGCAGTAATCGCTGCTATCATAAAAAATGGAGCGAAGGAAGGCGCTACATTATTAGTAGGTCATGGCACTTATACTCCGGCGACGGCTCAATATGCCATGTTGGATTATATGTTGAAGGAGAAGGGGTTCAAGAATTATTCCGTAGGAACTATTGAAGGTTATCCTTCTTTTGATACGATGGAAGCTCAAGTAAAAGCCAATGGTACGAAGAAAGTCCTGTTAATGCCATTTATGTTTGTCGCCGGAGACCATGCGAAAAACGATATCGCCGGTGATTGGAAAGAGGAACTGGAAAAGAAAGGCTACGAGGTAAGCGTATTTATGGAAGGTCTGGGACAGAATCCGGATATCCAGAAGATCTTCATCGAACATGCCCGTTTCATGGCTAAACATAAGATGATCGATATCGTTGATAAGAAGAAAGCTTATGCGGTAGAGAAGGACTAAAAAAGTTCACTACACAATGTTTTTTATTCCTTTCGGAAGAAAAAGTAATTCCTTCCGAAAGAAACTAAATTTTCATTCGAAGGAAAATGGAATTTCTTTCGAAAGGGATTTCACATGCATACAATAAACAGTTATAATGCTAAATATATGAAAAGAGTTTTGACAATCTTACCGTTGACAGCCTTATGTATCAGTACGATGCAGGCACAACACAAGAATGAGTACACGAATTTCGCCGATACGACATTCAATATTCAAGAAGTCGTAGCGACCGCCGCACGCAAGCCACGTCCACAAATCACGAAGTTGGACGTACCTATGAAATATCTTCCTATTTCAATTAATAGCATTACGGCGAGTAGTTTGGAGTTGCGAGGTATCCGTAATATCCAAGATGCGGTACGCTTTATGCCGGGCGTACGATTCCAGACATCTTATGGCGCATTTCAACAATTGTCGATCCGTGGTTTCGATCATTCTATCATGATGATAGACGGTATCCGCGATGAACGTTCGGCAAT
>ENA-OPWX01001993-OPWX01001993.1-human-gut-metagenome-genome-assembly--contig:-NODE-1993-length-12030-cov-2.291023_pt1 | contig 12030 bp, 8 predicted proteins | sample MGYA00241514_ERZ502020 | MGnify/ENA primary metagenome ERZ502020 (study PRJEB25962, sample SAMEA2042105) | human gut metagenome | biome: human gut; feature: human-associated habitat; material: faeces... | reverse complement strand
TTCAGAGAAGATGATTTTACAGATGGTCTTTTAAATCTTGAAGCGTATGAGTATGAAAAAGAAGGCATGGAGCTTCAGGAAGCAGCTATGCCGGTTCTCACTGCGGATGATTTTCAGGAGACAGAAGGGTGCTACGAATGCGCACTTGAAGTATACTATCAGGTATCGGAAGGATATCATATAGTAGAGCGCATGGAGGGAGATTCTGAATCACAGAATATAGATACATTTTCTGCAGTATACGTAGGCGATCTGGATGATATTGATATCGTGCCCGATGAAAATAAACGGATCGTTAAGGTGAATTTCCTGGATAAAGCCAGCGGTACACCTCTGATGCAGTCTCATGCATTTGAAGTAACAGCAGATGAGGAAAATAAATTCCCGGTTGAATATGAACTGCCTGTAATTGATGGCTATACACCATGGGTTGCTCCTGATTCTGATTTTGTGATTGAGGATAATATTCTTAAAAATGTAAATGATATTACAGAGGCAGGAAAGATCATTGTAGATGTACTGTATGAGGCAGGAGATGTTGAGTATACAGTAAGACATATGGTACAGAATTTGAATGATCCCGAGAAATATGATCTTAAAGAAACCCAGACATTAACCGGTAAGGTGAATGGCTTAACCGATGCACAGCCTCTTTCAATCGATGGATTTACTCCTCAGGAGATCAGCCAGCAGAAGGTTGCAGAAGGTGTTGTAGTTGAGGTTAAGTATGATAGAAACGAATATACCCTGTTATACGATACGACAGGAGGCTCTTATGTTCCATCTGTAACAGCAAAGTATGAGGCAGAGATAACTCTGGCTGATGGAAATGATGTGCCAAAGAGAGAGGGATATACCTTTGACGGCTGGTATCTGGATGCAGACCTGAAGGAAAAGGCAGATTCGACTCTTCGCCTGACAGAAGACCAGACCGTATATGCCAAATGGAAAGGTACATTGGTCGGTTATAAGGCTGTATATCTGACAGAAAATGCAGATGATGATAATTATTCATATGCAGGAACGGTTGATTTACGGGCCATTTCAGGTACAACAGTACAGGCAGATGGTGAAACCAAAAAACCACAGGGATTTGATACAGAACATTTTAGCTTTAAAGAGTCTACCAGTGAGGTTGTTGCCGCAGACGGAAGTACGGTGATTGTTGTAAAGTATACCAGAAAGCAGTATACAATTACGTTTTTAGGAACGGCTACTGGAAGAAAAGAACTGGTATGTGAATTGCGTGAACATACACATGAGGAACCATCACAGGGATTTTTTAACTGGGATGAAGGATGCTATAAATTAACCTGTACAAATAAGTGGCACTCTCATACCAGACAATGCTTCAGCGCAGAACCTGTTTGTGGTAAGGTAGAACATACCCACACAAATAACTGCTATGAGTGGAATGGCGGACACGGCGATCTCACAATTACAGCCAAGTATGAGCAGTTTATTGGAGATCAGTGGAATGCTTTGGTTGGTCCTGGAACAGAGTGGGAGGGTTCTAACTGGGAGTGGCTGAATGGTCATTATACTGGTTATCAGTCGACAATGCCAGGACAGAATATGCCAATTTCTACAGGTAATATAGGTGGATATACCAAAAGGGTATTAAAGTATTACCTGGAAGATCTCGGCGGAACTGTCAAATATAAAGGCAAGACATTTTCAGAAATGACCACGGTTGTTTTAAAGCTGTCAAGTGGAGCTTATCCTACCTATGAGGAAGAATTTTTCGTAATTGACGGTTATGAGAGATTCGGCAGTAATGTTTCTCCGTGGGAAGATGGTGATAAAAATGGATCTGACAGAGGACATTGGGCAAAAGGAGACAATGAATTCTACTATACTAAGGCTGATTATCAGCTGGAACTGGTTAACGGAGATCAAACAAATACGCATACCGTTCCATACAAGAACGACATCACCCAGTATTTAGAAGAACCGGAATATAATCCATATGGTGACGGAACCTTTGAAGGTTGGTATCTTGATCCGGAGTTCACAGAAGCCTATGACGGCGATTACACAATGCCGAAGGGACTGGTTCTCTATGCAAAATGGAATCCAGTTTCCTATGAAGTAAAGTTTGTTGACTCTGAAGATGTAAATACGGTATATGGGACTCAGAATGTTGTACGTAATGGCAAGGTTAAAGCATTTATTCCTGAAAAACCAGGTTATATCTTCAAGGGATGGTATACCGATCAGGAATGCCAGAGTGCATTTGACTATGCAGCTCAGATTACAGAGAATCGTACTATTTACGCAAAATGGCAGCAGTCCACGACAACTATCTACACCGTCAAACATCAGACATCAGATGGAACCGTGATTGAGGAAGAGGCACCAAGAAGCGGAAAGGTAGGAGTAACTGTAATTGCAGAAGCGATCACGCCTACAGGAACATATGCCGGATATGTGCCGGATGCTATCAGTAAAACACATACACTGAAAGCAGATTCTTCTGAAAATGTAATTGTATTTACTTATACAAAAGAAGGAGAACTCAACTATAAAGTTCACTATAAGTATAAAGATAAAGTTATTGCAGAAGACGGACCTTTTACAAGTGAAGCGCATACGATTAAGGTAAATGCCAATATTAAGCGGATTCTTCCGCTGGGATATAAGATTGAGAACGATCAGATATTCCAGAATGTAGAGCTTACTGCTGGAGAGAACATTGTAGTATTTAATCTGGTTCCCGCAGAGTATAAGATTACATATGAGCTCGATGGCGGAACAGAAACAACGAATCCTTTAACTTATAAGCCTATTGAGATTCCAGAAAGTGGATTAAAGCTTAATAATCCGGTAAGGGATGGATATAAGTTTACTGGTTGGGAGCTTGTGGTAGGAGAAGCAATCAATGGTGAGCATGATCCATTAAACACCGTTATTTTGCCAGGCAGTTATGGAAATCTTACATTTAAGGCGAACTGGGAACGTAATGAGGCTGCATTGACGATTGAGTATGTAGATGACAGTGCAGAGCCAAAGACCTTAAAGGACGCACATAACGAGACAGTGACTATTGGCGATTCCTATGATGTGAACGATTTTATTGATTCAAGCATAGAGTACGAGGGTCACAATTATACTTGGTTAAGAACGGATGGAGAGACACAGGGAATCGTAGAAGGCGATATTTCAATTACAGCTGTTTATACTCTGGATGATAATGGAAATACGATTCCGGATAAAAATGAAACACCATACAGCATTACATATGCGGCAGGTGAGCATGGAACTGGTACTGAAACAGTTGTAGCAGAAAACCAGATGCCTGATCTCCAGGTAACATCACTTCCAACTGTATCTGAAGATGGAAAGTCTGTAATGTTTGATGGTGCAGCCATTATAACTGCTGAAAACGGATATAAGTTTGGCGGTATGACCGTCAGCTGGAATCCGGAAGAAGGCGGAAAGTTTGTGGAGTATGAGCCAAAAGATGGATCTGCAGTCACAAGCATCATGGCAAAGAACATTGGAGAGGAACTGAGCAATGTTACAAACATTACTGTAACAGTTAACTTTGTAAAAGATGATGCGGCAGTTAATCAGTTAAGCTATACGGTAGAGCATATTTATGATGATACTGCTGAAGTATTTAGGACAGAGACTGTTACACAGGATGTATGGGTAAATGATCCTCAGGTTCTTCAGGTGAAAGACATTACGGTTCAGGCCGAGGATGCCGAATATACCTATGACAGCAACAGTCATGCTTTTGCAGTGATAACTGACCCAGCTGATCCGAGTATTGTTACTGGATTGACAGGCAGCGGAACCATTGAAAACGATGGAAAGATTCAGGTAGTATATTCCAAAGATGAAAATGGGGATCATGTACCGGATAAGTATCAGACAGAAGTATACTTTAAGGTAGTAAACGGAAGCTGGAATGATGAAACTAACACCCAAAAGGTTCAGGTTGTTACTTTAATGACAGGTGGAACGTGGGATGATAATGGCAGCTATACAGTTACCGGGGATATTGTTCCAGGTGTAGGAGACAAGGCCAATAAAGGTTATAAAGCTGGAGATTGGGATAGGACTCCGTTTGATGCTGTTATTACAAAAACAACCAGTGCAGAGGAGCGTACATTTACTTATACCTATATAGAAGATCAATCTGTAACAAAAAAGCTCAGCTATACAGTAGAGCATATTTGCAGAGACACAAATGAATTGATTGGTGAAATTGAAACGGTTACAGAAGAGGTATGGATAAATAGCGCAGATACTACACTAGACGTTAAGGATATTACATTAAGGTCAAAAGATGGTTATACCTATGACGGAAATAGTATGGATCTGGAGCGTTCTGAAAATACACTGCTTAACGGTGGAAAAACAATTCAGAATGGTGAAACGATCACAGTATATTATGATGTTGATGTAATTGGCCCAGATGAAATTCCGGATAAGTATCAGGTAATCGTTCGCTATGAAGCAGTAAATGGAACTGTAAGCATTACAGAACCTGTTTATGTAACAATTTATAGGCATACGTCTTCAAATGAAAAAGAGTTGGAATACGCTGAACCTGGAACTGAAGGTGCATATGGAACTCTAAGTAAAGACCAGATTGCTGACGCAGCTCCAATTGAGGGATATGATCCATCTACAGAGCAGTGGAAGGCAAATGGAGAACCGGCAGAAAAACCAACCATAGAGACACAGATTACAGAAAATACCACATATGAAGTTAGCTTCGGAAAGAATGGATATGTATACGACGTAGTAAAGAGATACCTGGATGCAAACGGAAATGAGGTAGACGCGGTATTTAAGAGCGGAACCGCATTATACGGCCAGAACATCCTGGAAGCATCTGGTGTGACAGTACTGCAGGAAGAGCTTTACAAGGAAAATCTTTACGAGTTAGTGAAGGTAGAGGGAGCCGATCGCCTGATTACCAATGACCCGAATGCAAACCGTGTAGAAATCATTTATCAGCAGAAGAATTATAACTATGAAGTAGTGAAACACTATGAAGGTTTAAATGAAACTGCAGTTGAATCTACAAAGGGTACAGCACCATATGGAACAGGAATTCTGGAAATGTCAAATGTGGATGTTTTACAACATGAGACATACAAGGATCATACATATGTGCTGGTAAAGGTGGATGGAGCGGATAAACTGGTTACTAACGATGAAACCCAGAACCGTGTAGATATTTACTATACTTTGGATGAGAAGGGTGGAACAGATCCAACAGACCCAACTAACCCAGACGGACATCCGGACAAGTATCAGACCATTTTCCGCTATGTAAGTGCGGATGAAACAATGGGAACTGTTAGTGTAGAAGAAGAAGTTCATACCTTTACGGATGAAGCCGGAAATTACATTGATAAGTATCCGATCAGCCCAGAGGGTGCAACCGCACAGGCCCTTGAAGGATTTGCCTTTGATTACTGGGTAGATACTGAGGGAAGAGATTACACTGCGGATATGCAGATTATGAAATCTCAGACATACTTACAGGATACCACCTTCACCGCCTACTTCGCAGAAGATAAGATCGGTGAGACAGATCCTGAAAATCCAGATCCAAACCATCCGGATAATATCCCAGATTACCGCCAGATCACATTCCGTTATATATCTGAGAATCCAAGCTATGGAACCGTAAACGGAGCTGTAGTGGAAGTTCGTACGATCGTAACGGTGACAGAAGGCGAAAACGGATACCAGGTTCTTGAAACCAAATCTGTAAATCCATTTGCAGATGTAACCGTATCCGCAAACGGCAGATACAGCTTTGAACGCTGGTCTGACGGAACAACTAATTTTGCAAACACAGATGAAATCTCTGCAGCAAGCTTTGATGCGGACACCACGTTTACCGCGTACTTTGATTACAATGGCGGCGGAAGCAGCGGTGGCGGCGGAGGCGGTGGAAACGGCGGCGGCCCAAGCGGCAGCGGCGGTGATTCTACCGGAGGCCCTGGCGTGACAGTTACGATTGATAACCCAGAGGTTCCATTAGCTTCCGTACCGGGAACAGGCACAGGTGATGTAATCTCCATCAATGATGGTATGGTTCCAATGGCTCCTCTGCCAAAGACAGGCCAGACCACAATGAAATCTACATTACTGATGGCGTTCTCAGGAATCCTTCTTGCAATTACTGGTTTAAGTAAAAGACGCAAGGACGAAGAAAACTGATGTTGAGAAATCAGCTGTAAAGCATTAAACCACAAAGCCCCGGCTCTAAAAAGGCCGGGGCTTTTGTAGTCTGTAAAGAACGTTATTTTGAAGACATGAAAGCGTAATTGATGTTCCGGTATTCAGTGTTCCTGCCCCAGTCATTCTTTCTGGAGACTGTGGCAGGAGCCTGAGCACATGTTATTCGTTATTCCCCTCCGGGGCCGTCGCGTCGCTCTCTGGTGGATTCGGGCAGCGGGTCTACGGGAGTGATGACCTCGCTTCCATTGCGGTATGGCTCATAATCTACTTCCGGGGTATCTCCGTCTCCATATGGATTTTGACTGTTTTTATGCATTGAATCACCTCCGGAGATAGTATGATACGGTAGAATGGGATTTATAAAGGGAAAATATGCCTGTTATTTTAAATACTTTTCTGCGTCTTCTCTCGTCAAACTAAATTTTTCACATATTTCCATTAAGATAGTTTCTGTAGGTATTTGAAGTTTTTTTAAAGTAGCTATCATTGCCTGGATGCCCTGTTCCAGCCCTTTCTGGATGCCCTGTTCCTCTACACCTTTGCTTAAATTACACATAAGCGACACCTCACTTTCTAATGTCTGTGTCATTTTAATTTTGAAGTCGTCTTCCAATATCTGGCACTTGTCCTCTGAGTCGGTTTCTGTCGAAAGAAGAACATTTAACAGCTTTAATACATTTGTATCTGTGGATTCGTTTTTTCCAAGACAAATCATAACTGCTGTCATTAAGTCATAATTGGACTTCTTTTCTTTTACATCCCCTATCAGATTTTTTTCTGAAATCAGATAACTGGTAATACTGTTTTCACGATTCTTTGGAGGATTCATACAGATCCAAATGCTGTATACTTTTTTAATTTTTTCATAATGTGCTTCTGTAAACTCTGTTCCGTACTGTGCAGAAATCATACGGCTGCTTCACCCACTTGCGGCTGTCCTTCGATATAGTTTTCTGCTATCTCATTGACATCACAAGTTCTGTATTCTTCTACGCAGTTCTTCATAATCCATGCCAGAATAATTTTTTCTGACAAAAGGCGCTTACAGGCTGCATCATAACTTTCCTTTTCATCAGTTACACGGATATTTTTTGCTATAGTCGTGTCAGTATTCATGCTGTCACCTCCCGTAATTACCTTTATTGTCACATAATATTCTTTGAGAGACTATAGAATATTTGCCAATTAAAATAAATTGAATAAAAAGCCTCAGGCATTCTTTTTTGAAGCCTGAGGCAGGATTATAAAGCTGATTTTAGTCCCCTACGGGAGTGTCACGCCGCTCTTTGGGGGGTTACGATAGGCTCATAGGCAGTACAGTCAATTATCAGATACACTCATTTAAAAACGGAAGGATGGAATCCAACTTTGCTTTTAATACGCCTTCCAGCTCGATTACCCGTTCAAGGGTAGCCTGAACAGAAGTGTCGATGGCAATGAGTACTTCGTAGTCGCTGGAAGCGGCAATTACCCGGTTGATTTTTGCACATTCTGCATTTAAAATGCAGGCCAGAGCGTCTTCCTCATGGGCAATGGAGGATGCGATGCTTAAAAGGATGGGGCAGGGGCAGGCAGTAGGGCACTGGGTCTGGCAGGTCAGAGAAGTTGTTTCATTCATAGTGATTATCTCCCTTCTTCCCGATGATGGATCGGGATACTATAATATATGGACAAGGAGAAAAGTTGTGACAGCCTGGCCCAAAACAGCTACAGCTCCAGGGTTTTAGTGGCGATTGTTTCACGAAAGGCCCGGTCGTGCTCTACAAAGATCATAGTAGGGCGAAAGTCTAAAATCAGCTGTTCAATCTGCATTCTGGAATAAATATCAATAAAATTTAAAGGTTCATCCCACAGATACAGATGGGCCTGTTCGCAGAGACTCTTTGCGATCAGCACCTTTTTTTTCTGTCCTCCGGAAAATTGGGCCATATCCTTTGTAAACTGGATCCGCTCAAAGTCCAGCTTTCGGAGAATCGCTTTAAAGAGGCTTTCATCAATCCTGCATTGGCTGGCATAGTCGGACAGTGTTCCGCTTAAATGGGAGGTGTCCTGGGAAACATAGGAGATAATAAGGCCGGAGCCTATAGAAATGGTTCCGGTTTTCTTTATATCTTCTCCAAGGATCAGCTTTAAGAGACTGCTCTTGCCGCTTCCGTTTTTTCCGTTTAAGGCAAGGCGCTCTCCCTGTTCCAGAGTAAAGGAAAACGGCCCGCAGACGGCACGGTCCCCGTATCGGATGGAGAGGTCACGGCAGGAAATCAGGGTCTGGCTTCGGTAACGCAGGGGCAGAAGCTTAAGGGCTTCTGCTGTTTCAGTGTTTTTCAGAAGACCGGATTTTTTCTCAATGGCTTTTTGCTGCCTGGACTGAATGGATTTGGCGCGCTGCATCATTTTCGCAGATTTGTGGCCTACAAATCCCCGGTCTGCGCAGCCGCTTCCGATTTTGGAGGCTTCGATTCGGTCGGACCAGCCGGCAGTACGGGCAGATGCCTGCTTTAGACGGCCGATTTCCTTTTTGAGCTGTTCATTCTGGGCCAGCTCACAGGCTTGCCTGTATGTAAAATTAGTCATCCAGGAGGAAAAATTGCCGCTCTGTACCTCGATATCAGCCCGGTTTAACGAAAGAATGTGATCCACGCAGCTGTCCAAAAAGAAGCGGTCATGGGAAACCAGGATAAAGCCCTTTTTCTTCTTGAGGTAAGCTGCGACGGTTTCTCTGGCAGCTGCATCCAGGTGGTTGGTAGGCTCGTCGATCAGAAGAAAATGGCCCTGATTTAAGAAAAGTGCAGCGAGGAGCGCTTTTGTCTGTTCGCCTTTGGACAGAGTGGAAAATGGCCTCCAGAGCAGTTCGCAGTCCGTCTGCAGACAGGAGAGTTCCTTCATAAATTCCCAGTCCTGAGCATCGGGACAGATTTCATACATGATTTCCAGTGTCATTTTAGAGGGATCTGAAACCTCATAGGGGAAATAGTCAAAGGAGACAGAAGAATGGATGGTTCCCCGGTATTCATATTTTCCCATGAGCAGATTTAAAAATGTGGTTTTCCCCCTGCCGTTTCTGCCTACAAAGCCCAGCTTCCAGTCGGTATCGATCTGAAAATTCACATCTTCAAAAATGGGGTCGGAGCTGGATGGGTAGGAAAAGGTAAGATGTTCCGCTTTTATCATTGACATAATGTGCACCTCCGGTAAAAAAATGAGAGCCGCAGGAAAGCAGATCCTGCGGCTCATCATAAAATTACCCCTGAAAGACAGAGGCGTATATTTTAGTGAGTGGACAGATATACGACTTTCTTGCAGCGGACGCACGGATACCGTAAATAAAATACGGTATTCTGGCGTCATTTTATAGTTATCTGCAAGCGTCGATTCTCATCCTTTCACCTCTTTCTGTTCTGGTATAGATTTATGTATATCATAGATCAGGGGAAGATGCAAGAGGAATAGGTATCATTTACAAGGCGATCCTTATCATTAATTCTGCGGCTGAATTCACCCTGTAAGTCGCCTGTCAGCGGTTCGGGTTTACCGATTCCCTCCATACAACCATTTCGTTCAATATCTTTAATAAGCTGATTGATGCGCCGGATGGTTTTTTTTGTCCTGAGATTGCCAGTAAAGGTAATCTTCCCAGGCATCATCAGACCAGATTTTTTCACTCATTCATCTACCTCGATCAGTTCGTGGGCAGTACCTTTTCCTGTGCGTAGTTCCTGAATGGATTTTTTTACATATTCCAGATTAGACTGGGAGAAGAATGGATCCGAACTTTGAGCGATTTCAAATGGGATTCGGTTTTCACGTAAAACTGCTTTCACAAAAAGATTGATGGCAGTTGAGGTGTTTAAACCTACGTTGGAACAAAAGGCATCGAAATTGATTTTATCTTTTTCATCTACCCGCGCGGTTAAAGTTGCCTGTGCCATAGATATAACTCCTTTCTGTGTTCTATTTGTTATAATTATAACACTATTGTATGCAAATAGCAAGTAAATGCAATACAAAATAAAATTGTGTGAAAGGCAGACATGATATTCGCCGGAATTGCCATTGAAAATTGCTTCGGTATCTGTATAATATTAGGAAGATAGTACGCAGGATAATACGCAAGTTACTGTTCAACAGGAGGACAAACACATGGAACGCTCAAAGCTGACGACTCTCTGCTACATGGAGCGGGAGGGAGAATGGCTGATGCTTCACAGAGTGAGCAAGAAGAATGATGTAAATAAAGACAAATGGATCGGCATTGGAGGCCATTTTGAAGAAAATGAAAGCCCTGAGGAATGCCTGTTGAGGGAGGTAAAGGAGGAAACGGGCCTGACACTTACTTCCTGGCGGTTCCGGGGGCTTGTTACATTCCGTTCTACCGGAGGTCCGGTGGAGGATATGGAGTATATGTGTCTGTACACGGCAGACGGTTTTGAGGGTGAGATGGCTGACTGCAATGAGGGTACTCTGGAATGGGTAAAGAAGGAGGCAGTGTACGGACTGAATATCTGGGAGGGAGATAAGATATTTTTCCGCCTTTTAAATGAAAATGCCCCCTTCTTTTCACTGAAGCTGACCTACGAAGGCGACCGGCTTATTGAGGCTGTGCTGGATGGGAAAGCGCTTATCGCTTAATGCACAAGCTCCTCAGCCCGTTTGATCGCCCTGTCAATATTTTCACAGAAGTTTTCCTGGCCTACCTTCTGGGCAAAGCCTGCTTTTTCCATTACCTTCATGGGCTGCTGGTTTACATGGGAGAGAATAAGGGTGATTCCCCGTTTCTCACAGTTTTTGTACAGGTCGGTCATGGCGTTTAATGCAGTGCTGTCCAGAGCCGGAACGCTTCTCATACGCAGGATCAGGCATTTTGCATGATCTTTTACGGCAATACGTCCAATCACATCGGCGGCTCCGAAGAACAGGGGGCCGCTGATTTCATATACATTGATGTGAGGGGACAGCTTTCTAAGTTTTTCGCGTTCTGCCTCCTCTTCATCCTCTGCATATTTCCAGCTGTGGACCTCCGTTACATCGCTCATGCGCTTCATAAACAGAAGCACAGCCACTAAGAGGCCGATTTCGATAGCGATTACCAGGTCAAAGACAATGGTTAAGAGGAAGGTAAGGATCAGAACGGCGATATCGCTTTTGGGAGCGGTTTTTACCAGCTCTGTGAAGGTTCTCCACTGGCACATATTGTAGGCGACCATAAAGAGGATAGCGGCAATGGCGGGCATGGGGATCATGGCTGCATATGGCATGAGTATAATCAGGATAAGAACAAGAACCACAGCGTGGATCATGCCTGCAACGGGAGTACGGCCTCCGTTTTTTACATTGGCCGCGGTACGGGCGATGGCGCCTGTAGCCGGGATGCCGCCAAAAAGGGCGGAAGCGATATTTCCGGCGCCCTGGGCCGCCAGTTCCATATTAGAACGGTGTTTTCCATTGATCATGCCGTCTGCTACCACACAGGAGAGCAGAGACTCAATGGCCGCCAGGATAGCGATGGTAAAAGCGTCAGGAAGGGCAGTCTGGATCATTTCAAAGCTTAACTGAGGCATATGGAAGGAAGGAAGCTTATTGCTTATGGTGTAGAGATCTCCGATGGTATTGACCTGAAGGGGGAGAAGCTGCACCATGAGAATGCCTCCGATGACGGCAAGAAGAGAGCCGGGGATTTTTTCCGTAAACCGGGGTGCGATGATAAGAATAGCCAGGCATACGAGGCCCACGATCAGCGAGTCTGTATTGAATGTATGGATGCCTGCTAAGAAGGCTTTCAGCTTTTCCATGGTTTCAATGGTGGGCATTCCTTCCGGATAG
>ENA-OPWX01001981-OPWX01001981.1-human-gut-metagenome-genome-assembly--contig:-NODE-1981-length-12143-cov-3.027052_pt1 | contig 12143 bp, 8 predicted proteins | sample MGYA00241514_ERZ502020 | MGnify/ENA primary metagenome ERZ502020 (study PRJEB25962, sample SAMEA2042105) | human gut metagenome | biome: human gut; feature: human-associated habitat; material: faeces... | reverse complement strand
TACTTCTACGTATCAGGCGGTTCAAGTGATAGATGACCATACGATCGCCGGACGAATGGAATGTACGCCGGAAGGCGGAGGCTGGGGGAATGGTGAGGGTTCTTCCCTGTATACCGTGTATTTTTATGCGCAGTTCTCCAAACCGTTGAAAGATTATGGCGTATGGAGCGTGGATATCCCGGCAGGGCAGGATCGGCATCGGGAATTTGTGGAGAGCCCGGCTTTCCAGACATTGACAGCGAACGCGAAGATTTCGGAGAGACCAAAGGCATATGAGGGTGAGCACCTCGGGTTCTTTACGGAGTTTGAGACCGAAGCGAATGAGGAGGTTCTTTTCAAGGCCGGTATTTCCTTTGTAAGCTTGGAGGGTGCGGAAAAGAACTTGAAAGCGGAGATCAAGGATTGGGATTTTGACGCGGTACGTTCTCGTGCCCGCTCGTTGTGGGATACGGCTTTGGCTAAGATGGATGTCAGCGGTGGAACGGATGAGCAAAAGGTGATCTTCTATACCTCCTTGTATCATACGATGATCGATCCGAGGATTTACACGGATGTGGATGGTCAATATATGGGTGCGGACGGAAAAGCGCATAAGTCGGATACGTTCACGAAACGTACGATCTTTAGCGGTTGGGACGTGTTCCGTAGTCAGATGCCTTTGCAAACGATTATTAATCCGGTATTGGTCAGCGATTTGTTGAAGTCATTGACAACGATGGCGGAGGAGAGTGGTCGTGAGTACTATGAGCGCTGGGAGTTGTTGAACGCCTATAGCGGTTGTATGTTAGGAAATCCGGCTATATCGGTCTTGGCGGATGCCTATGCGAAAGGTATTTGTAGCTTGGATATGGAAAAGGCTTATCGGTATGCGGATAAAACCTCGAGAATGTTCGGGAATGCGGAGTTGGGCTATACCCCGAATCCGCAGAGTATCTCCAAGACCTTGGAGTATGCGTATACGGAATGGTGTATGTCTCAGTTGGCGAAATCATTAGGAAAACAGGAGGATGCGGTTTATTATGCGAAGTTGGCTCAGTCTTACCGGAATTTATATGATGCGGAGAAACATAGCTTCCGCCCGAGAGAAGCGAATGGCCGGTTTGAGGCTTGGCCGGAAGAGGGTAAGCTGAAGGAATGGTACGGCTGTATGGAATGCAATGAGTTGCAACAGGGGTGGTTCGTGCCTCATGATATTCCGGGTATGGTGGAACTGATGGGTGGAACGGAACGGGTGATCGCCGATCTGGATACGATGTTCGACAAGACACCAACAGATTTCCTGTGGAACGCTTATTACAATCATGCGAACGAGCCGGTTCATCATGTGCCTTTCTTGTACAATCATTTGGGACAGCCGTGGAAAACCCAGAAATGGTCTCGTTTCATTTGCGATAAGGCGTATAAGAATAAGGTAGAAGGCTTGGTTGGAAACGAGGATGTCGGTCAGATGTCCGCTTGGTATGTATTGGCGGCATGTGGTTTGTATCCGGTTTGTCCGGGAGATACTCGCTATGAGATATCCAGCCCGGTTTTTGAGAAGACCGAGATTCGGGTTGGCGAAGGGAATACATTTATCATACGAGCCAACCGAAATACCCCGGAAAACACCTATATCCAATCCGCTAAATTAAACGGGATGGATTATACGAGATGCTATCTTGATTATAAGGATATTATGAAAGGTGGCGTACTAGAATTGGAGATGGGGCCTACACCGGACAAGACTTGGGGCATCGAGTAGAAATCTGTATATTTGTCCCCGTAGTTCCTTGAAAACAAGGCTACGGGAAATTAATCATTAATGTTCACTGATATGAATTGGATGAAAAAGGTAGCGGTAGCGTTGGTTTGTTTGCTTCCGCTCGGTTTACAGGCAGCGAAGGTAGATACTTTGCAAGTGAAAAGTCCTTCGATGAATAAAAGTATAGAGGTAGTCGTGGTAAGTCCGGATGTTGCCGCGACGAAAGCGTGTCCGGTGATTTATTTGTTGCATGGCTATGGTGGTAACGCTCGTACATGGGTCGGTATCAAGCCGGATCTATCTAAGATCGCTGATGAGAAGGGTATCTTTTTCGTATGCCCGGATGGTAAGAATACGTGGTATTGGGATAGCCCTTTGAACGCTGATGTACGGTATGAGACTTTCATCTCGGATGAGTTGGTGAAATACGTGGATTCCCATTATAAGACAGTGGCCGATCGTAAGGGACGTGCTATTACTGGTTTGAGCATGGGTGGACATGGCGCTATGTGGAATGGCCTTCGTCATAGCGATGTTTTCTCCGCTGCGGGAAGTACCAGCGGTGGCGTGGATATCCGCCCTTTCCCGAAAAACTGGGAGATGAGCGTACAAATAGGTGAGAAAGCAAAATATCCGGAAAACTGGGAGAAGTACACGGTTATCAATTTGGTTCCAACCTTGAGGAAAGACCAGATCGTTTTGATCTTCGATTGCGGTGACAGCGATTTCTTTTTGGAGGTGAATAAGAACTACCACGAGGCGTTATTAAAACAAGGCATCGACCACGACTTTATCACTCGCCCGGGTAATCATGATTCACAATACTGGAATAATTCTATTGATTACCAGATCCTCTTTTTCTGGAAGCATTTCTTGAAGATGAAGGCCTTGTGATAAGACCGTTTGGCGATTTGACATTCTGACATTTTGTAAACTGAAGTCCCGGAGAACCGATTTTTCCGGGACTATGTACGACTCATTGCCAAATACGCAAGAAAAAAACAATAATCCGTTCATTGATAATACAATACCGAAAAACCGCCTTTCATTCTAGCGAAAATAATTCATCCTAATTCATATCCATTGACTTCTTCGGGCTATCTGATAGGGTTACGACTGGGTTCTAACCGGGTTACGATGCCTATTCACGACTACTGACAACCCTATTCGTGACTGTTTATAATGCCCAACGGCAGTATTGGCGTTGCCCAATGCGACTATACATGTAGGCTTTCATCGCCTTTCGTGCCTGAAAACGGGAATATTCTCACTTAAAAGGGCGTTTTATTGCCCCTCCCGTCTACTGGTTGGATCGGTTTAAACGAACGCCTTGTCACGATTGGTGTTCGAGAAGAAGCATAAAGAAAGCCGAAGGCCGGTTTCTGTATCATGTCGGCAAAGGGGTCCGTTGTTAATGTAAGGAGTCATGTAGTGAGAGGAAAGAAGAAAGTTTCCCGCAGTTATACTCCATATGTACGCTAATTTTCGTACTTTTGCCTCTTGAATCTTGAATATACGAAAGCGATGAATTATCAGATAGATGCTCCGGGTTCCGCTATCCGGACTACCGTAAAGCTTCCCGCTTCTAAAAGTATCAGTAACAGGGCATTGATCTTGAATGCGCTAAGTTATAGCGCATACGATGTGGAGAACTTATCCGATTGCGATGATACAAATTTGATGGTAAAGGCATTAAACTCGAACGATCGGGATTTTAATGTGGGTGCGGCGGGTACGACGATGCGTTTCCTTACTGCTTTCCTCTCGAAGGTGGTGGGCGAATGGACGATTACGGGAACCGAACGCATGAAGAACCGTCCGATCAAGGTGTTGGTGGATGCGCTGAACGCTTTAGGCGCCCGGATCGAGTACATGGAGAAGGAGGGTTATCCTCCTTTGCGTATTTTCGGAAGCGCCTTGCAAGGCGGAGAGATCTCGCTACCGGGAAATGTTAGCTCTCAATATATATCCGCTATCTTGATGATCGCCCCGTTAACAGAAAATGGGGTTACGTTGCATTTGGAGGGCGCTATTATCTCTAGGCCCTATATCCATATCACCTTGCAATTGATGGAGCAATATGGAGTGAGAGCCTCTTGGACGGAGAATACGATCAAAGTACTTCCCCAAGAGTATAAGCCGATTCGTTTTACGGTGGAATCCGATTGGAGTGCCGCTTCTTATTGGTATGAGATCATGGCGTTATCGAAAAATGCTGAGATCGAATTGTTAGGTTTATTCAAGAATAGCTTGCAGGGAGATGCCGCCGGAGCGAAGTTGTTCGCTCAATTGGGAGTGGGCACTACTTATACGAAACGTGGAGTCGTGTTAAAGCATACTGGAAATATCTGTGAGAAGTTGGTTTATAACTTCGTGAATGAACCGGATTTGGCTCAAACCTTTGTGGTGACTTGCGTGTTATTAAATATCCCTTTCCGCTTTACGGGACTTCAATCATTGAAGATCAAGGAGACGGATCGGATCGAGGCATTGAAGACAGAGCTTCGTAAATTAGGTTATGTGTTGACGGATCGCAATGATAGCATCTTGGAGTGGAACGGTGAACGCAGGGAACCGGAGTCGCATCCGGTAATCGCCACTTACGAGGATCATCGGATGGCTTTGTCATTCGCTCCCGCCGCTTTGGTACGTCCCGAGGGGATAGAGATCGCCCACCCGCAAGTGGTCAGCAAGAGTTATCCCCATTATTGGGAAGATCTTAAGGCCGCTGGTTTCTCTATTAGGGAATCAGCCCTTTAATTTTCAGTTTTCAATTCTCAACTTTCAATTGAATTATGTGGTACATTGTCATAAGTCTTATAGGTCTGGGTGTCGTAGCCGCTATCGCCGGGTATTTCCGGAATAAGAAACTTCAGAAGATGCTGGAACGGGGGGAGATCTCGGAGATCCCCGAGGCACAGGAGATTCCGGAGGTTTGCTGCGGACAACATGAGACTTGCGAGCGGGATAGTTTATTAGCCGCCGTCAGCAAGAAAATCGAATATTATAACGATGAGGAACTGGATCGGTTCCAAGGAGTGGAAGCGGACGCTTACGATGAGGAAGCCGTTGAGGAGTTTAGTGAAGTGCTTTATACCCTCCGGGAAGTGGAGGTGGCCGGTTGGCTCCGTAGCCTGCAATTGCGGGGGATCAATTTGCCGGATGCCTTGAAGGATGAGGCATTCCTGATCATTGGCGAACGCCGTACTCATTAATTTAGGAAACGAATCATATGGATTTATTGCAATATGCCTTTTTTCAGAACGCCTTGATCGGGAGCTTGCTAACCGCTATCGCTTGTGGGATTGTCGGGACTTACATCGTATCCCGCCGGTTGGTATTTATCAGCGGAGGGATCACGCATGCTTCGTTCGGTGGTTTGGGCTTGGGTTTTTATCTGGGAACAAACCCGATCTTGATGGCGATGTTGTTCTCCATCCTCTCCGCTTTTGGCGTGGAGTGGGCGAGCAAGACGCAAAACGTAAGGGAGGATTCCGCTATAGCGGGCGTATGGTCGCTGGGTATGGCTTTGGGAGTGATCTTCATCTTTCTTACCCCGGGGTACGCCCCGAATCTATCTGCTTATTTATTTGGTAATATATTAACGATCTCTACGGCCGATATCTTATGGATTTTAGGGTTGGTGGTATTGTTGATACTCATATTCTCCCTTTTCCTCCGTGAGATTGTTTACGTGGCATTCGATCGTGACTTCGCTGTCACGCAAGGCCTACCGGTAAAATGGATCGAGTATACGATGATGTGCTTTATCGCCATGACAATTGTTCTTTCGATCCGTTTGGTAGGGATTATGCTATTGATGAGTTTGCTGACCTTGCCTCAAATAACGGTAAACCTGTTTACTTCCGACTTCAAGAAGATCATATGGGGAAGTATCGCGATCGGCTTTCTGGGTTGCGTGTCCGGACTGGTTCTTTCTTATTTCCTGAACGTGCCTTCCGGTGCGTTTATCATCTTGTTTTTGGTGGTCCTCTTTTTGGCCTTGAAAGCAATAAAACCGTTGTTACGGCGTTAATTAAAGAATGAAAAAAGGGTTTTATTACATAGTGGCGTTATTAACGGTACTCTTGCTTTGGTCGTGCAGCACGAAGAAGAACACGAAAGCGAGCCGTTTTTATCATGCCTTTACGACCCGTTATAATATTTATTTCAATGGAAAACAAGCGTTTGACGAGGCACTGAAAAGCCAACAGGACGGATATAAAGAGAACTATTCCGACAGGATCTATATGTATCCGATTAGCGCCCAGCCTAAAGACAAAGCCGAGCCGGGCGGCCCTTTCGACCGGACGATCGAGAAAAGTAATAAAGCTATTAAACTACACTCCATAAAAGCGAAACCGGCCAAGAAACCGGGCTGGCGGAATAATCCCAAACTACGTGCTATCCAAGAACAAGAGGAATATAACCCTTTCTTAAAGAATAGTTGGCTGATCATGGGACAGGCGCAATTCTACAATGCCGATTTCCTGCAAGCCTCCGCTACCTTTTCCTATATAGCTCGTCATTACGCGAAGGACGAGGAGGTCGTGGCCGAGGCCCGTTTGTGGCAAGCCCGTTGTTATTCCGAGATGGGTTGGTTCTATGAATCCGAGGATATCTTGGATAAGATGAACAAGAACGGTATTCCTGCTTCCGCCTTGAAGCAATATGCGGCGGTGTATGCCGATTATTTGATCAAGAACGGGCAGTTCGAGGATGCCATTCCTTATCTGAAGACCGCTATCAAGGCGGAGAAAAACCGGAAGCAACGTACCCGGATGAAGTATCTTTTGGGACAAATCTATGCGGATCAAGAATTAGATGGCTTGGCTTATAAGACCTTTGGTGAGGTAGCCCGTTCGAATCCTCCGTATGAGTTGGAATTTGCCTCACGTATCCGTCAGACAGAAGTATTCTCGGGTACGAATTACTTGAAAGTGGTGAAGATGCTCGAGAAAATGGCGAAAAGCCAGAAGAATAAGGATTATCTGGATCAAGTATACTATGCTTTAGGAAATGTATACCTCAGCCGGGAAGATACGGTGAATGCCATAAAGAACTATCAACTCGGTATCGATAAGAGTACATTGAATGGAATGGATAAGGCGATCTGCCAGATAAAGCTGGGAGATATCTATTTTACGATGCGGGATTACGTGAAAGCGCAACCTTGCTTTAGCGGAGCCTTAGCTGGAATTCAAAAGGAATACAGGGATTATGAACGGGTTTCTAAATTGTCGGCGATTCTGGATGAATTGGTCGTGCATGTAGAAGCGGTCCATCTTCAAGACAGTTTGCAAGCCTTGGCTAAATTACCGGAAGCGGAGCGGTTAGCGATTATCGATAAGAAGATTGAGGAGGTAAAGAAAGAAGAGGAAGAGGCGAAAGCCTTGGCTGAGAAGGAGGCTTATCTGGCCGAGCAGGAAGCGAAAGGCACCGGAATCGACCGTCCCGGTACGGAAACCAACGCTGTTGTCTTGCCGAACGCGTCCGGTGGAGCGTCTTTCTATTTCTATAACCCTCAGACCGTAGCGCAAGGAAAGACACAGTTCCAGCGTAAATGGGGACGTCGTCCGTTGGAAGACCACTGGCGCCGCCGTAAGAAGGAACTCTCTACCTTTAATGAGAATTTGGATGAGGAGATGCTGGCCGAGGGAGATTCCACCCAAATGGTAGGGCCGGACGGTGAGCCGTTGCCGCCGATGATCCGCATACCCGTGAGTATTACCTACAGCAGCTACCTTTCACGCAAGAGGATATAGATGCTTCTAACATTATTATTATAGACGGTCTTTACAATATGGCGATGATCTATAAGGATAAGTTGGAGGATATCCCCTTATCTGTCGAGGCGTTCGAGAATTTGGAACGCCGTTTCCCGGATAATGAGCACCGTTTGGAGAGCTATTATCAAGTATATTTGATGGCCTTGAAAACCGGAAATACAGCGTTGGCTACCGAGTATAAGAATAAACTAATGAACGCCTTCCCGGAAAGCGATTATGCGGTAGCTGTGGCTGATCCGAATTACGAGTATAATATCCGCATGATGGATGTGGTACAAGACTCGATCTATCAAGCTACTTACGACCGCTATCTGGAGAGCGATACAGCGTATGTACGTAAGAGTTTCCGGTACGTAAGCGAGAAATATCCATTGGCTACATTGATGCCTAAATTCATGTTCTTGGATGCGTTATCATATGTGCAGGCCGGGGATGCGGAAGGCTTTAAGAATGCCTTGAAAGCGCTGGTCGAGAAGTATCCGAACGCGGATGTCACGGAACTGGCCGGGGAGATGTTGAAAGGTGTTCTTCGGGGACGTGCCTTGGTGCAGGGCGGTGTGAAAGGTATGAGTTGGAACTTACGATTCGGTTTGGGCGAGGATGGTATGTTATCTGCCGAGGATTCGGCCCGTGTATTTAATCCGGGACGGAACACGCCTTATCAGATGCTTTTGGTATATCCTACGGGTAGCGTAGATCAGAACCAGTTGCTATTCGTTGTCGCCGCTTATAACTTCGCGAACTTCATGGTAAAAGAGTTTGATTTGGCTTTGGAGCAGGCCGGCCCGATCAGTATGCTGGCGATTAAAGGATTTATTAGTTTTGACGAGATTATCCAATATTATAAGATGATATACGGTAAGGATGGCTATGCTACGGCCTTGAATAAAGCGGTTGCCGTGTTACCGATCTCTGATGATAATTATGAGACCTTGATGCGTGGCAAGACCTTGGATGAATATATCACCTTCTTCGATGAGAGCTTCGGTGAGGAATTACCGGATCTGGCAGGTCGTTGGAAAGCCCGTATGGAAGCCGCTAAGGAGGAGGAGGCGACTGAAGATGAAATGATCACGGAGGAAGAAGCCGAAGTGCCGGAAGAGGAACAACGGCCTGTTCAAGAACCTGTTCGACAGCCCGCTATACCAGTCGTCCCGGATACGATTGAGGTCCCTGCGTTTGACAAACCGGAAATCCAGCCTGTCGATACCCTTCGTAAGGATACGGTTCCTGTTGTTCAGCCGGCGGTTGAGGATCAAGGCATGACCTTGAAAGAAATCCAAGAGATCCGTAAACGGGAAGCTGCCGAAGAAGAAGCCCGCAAGGAAGAGGCTCGTAAGGCTTTCGAGGCTCAGCAAAAGGCGGATAAGGAATTACGTGAGCAGAAAGCGAAAGAACAGGAAGAACTTCTCAAGAAGCAAGCGGAGGAAGAACGTGCCCTGTTGAAAGCGAAGGCTGATCGAGAGAAACAGCTGGAAGCCGACCGCAAAGCCAAACTGAAACAAGCGGAAGCGGATCGTAAGGCGAAACTGAAAGCTCGTGAGGACCTTCGTAAGGAAAAGGAACGTGCTTATAAGCAACGCTTGAAAGAGAAAGAAAAAGAACGTAAGGAGAAGGAACGCTTATACAAGCAAAAATTGAAAGAGAAAGAAAAAGCCCGCAAGGAAGCCTTGCGGGAAAAGGAAAAGGCCGCCCGGGAAAAGGCCCGGAAGCGTTAATTGCATTAGATATTAATAGGTAAGAATTTCCAATCCTGTCTCTGTCATCAAGAAGGTATGTTCCCATTGGGCGGAGGGTAGTTCATCCTCGGTGATGACCGTCCAACCGTCTTCCTCGTCGATAAATACTTTCCAAGTACCCATGTTAATCATAGGCTCGATCGTAAAGACCATACCCGGAACTAAAAGCATCCCAGTTCCTTTCCGTCCGAAATGACAAACTTCCGGTTCCTCATGGAATTCCAGACCGACGCCATGTCCGCATAAATCCCGTACGACAGAGAATCCGTTTTTCTCCGCATGCTTTTGAATAGCGTTGCCTATATCACCGACGAATCCGAACGGCTTCGCCGCTTTCATACCGATCTCCAGACATTCCTTGGCGACCTGTACCAATTTCTGCTTTTCCGGAGATACGTTCCCGATCATGAACATGCGGGACGCATCCGAATAATAACCATCTAAAATCGTTGAGACATCCACATTAATAATATCACCGTCTCTTAGGATCTCCTTCTCACTGGGAATACCGTGACAAACGACCTCGTTGATAGAGGTACATACACTTTTAGGGAACCCCTCATAGTTTAAGGGGGCTGGAATCGCTCCATGCCCTACCGTATAATCATACACCAATTTATCGATAACAGCTGTAGACATACCTTCTTTAATCTCCTTCTGGATTAAATCCAGCACCCCTGTATTGATCACGCTACTTCTGCGGATGCCCTCAAGCTGCTCTGGAGTCTTGATAAGCTTGCGGGTGGGTACTAAATGTCCTTTATTTTGGATATATAGGATTTTCTTGTCTAATTCGGTGAGAGGTTGCCCCTTGATAGGCTTCCAATTGTTTACTGTTCTACGTGACATATTAATTCGTTTTACTCAAAATGTAGCGTAAAGGTATGACTTTTTAAGATACCCTGTCCTGTAGATACTCTTTATTTATCCAAATAGCTCTTCTTGAAGATATCTATACAAAGAAGGAATAAGGATAATAACAACGGCCCGAAGATGATCCCCATAAATCCGAATAAGGACAACCCGATTACGACTCCGAAGACGGTGATTAACGGATGTATATCCGCCAACTTCTTTTGTAGGATAAAACGAATCAGATTATCAACGTTCGTAATAACAAGCAAGGCATAAATAGCCAATCCCAAGGCATGTACCCAATCTCCGTTTAAAGCCATATAAGCCGCCAACGGAACCCAGACCAATGCGGTCCCTACAATGGGAATGATCGTAGCGATACAAGTGAGAAACCCGAATAACAGCGGATCGGGAGTCTGAAAGATAAAGTAACCGATCACCGCTACGATACCTTGTATAACCGCCAAAAGAGGGATACCTATGGCGTTTGATTTTACGATCATATTGATCTCGTTGAGTACCTCATCCTTGTTTTGATCACTGAAGGGGAATAAGGTGTATAGATAGTTTTCCATTTTTCTTCCGCCTATCAGCATGAAGTACAGAATGAAAATCAAGACGACGACATTTACGGCGAAACTGCTTATGCTACCCACTAAAAACTGTCCGATTTGTGGGAGTATAGAGGCCGCTTTTAATAAGTTTCCTCTATCCAGTACATCAAACCCGGTCTTTTCCTGAACTAGATCCGCTATATGTTGGCCTGTATTTAGCAGTACAGTCGGGTCTAAATTAATATTTTGAGTTTTGTTGATTACCAACCAGATCGCCAATGTGATTGGGATTAAGAAACATAAGATCGTTTCCCCCAGTAACAGTAAAGCAGCAAAAGCCGGTCTCATATTTAGCTTTTCTGTCAGATGGAACATCTGTCCACGCAGCAATATATAGATGGTGAATGCTCCAAGTATACCTCCAAGAAACGGGGTAATCTTAAAAAATAGAATTACCCCTAGTCCTAATATAATGGTGATCAATGAGTATCTCCAGTAATGTTCTTTTACGTTTTCCATATACATTCATGCCCTTATTTATCTAAAAACAAGATAGGAGAAGTCATTGTTTATTGGATTTCTTATTCTTTGGAGAGCCGTTTACCTTCGATGAAGGTCTCTTGAATCTCTATATCGTTGTTGAAAATGATGATATCGGCATCCTTTCCTTTCTCCAATGTTCCTTTACGGTCTAAAATACCCATTAGGCGGGCTGGGCTTTCGGAAGCCATACGAACAGCGTCGTGCAATGGAATTTCCGCTTTCTCGACTAGGGTACGGATCAAACGGATTCCGGTAGCTATACTTCCCGCGATAGCTGAGCGATCGGCTAATTTACATACGCCTTCCTCAATAATTACCCGGGAGTCCGGAAAATGTTCCGTACCGTTATCGCAAGCGGCGGCGGCCATTGCGTCCGTGATTAAGGAGGTACGTTCTACCCCTTTGATTTGATATACCAACTTTAAGATTGCTGGTGGTACGTGGATACCATCGGCTACAACTTCAACGGTCATATCTTTCATGAGATAAATACCTTCTACCGTTCCTTCATGTTTATACTCACGGTCTTTATGGACGGAAGTCATGGCATTGTAGAAGTGGGTAGCATGGGTGAATCCGGCTTCGTATGCTTTTTTCACTTGGAGATAATCGGCTGTGGTGTGGGCTAGTGAAACCAACACACCATGAGCTGACGCATATTTACCGAATACCAAAGCCCCGTCAAGCTCGGGGGCGGCGCTCCAGCGTTTAATACATTGGGTACTGTTTAGTAATTCCTTATATTCTTGGGGATCGGGCGGGTAAATATAATTAGGGTCTTGTCCGCCTTTCATAGCCATATTCAAATAGTTGCCTTCGAGATGTAATCCCATGATACGGGCCCCCTGTTCCGGGTGGTTCATGATGTGCTCGCAGGTCTTGACCGCTTCCCGGAAGGTCTCGATAGGGGCAGCTGCCAATG
>ENA-OPWX01001980-OPWX01001980.1-human-gut-metagenome-genome-assembly--contig:-NODE-1980-length-12146-cov-8.317592_pt1 | contig 12146 bp, 12 predicted proteins | sample MGYA00241514_ERZ502020 | MGnify/ENA primary metagenome ERZ502020 (study PRJEB25962, sample SAMEA2042105) | human gut metagenome | biome: human gut; feature: human-associated habitat; material: faeces... | reverse complement strand
TGCTTAGCACAGTAGTGTTATCGAACGAGAACCAAACTTGCCGAGGTTGGGAAGCTCCTACCTCTACAGGTGGGGAGGATGTCACAATTATGGTATACTGTGTTTTGAGAGGCAGTGAATGGAATTTAATTTTAAATGTAGAAATGATACCAGGTTGAAAGTGAATGGGGAGAAATGAATGGATAAAATTGGACATTTAGTTATGACAAAGTCATTATCGGGAAATATACACAGAGCACATAAAGCAGCATTATTGTTTGGAAGTATTCTGCCAGATCTGCTGGTGTATACTTATCTGGAGGGTCATACATGGGAAGCAACCTTCGAACAGATTACAAAACAGATGAAAGCGTTAGAGGCAAAAGGAAGAGGCGGAAGCTTTTCTTATTTAAAACTTGGATGGATTCTTCATTATGTGGAAGATTATTTTACCTATCCGCATAATACGATTTTTGAGGGAACAATTTCAGAACATTATGCTTACGAGAAAAAAATGACAAAGTGGATGCGGGAGGGAGCTTTAGAGCAGATGTCCCTGCCGAGCTGTAAGAAGCTTGATTCTGCTGCGGAAGTGGAGGAGAGACTTCAGGAATTACATGACAGATACCTTTCACAGAAAATGTGTTATGAGAATGATATGGCATATATGCGGCAGATGGTTTCGGAAATATTGAATTGTTATGCCGAGATTTTTGTGAGAAAGAGCGAGTTCGCACATTTTATGGAATGGGTGCGGAAGAAAGTTGGAATAATGACGGGATTTGTTTCTTAGAGTGTGTTTGAAAAATGCTTTTTTCAAACACGCTCTAGTATCTTTTGCTTAAAAAAGTTCAGAACTTCTTGCATAAAAATCTAGAAATGAAGTGAATTGAATTTAAAATTTATTTGTTCCTATAAAAATGCAAGAAAAAGCGCAAAAAACATTTACAAAATGAAGGAAAAGGATTATAAAACTTCATGTATACAAGAAATGGCTTGTATACATGAAAGGAGAGGACAAAAATGAATACATTAGTCATTGTTTTAATTGCTGCTGTTTTATTGACAGCTGCGTATGCATTTTATGGACGGTGGCTTTCTAAAAAATGGGGAATTGACCCAAAAGCAGAGACACCAGCTCATAAGTTTGAAGATGGACAGGATTATGTTCCAACTGACGGTTGGACAGTATTTAGCCATCAGTTTTCATCTATTGCTGGAGCAGGCCCTGTAACAGGAGCAATTCAGGCGGCAGTATTTGGATGGCTTCCAGTACTTTTGTGGGTATTAATTGGAGGTATTTTCTTTGGAGCAGTTACCGATTTTGGAGCATTATATGCCAGTGTAAAAAATGATGGTAAGTCCATGGGACTTCTGATCGAAAAATACATCGGTAAACTTGGAAGAAAGTTATTTCTTATTTTCTGCTGGCTGTTTACTTTAATTGTTATCGCAGCTTTCGCTGATATGGTAGCAGGTACATTTAATGCTTATACGGTAGATGCCAATGGTGTGATTGCACTTTCCGATGCAGCAAAAACAAATGGAGCAGCAGGAACAATTTCCCTTTTATTTATCGCATTTGCAATGATTTTTGGTTTACTTCATAAACATCTGCATCTGACAGGATGGAAGGAAACGGTTGTTGGATTAATCTGTACTGTAGCAGCACTTGCTATTGGTATGACAATGCCAATTACATTAGGAAAGGACGGCTGGACATATATTACATTTGTATATATTTTCTTTGCGGCAGTACTTCCAATGTGGTTATTAAAACAGCCTCGTGATGCGATGACAACCTATATGTTTATTGGAATGATCGCAGGAGCTGTTGTTGGATTATTAGTAGCGCATCCTACAATGAATCTTCCTGTATTTACAGGCTTCCATAATGATCAGCTTGGTGATTTATTCCCTATTTTATTCGTAACCGTTGCTTGTGGAGCAGTTTCTGGTTTCCACAGTTTAGTATCTTCCGGAACATCTTCAAAGACGGTATCCAATGAAAAAGATATGTTAAAAGTTGGTTACGGCGCAATGGTATTAGAAAGTTTACTTGCAGTTATCGCTTTATGTGTAGCAGGAGCGGCAGCGTCCGCTAACGGAACACCAGCAGATGGAACACCATTCCAGGTATTCTCAAGCGGTGTAGCTGGATTCTTTGAAATGTTTGGAATTCCAGTATATGTAGCACAGTGCTTCATGACAATGTGCGTATCCGCGCTTGCACTTACAAGTTTGGATGCCGTAGCGCGAATTGGCCGAATGAGCTTTCAGGAATTGTTCAGTGTTGATGATATGGAACACGCAGAAGGATGGAGAAAAGTTTTATGTAATACATACTTCTCAACAATCATCACCTTAGTAGCAGCCTTTGTATTAACAAGAATTGGTTATGCAAATATCTGGCCATTATTTGGTTCCGCAAACCAGCTCTTATCTGCTTTAGTATTAGTAACACTTTGCGTATTCTTAAAAGTAACCGGACGAAGCAACAAAATGCTTTTCCCACCATTGATTATCATGCTTTGTGTAACAGGAACCGCATTAGTAGAGAGAACCATTTCTCTCGTACAGGCATTTTCTGCTGGTTCCGCAACATTTTTAGTAGAAGGCTTACAGCTGATTATCGCTATTTTACTGATGATACTTGGAGTGATCATCGTAGTAAATTCACTCCGGGCTTACTTCGCCTCAAAGAAGAATTCGGAAATTTAATTCGCTAGACAGGCAAGTATAGAAACAGACGAACAAAATAATCCATATATGTGACTTTAGTCGCAGCGTGTTGAATACTCGCTTATATGCTCGTATCCAACACTTGCTCCGAGGCCACAGATATGGATTATTTTAATTCTATAGTTCTGACTGTGGCTGCTGTTGTGTCATATTGGCAAGGATTAGGAATAAAATTTAGTAGAATTTCAAATTGAGGGATTTGTAAATTTATTATGAGGTTAAAATTTTCAGGGAGCATTAATTATTCCTTAAATCCCATTCATATCTGATTTGATTCCTACGGCAAGCAAAGACAGAAAGCTTGGAAGGCAATAGTTTACATCTGTGGCCTGGGAGCAAGGTTTGAATGTAAGCGTGCCCGCGAACATTCAAACCGCCGCGACTAAAGTCACAGATGTAAACTATTGCCTTTCAAACTTTCGTCTGTTTGATATACTGAATCAAATCAGCTCACCTTGACTTCTTTGTGTGGAGAAATTATAATCTTAAATTAAGATTATAAGTAGAATTTAAAGCAACATTTGGAGAAGAAGCTTGGAGGAAGAGAGAAGATGGATGCAGCGAAGATGAATCAGGCAATTCGAATTGCCAAGCTATATTATGAGTTACATTATAACCAGTTAGAAATTGCGGCACGAGAGGGAATTAGCAAGTCTTCTGTAAGCCGTATTTTAAAGAATGCGATGGACATGGGGATTATAGAAGTTCGAATTAAAGATTCTGTTTTGGCAAATGGGAATCTGGAGAATGAACTGATTGCCAGATTTCCGATTAAAAGGGCGATTATTGTGCCAGATTTGGTAGGTAATTCGCAGATATTAATGCAGGATGTCTGTGCGGCATTAGCAGAAGACCTCCCACGTTATATAAAAAATGATAGTGTCATTGGAGTAACATGGGGACATGCACTTGCAGTATTAGCCCAGCAGCTTCCAAAGATTAAGAGAAGCGGGGTATCTGTGATTCAGTTAACTGGAGGATTTTCCAGAGCAATTTTCGAATCGGGTGCTTTGGATGTGTTGAAAAGGTTTGTAGACAGTGTTGGAGGAACAGGTTATCAGATTCCAGCGCCGGCAATGGTGGCGGAATCTTCGATTGTTGAAGCTTTGAAAAAAGATCCACAGATTCATGAAATCCTTGAAATGGCGGAAGTGTGCCAGACAGCAATTTATTCCGTAGGTAACTTAGAACGTCCGTCCATTGTATATGAAATGGGACTTATTGATGAAAATGATTATAAAGACTTCAGCAGAAGAGGAGCAGTAGGAGACTGCTGTTCCCACTTTATAAAACAAAACGGGGAACTATTTGATAAAAAAATAGATGCCCGTGTTGTAGGGGCTTCCCTTGAAACGATTAAAAAGATTCCAAATAAGTTAGTTGTTGCCGTGGGAAAAGAAAAAGAGAAGATTATAACAGCGGCACTTCAAGGAGGACTGGTAGACAGTCTCTATATTGATGAGCCAACAGCAGAATTAATAGTAAGACATAATTAATTTACTATTTAATTCATTAGACAAACTACAGACAAAGACACCCGAGAAGAGAACCCATCTAGCTGGTTTGGAGTTTGAGCTGCCGATTGTGAATGAGAAGAATGAACCTGTCAATTTTGAAGTGATTTATCAGGTAACAGATCGATTTATTGATACATTTTCTTTTTTGAATGTGAGCAGAGATGATAATGAACATATTTATCTGGCAGTTGATGACAAGACAGGAGATGGTCTGTCTTATGATTGCAGTTATAATACGTTAGAATTTTCTTTTGGGAAAGAAGAAGATATGAATGTGCTGTACAAAAGATTTTGTCAGTATTATACTTATATACAGAAGGAACTGCGTAAGTAGGGGCATATGCTGACTGGCATGGGTATTAATCCCCGTTATGTAGTGAATCAGAATGTACCGGTAGTAAGTGAGCGGTATCGTATGTTATTTCATCACCTGTCTTCTTATAAAAAGTATGGCAACAGTATTCCATTTCATTCTTATCCGAATTTTGGACTGTTTTCGTGTGCAAGTCAGATTCAGCTTGATGTAGAAGAAGAGCAGGTAGTTCCAATGCTAAATACATTTACAAAGTTAGAACCGTTTAAGGCATTGATTTTAGCGAACTCCTTATGGGGAGAGAATGCGGAGATTTTATGTAGCAGGGATAACTTTTGGAGAAACAGTCTTCATGGCTTGAATCGCCATAATGTTGATATGTATAATGTTGTATTTGATACAACAGATGAAATTGTTCGATACATAAAGAGTATGAGCTTATACTGTGTAGAAAGAGAAGGGAAATATATTAATTTTTCACCAGTGGTTCTTAGTAAATATTTTTCCTCTGACCGGATAAAAGGGGAATACTTCGATGGAAATAGATATCGGGAAATCACATTCCATCCGGAGATTTCCGATTTGCAACATTTACGGTCATTTAAATTTGAAGATCTGACTTTCCGTGGGACAGTAGAGTTTCGAAGTGTATGTGAGCAGCCGGTAGGTGAAATTATGGCATCGGGAGCATTGTATGCTGGCCTTATGGAAAATATCGGAGAGCTTTCGGAATTTTTAGAGAAAGATACTTCCATCTATCATAATGGATATAATGCATCTGAGTTGAGAAGAACATTTCCTCAGGCCTTTATATGGAAGGGCGGAGAAACTTTTAAGTCCAGGCAGACAGATGGCAGAAGGAATGGAGAACGGAAAAACACTGGAGGATTACATCGAAGAGTATGGAGGAATGTAATGCTGCATATTGAAAATGAGTATATAAGAGAACATTTATTAGATGGTGCATTTGGAATTGAGATGGAAAGTCTGCGTGTTGTAGGAGATGGTATGCTTTCACAGACTGCACATCCTTTTCCGGGAGATGCACATATCGTCAGAGACTTCAGTGAAAACCAGACCGAAATTAATACAGGAGTAAATGAAAGCATCGAGGCGGCAATTGAAGAATTAAAAGGACATACCAGAAGAATTCAGGAAAAGTTAAAGGCACTTCCAGAGCCAGAATTGCTGTGGCCATTTTCTAATCCTCCATATATTGGCGGGGAGAAAGATGTGCCAATTGCACAGTTTGATGGGAAAGATGCACATAAAACAGCCTACCGTGAATATCTTTCCGATAAATACGGACGTTATAAGATGACATTTTCGGGAAGTCATGTAAATTTTTCTTTTTCAGAAGATTTGTTAAGAGCAGATTTTGCTCTGCAGTCCGAGCCGGATTTTATGAAATATAAGAATAAATTGTATTTGGAGCTGGCACAGAAAATAGCTGTATATGGCTGGATTTTAGTGGCGGTTACGGCGGCCAGTCCGATTGTAGACAGTTCTTTTATGGAAAAAGGTGTCTATGGGAAAAGTGTTTTTACAGGATTAAGTTCTGTAAGATGCAGTGAACTTGGTTACTGGAATGAATTTCCACCGACATTTGATTACAGCGATATTGATTCTTACGTGAATTCTATTGAAAAGTATGTTAAAAATGGCTTACTAAAAGCACCGTCAGAACTCTATTATCCTATTCGTTTAAAACCTGCAGGAGAAAATAATCTTATATCTTTGAGGAAGAATGGAATCGATCATATCGAACTTCGTATGTTTGATTTAAATCCTCTCACAGGAGCTGGAATTGATGCGAGAGATGTGAAGTTTGCACAGCTTTTAATGGTGTGGCTCGCAACGATGCCATCCTGGTATGTTTCCAAAAAGGATCAGGTAAATGCTGTGCAGAATTTTAAAAATGCGGCCCATTACGATTTAAAGACAGTAAAAATTGCCCGTACGGAAAAAAGAGCGCGGTCTATCGTACATGAGGCATTAAAAGTTATCGGATGGATGAAAGAGTTTTATCAAGGCCTGAAAATGGACGATGTTCAACAAATCTTAGATTTTGAATATGAGAAATTTGTTGATCCAGAGAAGAGATATGCATGGCAGGTTCGAAAACAATATCAGGAAAACTATGTAGAAAAAGGACTTGTATTAGCGAGACAAAAACAAAATATGACTGTTTAGAGATATTTAGATATGACTGGAATCTCAGAGATTTTATAATCAGATACTTGCGAAAGAAAATCAAAATAGCTCAAAATGGTCATAATACAATATATGAGGAGAGAAGAAAATCAATGTGTGAATTGTTTGGAGTAGATTCTGCAAAAAAGATACCGTTAAATGAGTTATTAAGAGAATTTTTTTCGGATGGAACAGAACATCCCCACGGTTGGGGTATGGCATTTTTTTACGGCAATGCTGTTTCTTTAGAAAAGCAGCCACAGTCTGCTGTGACAAGCAATTATTTAAAGCAGAGACTTCGTGCTAAAATAGAGACAGACAAGATGATTGCACATATCCGTCTTGCGACCAGGGGAACAATGGACTATGAAAATACACATCCGTTTGTTATGCGTGATAATTATGACCGCACCTGGACGTTAGCGCATAATGGAACAATATTTGAAAGTGAAGTACTTGAGCCATTTGTAGCAACAGAAGACGGAGATACGGACAGCGAACGCATTTTGTGCTATATTATTGATCAGGTAAATGCAGCGCAGGATGAAAAGGGAGCGGCACTGACAAAAGAAGAACGTTTTGCGCTTCTTAATCGTATTATCCTGGAAATCGCGCCAGAGAATAAGCTGAATCTGCTTATTTTTGACGGAGAGATTATGTACATTCATACTAATTATAAAGACAGCCTGTACCGTTGCCGTAAAGACAAAGCAATCGTTATGGCAACTCGTCCTCTCGACCGTGATAAATGGAAGAACGTCCCAATGAATCAGTTACTTGCCTATGAAGATGGGAAGCTTATTTATACGGGTACAAAACATGAGTATGAATTTGTAGACAGCGAAGAGAAGATGCATATGCTGTTTCTTGATTTTGCAAATCTTTAAAAATAACACAGAAAAGGAAGAAATATATGTTAAATCAATTTTCAAGAACCCAGCTTTTACTGGGGGAAGAAGCAATGGATAAATTAAAAAATTCCCGTGTGGCAGTTTTTGGAGTCGGCGGAGTTGGTGGTTATGTCTGCGAGGCATTAGCGCGAAGCGGAGTCGGTACATTTGACCTTATTGATGATGACAAAGTGTGTCTTACAAACTTAAATCGTCAGATTATTGCCACAAGAAAAACAGTTGGCAAATACAAAGTAGAAGTAATGAAGGAGCGTATTTTAGACATTAATCCTGATGCACAGGTCAATGTCCACCAATGCTTTTTCCTTCCAGAAAATGCAGATGATTTTCCATTTGATGAATATGATTATGTTGTCGATGCAGTCGATACTGTTACCGCAAAAATCGAGATTATTATGCAGGCGCAAAAGTACGGAACTCAGGTAATCAGTAGCATGGGAGCTGGCAACAAACTTGATCCGGCAGCCTTCCAAGTAGCCGACATTTACAAAACCAAAATGTGTCCACTTGCAAAAGTAATGCGTCGCGAACTGAAAAAGCGAGGTGTAAAAAAACTGAAAGTTGTTTACTCCGAAGAAAAGCCAACACGTCCAATCGAAGATATGTCCATAAGCTGCAGAACAAATTGTATCTGCCCTCCGGGAGCGGAGCATAAATGTACGGAACGACGCGATATTCCGGGAAGCGTAGCTTTTGTACCATCTGTGGCAGGGCTTATTATCGCAGGGGAAGTTGTGAAGGATATTGCTGGGAAATAGGATTTTGCCAGAGAATTTTTTATATGCTCAAAGAACGGGTGAAGCATTTAATCACTTTCTAAGTACTAGAGCGTGTTTGAAAAATCATTGGGGCATTTATTTAGGAAATCAGGCTGGAATTGTGGGGGTTTCTAAACGTTAAAAGCACAAAGAAATGAAGAATATAGTTTTCAAAGATTGCGTAACACCGTCAAAAGCTATATTGAGAAAAATAAAGGGGAATGTGAGGTATATCCATCACCATTTGCGGTTTTTTAAATAAAGATGAAAAAATATATGTGGAGCCAGATATCAGTGTCATTTGTGATAAAGATAAATTAAATGACAGGGGCTGTGTAGGTACCCCGGATTTTGTAATCGAAGTTGTTTCAAAGTCTAGCAGGAAGATGGATTATACAACAAAGAATGCATTATATTCGGATGCCGGTGTAAGAGAATATTGGATTGTTGATCCTGAAAAGGAGCGAACAACGATTTACTATTACGAGCAGGATGAAGCACCGATGATAAGCCTATTTACTCAGACGATTCAAAGTGGGATTTATGAAGGATTGGAGATTAATATATCGGAATTGTTGAAGTAGATAGCATTCTGTAATAACAAGTGGAATGTATAGATTAGGAAAATCCAAAATGTAGCGGTTAAAAGAAAGTTTCAAAATTAAACTAACCTTTACATTCCAATATGTTATTACTATAAATTTATATTATAGAAGAAAATAATTGAGATGACAATATATTTAGGATTCTAATTGATGTTAATATAGAAAGAAAAATATTATTCCAGTTAGATTAATATTGTAAAATGCTGAGATAGATGCTATAATGAAGCTACAATCTTGGTGAAAGGTAAAGTGTAGTCTATTAATAAGATTTTTGTCTATGTAGAGGTAATAAAAATTGTCGACCAGTAATGATGTGAAAATATAGGAAGGTCGACAATGGGATAAATATAGGCTGAGAGCGAAATTATAATAAAAATATGGATATAAGATGAGGAGAATAGAAAGAGGTCGACAGAAAAAGAAGAAAGACTATAGATGATATAATGGTAGTTGGAGGACGGGAATTAATAGATACATTATGGAATGTAAATCCGGAATAAATCCGGAGGAATCAATGGCATATAGCGAATTAATAGATACATTATGGAATGTAAATTACAAATACTTATTATTTTGTCGGACCATAAGCCCTGAATTAATAGATACATTATGGAATGTAAATGTGTTTCGGTCCCGCCGGGTTGCACGTCCCATCAAGAATTAATAGATACATTATGGAATGTAAATGCCGTTTACGAATGCTTCTATTTCCGGGGATTCTCTGAATTAATAGATACATTATGGAATGTAAATTTTGGATATTTTGAAACTTTCGACAAAGGCTATTTCGAATTAATAGATACATTATGGAATGTAAATCAAATGGAATCCCGACAATAGATGTATCGCTTGTTGGAATTAATAGATACATTATGGAATGTAAATGATTTAGTTGATGATTTAGTAATTGTTGCTAAATCGAATTAATAGATACATTATGGAATGTAAATTTAACTGGTGACCTTGATAACAGAATAACAGCGTTCGAATTAATAGATACATTATGGAATGTAAATATGAAATTATTGCTAGTTTTACTGGTAGCGAAACAGAATTAATAGATACATTATGGAATGTAAATAAAAACTTGGACAGATTGCAGGAGGCGTATTTACGAATTAATAGATACATTATGGAATGTAAATTTTCTCTAAAATGATAATTCGACATAACGGTGTAGTGAATTAATAGATACATTATGGAATGTAAATACATCAGCTCCTCTTTATCCCTATATGCCTTTCTCCGAATTAATAGATACATTATGGAATGTAAATCCATATGGTCCTGATATTTCCTGCATTGTTCCCGAATTAATAGATACATTATGGAATGTAAATTTGTTTTCAAACCTACGGTTTTCATACTTTCATTAGAATTAATAGATACATTATGGAATGTAAATGGTTCAGATTCAAGAACAGCGGATAAGTATGTATAGAATTAATAGATACATTATGGAATGTAAATATGCTCAAATGAAATTGCGAGCATATCAGGAAAATCAGGAATTAATAGATACATTATGGAATGTAAATGAAAGAAATACAGATAACGCAAAATATTATTCAGAACAGAATTAATAGATACATTATGGAATGTAAATGTTAACAATGATCCTTATGCAAGCGTCGAGTATCGGAATTAATAGATACATTATGGAATGTAAATGTTATCAAACATTCCTAACTCCATTTCCTGCAGAGAATTAATAGATACATTATGGAATGTAAATTTCCTGTACATCAAATGGAAAGTCTATGCGACCTGTGAATTAATAGATACATTATGGAATGTAAATTATTTAAAACCGGCGGCGGCAAATTACGCGAAAGAAGAATTAATAGATACATTATGGAATGTAAATAGAATTGATTTGTATTGTCTTGTTCGGCTGCGCTTGACGAATTAATAGATACATTATGGAATGTAAATAACCGTTTTTGTCACTGGTGGACGAAATCAGCGAGTGAATTAATAGATACATTATGGAATGTAAATTTTATTTACGGCATCTCCGTTATCAGCATCAACTGTGAATTAATAGATACATTATGGAATGTAAATATTTAGTATATAATTATAAACATAAAGAGGGTTGTAGCGAATTAATAGATACATTATGGAATGTAAATGTGTTCATAACCTGCTCATCGTTCAATAAATATGCGAATTAATAGATACATTATGGAATGTAAATAATTTATGATACAATCCTTTTCTCATTTCTGAGGATGAATTAATAGATACATTATGGAATGTAAATGTATTTTTACATAGATAACTTATCCTGGTACAAGGGAATTAATAGATACATTATGGAATGTAAATTTGGTTGAGACGATGATATTCCTATTATGTCAACGAATTAATAGATACATTATGGAATGTAAATAATGTGGATAAGGTTTGCTTTCATAGAGAAGGTAGCCGGAATTAATAGATACATTATGGAATGTAAATGGGATTAACTTCATATGTCCCACGGTCTTCAGTCTTGAATTAATAGATACATTATGGAATGTAAATGATGATGTATTTGTTTTTTTTGTAAGCTGATTTAATGAATTAATAGATACATTATGGAATGTAAATAAAGAATATCTGCAAAAAATACGCTATATTGCAGAGAATTAATAGATACATTATGGAATGTAAATACGGCAGTACAGATTTCAATTTCCGGCCATTCCTTGGAATTAATAGATACATTATGGAATGTAAATCCACTTACTACATCACTCACCGTTCCTTCTTTCTCAGAATTAATAGATACATTATGGAATGTAAAAGATAGAACATAATAGTAAAGAATAAATTATTAAAGATGTTTATAATCCTTTAGAAAACTAAGCGAGAATTCTCGGTAGTTTAATTACCGAGATAAAAGTGTTTGTTTTTGTATATAGCTGAATGCGTTTTTTGAAAACAAAAATATGTTCGAAAAAATATTGACTATATAGTAAAATAATGGTATATCTATATGTATAAAATAAAGTCAGATATATTTTATCCTCTTACAGCAAGAAGACTCCGACCTCTAAGGTGGGAGATGAATTGTGTCTGCTACCTGCTTGATAGAGCATCCTGATTATAGTATAGTATCTTTAGTCGGATAATAAAAAATT
>ENA-OPWX01001968-OPWX01001968.1-human-gut-metagenome-genome-assembly--contig:-NODE-1968-length-12234-cov-15.031037_pt1 | contig 12234 bp, 11 predicted proteins | sample MGYA00241514_ERZ502020 | MGnify/ENA primary metagenome ERZ502020 (study PRJEB25962, sample SAMEA2042105) | human gut metagenome | biome: human gut; feature: human-associated habitat; material: faeces... | reverse complement strand
AGTTCCTCCACTGTCGGCGGAGTTACAAATACCAGAAGTGCTTCCGGTATTTTCTTCTTAATCTTCATTGCTCCCTGAATCTCGATTTCAAGGATCACGTTTCTGCCTGCCTGAAGCTGTTCCTCAACATAAGAGCGTGGAGTTCCGTAATAGTTCTCTACGTACTGGGCATATTCAAGCAACGCATCCTCTTCTATCAGCTTCTCAAATTCATCCCGTGTGCGGAAGAAATATTCTCTGCCGTCTTCTTCACCGGGACGGGGTTTTCTGGTCGTTGCGGAGACAGATAATGCATAGTCATCATATTTCTCCATAAGGCGTTTCATTACTGTGCCTTTTCCTGCGCCGGAAAATCCTGAAACCACTACTAAAATTCCTTTATTCATGGATCTCTCCCTTATCCTCATTATCATATATTTCCGCAAATCTCCGGGCAATTGTCTCCGGCTGCAATGCGCTGAGCACCAGATAATCATCGCTTGTGATGATCACTGCCTTTGTCTTTCTTCCCTGAGTTGCGTCAATCAGTGACCTGGTTCCCTTTATACTCTGCACCATTCGTTTTACAGGTGCCGCATCAGGGCTTACCACTGCCACGATTTTCTGTGAATTGACTACATTTCCAAAACCAATATTTATAAGTTTTGCCACTCTCTGTAACCTCTATTCTACATTCTGAATCTGTTCTCTGACTTTCTCGATCTCTGTCTTAAGATCAATCGCAATATTAGAAATCTCCAAATCACTTGATTTGGATAAGATCGTATTCGCTTCTCTGTTCATCTCCTGTGCCATAAAGTCAAGCTTGCGTCCGATGCCGTTCTTCTCTGTAGTCAGCATCTTCTTCATGTTCTTGATATGGCTGTGAAGACGTACAGTCTCTTCATCATTGCAGATCTTATCGGAGAACAGGATCACTTCTGCTGCGATTCTGTTGTCATCAATCTGTGTATCCTCGAGGAGTTCAGATACTTTTGCTTCCAGTTTGGCTCTGTAAGCATTTACTACTTCCGGAGAGCGGGCCTCTACACGTAAGACTTTCTCTTCAAGTCCATCCAGTTTCTCAATGAGATCTCTCTCGAGATTCTTGCCTTCTGATACACGTGTCTGGACAAATTTCTCACATGCTTCCCGAAGCGGTGGCTCGATAAAGCCCCAGAGCGCATCCTCATCAACAGACTGTTCTTCCATGACAAGTACTTCCGGATAGCGTGACAGGGTGCTGACTTTGACGTCGTAATCCAGGTCAAAGTCCTGTTTCATCTGTTTCAGACAGGTGATGTATTCGGTTGCGAGCTCTTTGTTGTATTTGAGGGCTCCGTTGTTCATTGTATAATCTTCATATGTGATGTATACATCAACTTTGCCTCTCTGGATGTAGGTTTTCATCAGGTTTCTGACGGCACCTTCCAGGAAGTTCAGTTTTCTGGGCATTTTGATGCTGAGGTCCAGATACCTGTGGTTTACAGATTTTAATTCGATGGTTATTTTTCTTTCATTGGTCACGACTTCTGCCCGGCCGAAACCAGTCATGCTTTTTATCATAGTTTTTCTCTCTTTGTCTGTCTTAATAGTGTCGAGGTACGTAATCTTGTTCTTGTTTACATACAGATTTATTATAGTTCATTATAGAGATGGAGTCAAACATTTTTTCGTTGATGGCGATAGGAAATGTGTGGTATACTGGTGGAAGGGACGCCGCAGGTGGGACGTAGGTGATATTTAAGTTTTATGTATTACCTGTAAATTATAAAATTGTTATCAGTCATATTGGGGACTGGGATTTTAATTATTGTGAGTATTATTTAAAAAGGAGTGTTTTTATATGGCTTTTGATGGGATTACGATTGCGGCTATGGTGAGGGAGCTGCATTTGAATTTAGATGGAGGACGGTTTAATAAGATTGCTCAGCCGGAGGCGGATGAGCTTTTGATTACTGGGAAGGGGGCGAATGGGCAGTGCAGGCTGCTGCTTTCGGCCAGTGCTTCTCTTCCGCTGATTTATTTTACTTCTAAGAATAAACCCAGTCCTATGACTGCACCTAATTTCTGTATGCTGTTGCGTAAGCATATCGGAAGTGCGAGGATTTCGGATATCAGGCAGCCGGGGATGGAGCGTGTGGTGATGTTTGAGTTGGAGCATCTGAATGAGCTGGGGGATCCTTGTAAGAAGGTGCTTATCATGGAGCTTATGGGTAAGCACAGTAATATTATTTTCTGTGATGATAAGGGGATGATCCTGGATAGCATCAAGCATGTTTCTTCGCATATGAGTTCTGTGAGGGAGGTGCTTCCGGGGAGGGAGTATTTTATTCCGAAGACGCAGGATAAGCTGGATCCGCTGACTGTGAGTGAGGAGGAGTTCTGTGATGTTGTGTGCAGAAAGCCATGTAATGTTTCCAGAGCTGTTTACTCTTCTCTTACGGGGATCAGTCCGGTTGTTGCGGAGGAGATCTGTTTCAGGGCTTCGATTGACGGAAGTGATGCAGCGCAGTCTCTGGATGATGCGGCGAGGGTACATTTGTATCATACTTTCCGCAGGCTGATGGATCAGGTTGTGGAGGGGGATTTTTCTCCGAATATTGTTTATCGGGGGGAAGAGCCTGTGGAGTATGGGGTGTTTGCTTTCCAGCAGTACGGTCCGGAGTATCATTCTGTAGAGTTTGACAGTGTTTCTGAGATGCTGGAGACTTATTATGCGACTAAGAATACTCTGACTCGTATTCATCAGAAGTCTTCGGATTTAAGAAGGATCGTGCAGACTGCTCTGGAGCGTAACCGTAAGAAGCTTACCTTACAGGAGAAGCAGATGAAGGATACCGCGAAGAAGGATAAGTATAAGGTTTACGGGGAGTTGATTAATACTTATGGGTATGGACTTGAGGATGGATGTAAGTCGTTTAAGGCTTTGAATTATTATACGAATGAAGAGATTGCGATTCCTCTTGATCCTACTATGACTCCGGCGGAGAATTCCAAGAAGTATTTTGATAAGTATGGAAAGCTGAAGCGTACGGAGGAGGCTTTGACGGAGCAGATTGCGGATACGAGAAGTGAGATTGAGCATCTGGAATCTGTTTCTAATGCTTTGGATATTGCTCTGGCTGAGAGTGACCTGGCGCAGATCAAGGAAGAATTGATGGAATATGGCTATATTAAGAAGCATTATGACCGAAAGAAGGGACAGAAGGCTCAGAGTAAGTCAAAACCGTTCCATTATGTGACTGAAGATGGTTATGATATTTATGTGGGAAAAAATAACTTCCAGAATGATGAGCTTACTTTTAAGTTTGCTACGGGAAATGACTGGTGGTTCCATGCTAAGAAAATGGCTGGATCTCATGTTGTTGTGAAGCCTAAGGATGGGGAGCTTCCGGATCATATTTTTGAGATTGCGGGACAGCTTGCTGCTTATTATTCCAAAGGACGTACCGCCCCTAAGGTGGAGATCGATTATATCCAGAAGAAGCAGGTGAAAAAGCCTGCAGGGGCAAAGCCCGGATTTGTGGTTTATTATACAAATTATTCGCTGATGGCTGAGCCGTCATTAAAGGGAGTCAGGGAAGTCTGACCACCCTGCCATTATATGATATCAGGGTCAAAAGGTCAAAAAGTCGTTCGTGCTTGCACGATAAGACTTTTGAACTTGGGACCCGCCAAACATGAGAAAGTAGCGATTTACGCAGTAAATCAGCGGATTTCGAATGTTTGAGAATTGCGGGAGCTGCTTTGCAGCGGAGCAATTCGTAGATATCAAGTTAGGGGCAAAATGCCTTTTGACCCTAACATCATTATATAACAATAATTAAGGAGAATTTCTTTTTATGAGTATTTTGAATGTAGAACATCTGACACATGGTTTCGGAGACAGGGCGATTTTTAATGATGTGTCTTTCCGCCTGTTAAAGGGCGAGCATATTGGACTGGTTGGTGCCAACGGGGAAGGTAAATCTACTTTCTTTAATATTGTAACCGGAAAGCTGATGCCGGATGAGGGTAAGATTGAATGGGCAAAGAACGTACGTGTCGGCTATCTGGACCAGCATTCTGTCCTTTCTCAAGGCATGTCCATCCGTGACGTGCTGAAATCTGCGTTCTCTTATCTCTTTGAGATGGAGGAAAGGATGAATGAAATCTGTGACTCTCTTGGCACTGCTTCTCCTGAGGAGATGGATACTCTGATGGAGGAGCTGGGAACTATTCAGGATACCCTTACCATGCATGATTTCTATGTGATCGATGCAAAGGTGGAGGAAGTTGCCAGAGCTCTGGGGCTTCTGGATATCGGACTGGAACGTGATGTTACAGATCTGAGCGGCGGTCAGAGAACCAAAGTTCTGCTTGGCAAGCTGCTTCTGGAGAAACCGGATATCCTGCTTCTGGACGAGCCTACCAACTATCTGGATGAGGAACATATTGAATGGCTGAAGCGTTATCTGCAGGATTATGAGAATGCATTTATCCTTATCTCCCACGATATTCCATTTCTGAATTCTGTTATCAATCTGGTTTATCATATGGAGAATCAGGAACTGAACCGTTATGTCGGGGATTATGATCATTTCCAGGAAGTATATGAGGTGAAGAAGGCTCAGCTTGAGGCTGCTTACAGACGCCAGCAGCAGGAAATCAGTGAACTGAAGGATTTCGTCGCAAGAAATAAGGCAAGGGTTTCTACAAGAAACATGGCAATGTCCAGACAGAAGAAACTGGATAAGATGGATGTGATCGAGCTTGCTGCCGAGAAGCCGAAGCCGGAATTTCATTTTAAATATGGACGTACTCCGGGGAAATATATCTTCGAGACGAAAGATCTGGTTATTGGTTATAATGAACCTCTTTCCAGACCTGTTACTCTCTCTATGGAAAGAGGAAATAAGATCGCGCTGGTTGGTGCAAACGGTATCGGTAAGACTACTTTATTGAAGAGTATTCTGGGATTAATTCCGTCTCTGAAGGGTTCCTGCGAGCTTGGTGAGAATCTTCAGATCGGATATTTTGAACAGGAAGTCAAAGGTGATAATAAGACTACCTGTATCGACGAGATCTGGGCAGAGTTTCCGTCTTATACTCAGTATGAGGTTCGGTCTGCACTTGCAAAATGCGGTCTGACTACCAAGCATATTGAAAGTCAGGTACGTGTACTGAGTGGCGGGGAGCAGGCAAAAGTGCGTCTGTGTAAGCTGGTGAATAAAGAGACGAACATTCTGCTTCTGGACGAGCCTACCAATCATCTGGATGTGGATGCAAAAGAAGCTTTGAAGCAGGCATTGATCGAATATAAGGGAAGCATTCTCCTGATCTGCCACGAACCGGAGTTTTACCGTGATGTGGTTTCCCAGGTATGGGACTGCAGTAAATGGACTACAAAAGTATTATAATAAATGGGGTAAATGTACTGACAGGTTAACTTTTGAAATGTCACTTATTGGTACATGAAGGGTTATTACAAATGAGTAAAGCAAAAACTGTGGATCTGACTTCCGGTCCGATCCTTAAAACTCTGGCAGAGCTGGCTCTGCCTATCATGATTTCTTCCATGCTGGGAACAGCATACAGTATCATGGATATGGCATGGATCGGACTGCTTGGTGCGAAGGCGGTTGCAGGCGTGGGAGTAGGCGGAATGTATGTCTGGCTCTCCCAGGGTCTTGCATCCCTGTCAAGAATGGGCGGACAGGTAAATACAGCCCAGGCATGCGGGCGCAAAGATTATGACCAGGCACGTTCCTATGCCGCCGGTTCTCTGCAGCTCACTGCACTGTCCGGCATTTTGTTTGCTGCTGTCTGCGTTATTTTCATACAGCCTCTGCTGGGATTTTTTAATCTGACCGACGCAGAAACTTATACTGCTGCCAGATCTTATACATTGATCACCTGTGGGCTGATCCTTTTTTCTTATCTGAATCTGACGCTGACCGGACTCTCAACTGCACAGGGAGATTCCCGCACTCCCCTGCTTGCAAACTTTATCGGGCTTGCCGGAAATATGATCCTGGATCCACTGCTGATCCTTGGCATCGGACCTTTCCCGAGGCTGGAGGTTGCCGGAGCCGCTATTGCGACAGTAAGTTCACAGATTCTGGTTTTTGTGGTGATGGTTCTGCGTATCCGGCATTCCAGACTGGAGCCAAATGTTTTACAGCATCTGAATCTGCTGTCTGTTTTTCCAAAAGAATATTATAAGCACATCTTCAGAATCGGATTTCCCACAGCTATACAGGGAAGCATTTACTGCTTCATCTCCATGGTCCTGACCCGTATGGTTTCCGGTTATGGTGCTGCCGCTATTGCAACACAGCGTGTTGGCGGACAGATTGAATCTGTATCCTGGAATACTGCAGATGGTTTTGCTTCAGCATTGAATGCTTTTATTGCCCAAAACTACGGTGCACGAAAAAAAGGCCGTATCCGTAAAGGTTACAGTCTGTCATTTCGCGTCCTCACAATTTGGGGCCTGTTTGTCACTGCAGCTTTTGTCTTTCTTCCGGAGCCAATTGCAAGATTATTTTTCCACGAAAGAGAAGCGCTGGACACTGCTGTCAATTATCTGGTCATTATCGGATTCAGTGAAGTCTTTATGTCCATTGAGCTGATGACAGTGGGCGCATTATCAGGACTTGGACGCACCAGATTATCCAGTGTGATCAGTGTGATCCTGACAGGCTCACGAATCCCGCTGGCATTAATCCTGACACATGCAGGAATGGGATTAAATGGTATATGGTGGGCACTTACGATCTCTTCCATTGTGAAGGGAATCGTGTTTACGCTGACATTCCGGCATATCAGCAGGCGGTTACCTGAGGAACGCTCCTATAGCAATCCTCGTAAATAAGTTACTGTTCACTCCGTTCTCAGTAACACGCTTCGCGATGCACAGAATTTATGCTATTCGCATAAATTCGCGCGGTATGTCTCGGGATTTTGGCATTTTCATGCCAAAACACCTCGCGGGATAGTGGCGTGTGAACAGTAACTAAAATAATTCATTTAAGGTTCGGTCATTTTTTCGGCAATTGTGTCCGGAACTTTTATCAGTCCCAGTTTCCAGAAAATAGCATATATGTATGAAATCCCGCGGATATTTCCCAGTTTTTTGGGACCCGGGATTTCTTCAGAAATCTGTCTGGCATGTTGAAATGCAAGCACTACGCTGCTCCATGCCAGACTTTTGCTGTTCTCCCTGCGGTTTACCCATAGTTCTTTCGTTAATTCACCGTTTCTTCCTGTCTTCAGGCTATAATGAAAGGGAAGCCCGGATGCTGTATAAAATGGAAAGTTTTGAAAAGCTACTATTGCCTGCCAGAGATTTTCTTCTGTGCAGGCGTTTTTTAAGTTTTCTATTGCATTTATTCTTTGATCGTTTCTTTCATTTATCATAGTTTTATATCGAATTTTGTCGAATCCTTTCGATTTATTACTCATAATACTATAATAAATTCATCAGCTATGCAAGTAATACAAATGGCAAGTATTCCGCCGGCAAGCTGTAAGAAAGTGAAAATTCTTGATTTTTTCATGCCATACCTTTATATAGTAAAAAGAGGACTGTTCAGAAAAGTTTCTGCCGGTCCTCTTTTTACTGTTTCTATTTTATTGTTCTTTAGATTTATTTATCTGTATGATCGTGTGGTATATTATTTCGCAACAAAGTTTACGATCTTATTCGGTACATAGATTTCTTTAACGAGGTTCTTGCCTTCCAGGAAGGAAGCAATTCTCTCGTCTGCTTTGGCGATTTCGAATGCTTTTTCTTTTTCGCATCCGTTAGGGATTACGATTGTTCCTCTTACTTTACCATTAACCTGTACACCGATCTCAACGGTCTTGGCAATTGTTTTGCCTTCATCGTATTTCGGCCATTCGGAAACTGCCAGTAAGCCTTCGCCTCCGATGAATTCCCAGATTTCTTCGCAGATATGTGGTGCAAATGGGCTGAGCAGTTTGATAAAGATGGTAAGGTCATCTTTGCTCAAATGTCCTTCTGCTGTGATCTCATTAAGGAGTGTCATCAGGCTGGCGATCGCTGTATTGAATTTCAGGTTCTCTATATCAGAAGAAACTTTCTTGATGGTGCGGTGGAGTTTCATCTCCAGTTCATCAGATACGGATTCTTCAGAAAGGATATCTGTCAGCCCTGCAACACGGTCCAGGAACTTCTTGCAGCCCTTTACAGAGTTCTCGCTCCATGGAGTAGCTGCCCCATAGTCACCCATAAACAGTACATAGGTACGAAGAGTATCTGCACCGTATTCTTCTACAATATCCAGCGGGTCAACTACATTACCCTTGGATTTACTCATTTTATCTCCGTCCGGTCCGAGGATCAGTCCCTGGATGGAACGTTTTGCGTATGGTTCCGGTGTATTTACTACGCCAAGATCGTACAGGAAATGATGCCAGAATCTGGAGTAGATCATATGTCTGGTAACATGTTCCATACCACCATTGTACCAGTCAACAGGCATCCAGTATTTCAGTTTGTCCATATCTGCCAGTGCATTTGCATTGTGCGGATCTGTGTATCTTAAGAAATACCAGGAAGAACCTGCCCACTGAGGCATGGTATCTGTCTCACGCTTCGCTGCAGCACCACATTTCGGGCATGTGCAGTTTACGAAAGAATCAATCTTTGCAAGCGGAGACTGTCCGTCTTCACCTGGCTCGAAGTCCTTTACATCCGGCAGACGCAGCGGAAGTTCATTCTCCGGAACTGCTACAACACCACAGTTCGGGCAATGAATAAGCGGGATTGGCTCGCCCCAGTATCTCTGGCGGTTGAATGCCCAGTCTTTCATCTTATACTGAACACCGGCTTTACCGATTCCTTTTTTCTCCAGTTCTTCCAGCATACGCTCAATAGAATCTTTCTTCTTTGCATATCCGTTCAGGAAATCGGAATTTACCATTTCACCGTCACCTGTATAGGCTTCTTTGGAAATATCTCCACCTTTGATAACTTCGATAATGTCGATGCCGAATTTCTTCGCGAAATCATAGTCACGCTGATCGTGAGCAGGTACTGCCATGATAGCACCTGTACCATATCCCATCATTACGTAGTCAGCAATGTAAATCGGGATTTTCTTACCGTTAACCGGGTTGATTCCCTCAAGTCCCTGGATTCTCACACCTGTTTTATCTTTTACAAGCTGAGTTCTCTCAAACTCTGTTTTCTTTGCACACTCATTACGATATGCAGTAATCTCGTCCATGTTTGTGACTTTATCTGCATATTTGTCAATGATCGGATGTTCCGGTGCGATTACCATGAATGTTACACCAAACAGGGTATCCGGTCTGGTTGTATAGATTTCAAGTTTCTCGTCGATTCCGTCAACGTCGAAGTTAACGAAAGCACCTTTTGATTTTCCGATCCAGTGAATCTGCTGCTGTTTTACATTATCCGGATAATCTACATCTTTCAGACCTTCCAGAAGCTTATCTGCATACTGGGTGATCCTTAAATACCATACATCTTTGGATTTCTGAACAACATCGCTGTGACAGATATCACATTTACCGCCCTGGCTGTCCTCATTGGAAAGGACTACTTTACAGTGCGGGCAGTAGTTAACCAGTGTTCTGTCTCTGAATACAAGACCTTTTTCAAACATTTTCAGAAAAATCCACTGTGTCCATTTGTAGTAGTCTTCATCTGTTGTATCGATCACACGGTTCCAGTCAAAAGAGAATCCAACTTTCTTTAACTGATTGGAAAATCTCTTGATGTTCTCATCTGTGATGATACGTGGATGTGTTCCGGTCTTTACTGCGTAGTTCTCAGTCGGGAGACCGAATGCATCAAATCCGATCGGGAAAAGTACATTATAGCCTTCCATACGACGTTTTCTGGAAATAACCTCCAGACTGGAATATGCTTTGATATGTCCTACGTGCATACCTGCACCACTTGGATATGGAAACTCTACCAGGCCATAGAACTTAGGTTTATCGCTGTTATCTTTGGCTTCGAAGACTTTACTTTCTTCCCATTTCGCCTGCCACTTAGGCTCGATCTTTTTAAACAAGTATTTCATCTCTATACTTCCTCCAACATTTGTTGTGTGTGAACTACCCGGCAACAGAGTTACCAGGGCATCTGACTTAAGGCGAGATACCGTCTTTTTCAGGGTGCGTCCATGACACCACTACTGTTTGCTCCACTGAGCTACACAGCTACTTTTATTATTTCCGGCGGTTTCAGTCCGATTATGGACATCTTATCCTAAAAATTTATTTTAATTCAACAAAGGCTGTTTGTCAATGTAACGTTTCGCAGTATCGAGTATTTTTGCTGTGACATGCTCCCACCACTTAAATCTTACGATTTTGAAGTTGGGGCTTCCTGCTCGATTGCCCTTTAGGGCAAAGCTAAAACAGGCTATCCCCGCGTGTCCCGCGGTTTTATTTTTTATCCGGATACGGATCTTTTTCTGTGCCGTCAGGCACATTCTTTATAAAGTCTTTTTCCTTCTTCCCGGATATTGACTGCCGCATTCACATCCCGGTCCATCCGGTTTCCACACTCACAGACATACTCTCTATCCGACAATGCCAGTTCCTTTTTCTTATGTCCGCATACACTGCAGATCTTGCTGGATGCAAAATAACGGTCTACTTTTATAAGATGCTTTCCACGCTCTTCCAATTTGTATCCCAGCATGGACAGGAACTGCCCGTACCCATTATCCTGCACGCCCTTTCCAAGATGCAGGCCTCCGGACATGCCCTTCAGGTTCAGATCTTCCACACATACCGCATCATATCTTTCTGCAAGCCCCCTGCTGAGCTTATGCTGGAAATCTTTTCTCTGGTTCTTTATCTTTTCATGGCACAGCGCTATTCTCTTCTTCTGTTTCTGATAATTCCTGCTTCCTTTTTCACAGTGGGAGAGCTTCCTCTGTTCCCTTGCAAGTTTTTTCTCTGCTTTCCTGTAAAACATAGGATAACCGGCTCTTTCCCCTGTGGAAAATACACACATTCCCCGCATGGCAAAATCGATCCCCAGGAATTTTTCTGCCGGACTTTTTTCCACTGTTTGGCTCTCACAGCAGAACAAAAGACTTGCAAAATATTTTCCGGATGGCTCATGGCTCACAGTTACAGACTTCAGTTCCCAGTCTGACGGGATCTGCCGGTGGAGTTTTATCTTTATGGCAGACATCTTTGGAAGCTTCAGATGTGTATCCTGCAAAAAGATATTCCCGTTTACTGCATTGGTCGTATAGGAATTTCCTGCACGTTTTTTTGATTTATAGCGTGGAAATCCGCAGGATGGTTCCCGGAAGAACTTCCGGAACGCACTTTCCAGATGCAGCTGCACATTCGCCAGGGCCAGGGAGTCCACCTCTTTCAGCCAGGGGTATTCCTTCTTATATCCGGCCGGTGTGTTCCTGAGCATCTTTTTTTCTTTCTGATAATAGCTGATCTTATCCGCCAGCATCTGGTTATAAATAAAGCGGCTGCAGCCGATTGTTTTCTCTATCTGGACTCTCTGCTCTTTATTTGGATAGATTCTTATTTTTACGGCGCGGTTCATTCTTCTCACCTTAACTTTCTATATACTGTCGTATCGTTTCAATCGGTGCCCCGCCTGCACTGAGCAGACAGAAGCTCTGGCTCCAGAATGCATCTTTCCAGAGTTTTTCTCTTATCTTGGGATACTCTTTTTTCAGCAGCCTGCTGCTGGCGCTTTTATAGGCATTGATGAATTTACAGAGTTCCGTCTTTGGCTGTGCGCGGAACATCACATGAACATGACCTATATCATGATTCCATTCTTCCAATACGATCCCGTATCCAGGTGCGATATACTCAAAGATCTCTTTTGATCTTTCGGATATATCGTCGTTCAGTACTTTTCTTCTGTATTTTATAACCATCACCAGATGATAGTATAACAGAAATACTGAATGAGAATTATGGTCTAATTCTATTATATTTATCATTCTTTTTCTTATATCGACTGATATGTATTTACGAACTAATTGTTCTTTTTTCAGTATACTACATTAGGAAACGGAGAACAAGTGTTTCTTTTGTACTATAGGGATTTTTTGAGCAGATATGCTCAGATGTGCAATTCATCTCACCACCTGAAGGACGCCACTGAAAAAGTGGTAAGTTTAGTATCACATGGCGTCAAATATGTGCAAAAATGTTCCTTGATAATGAAATATTGCTAAAATAGTGTTTTGAGGGATGCAAAATCTACCCTTTTGAGAGATG
>ENA-OPWX01001958-OPWX01001958.1-human-gut-metagenome-genome-assembly--contig:-NODE-1958-length-12272-cov-7.067774_pt1 | contig 12272 bp, 10 predicted proteins | sample MGYA00241514_ERZ502020 | MGnify/ENA primary metagenome ERZ502020 (study PRJEB25962, sample SAMEA2042105) | human gut metagenome | biome: human gut; feature: human-associated habitat; material: faeces... | reverse complement strand
AGTTTCCATCATCAGCCAAAATTAGCGCGAACAAAGTTAAGCCTTTTTTGCGGAACGCAAAAGGATTTTAATAAATTATCAATTTGCTCCTATGCCAATATACCAATTAAAAGTACACAGGCTTATTATTCCATCTCCGCCTTTACCATATTATAAAGCATTTGCTCTCCTTCCATATTGGAATCGGCCATTCCTTCTACCAACCGACATACCCGGAAAGCATTCTCTTCGTTGTGCTGCATATATTTACGAATCACCAGCAAAGCAGCATTGCGTACATGATAACTTTCGGAGTGAACGGCGCAAATAGCCTGGTCAAGCAACTCACCGGCAGCCCGTTCAGTCATATCTCCCTTTTTCATCAGAAGCCGGGCAGCAGTCAGGAACCCACAAGTCTGTATATATTCCCGTTCATCGGCTATCCAGTGGAAAGACTTGGCAGGGGCATACGGCAGATTCTGAAAAAGATTCATACACGTCAGTTCCGCAATCTCTATATTCCGGATATCCTCTACCCAAATATCGGCTATCTCAGGATAAAAAGTATCAATCGGCTGCAACAGTCCGGCCAATATTTTACATTCGCGGATATCCTCTTTCCACAAAGCCTGCGCCAAGTCGTGATTCTTCTCGTAATTCCCTGCGATCATTTTGATACGGGGCAGTTCGACACCAAAATTCAATTTGTATACCAACCCCTTTTCACGCATACTTTGGGACACAGCCCCGTTCATTGAGAGACGGAGCTGTGTCTTGATATCTTTCAGTTGTTCTTTAATATCCATTTCAGATTAGTTGTTTACCGAAGGCAACGGAGAGTTTTCGGTGCTGTAACGCAACATCTGTTCTGCATAACCTTCGTCGTATGATACGGTGACATCCGTAATGTTACCGTTTTCATCCGTCACCAGTTCATATTTAGGATTCACAAAACCTTTGTAAGGAGCCAGATTCAACTTCTTATAGCGTTCCAGTATCTCAGCATGCAGAGTCGGATCTACTTTCACCGCATAATTCTCTACCAATGAACGGGCACCTTCAAAATCACCGGTCGACTTGATACGTTGGATCTCAGCCAATAACTCACCGAAAAGTTCGCGTACCTTCGGATAATCGTTGATGACCACATACGTCTTTCCATCCTTCTTCACCAATTCCACGACTTTATCGGCAGCTCCTTTCTCATAGACCCAACGGGCTATTAACTGACGGTTACGCATGTGAGCTTCCTCCACATTGTTTCCCGGTTCGATACGTACCAACTGAGTCATCAGACCATTCATCAGATACGTGTAATATTGAGCTTTATAAGCTTCCGGAGAGGAAAGAAGTTTCAGTTCCACCAATTTCGAATCAGCCACATAGTACAATCCGAACAAGTCGGCACGGGCTTCCTCAATCGTAGAGCCGTAAGCCTTCAACGCATCAGGATCTACTCCCGGAAGCAACTTCCCGGAACCATGTCCCAGACACTCATGCAAATCCGTGTGAAGTTCGTCCGTCAGATCGGAATAAGCGTCGATCAACTGTCTTTCCGTATCGCTATAAACGAATTCCTCATTAAACCCGTTTCCATGAGCCGCCTTATTGTAAGCGTCCGTAATGTTACCGATAGTCACCGATTTAGAACCGTGATGCGCACGAATCCAGTTAGCATTCGGAAGATTGATACCGATAGCAGTTGACGGATAGAGATCACCGGCAAGGATAGCGGCGGTAATCACCTTAGCCGACACACCCTTCACTTCATCTTTCTTGAAAGACTTGTCCACCGGAGAATGATCCTCGAACCATTGAGCATTGCTGCTGATAATTTCCGTACGGCGAGTAGCTTCCAGGTCTTTGAAGTTGACCAAAGATTCCCAGCTCGCTTTCATGCCTAGCGGATCTCCATAACTTTCTGTAAATCCATTCACAAAATCAATTCGCGAGTCAAGGTCTTTCACCCAAAGAATAGCATATTCATCAAAATCTTTCAGGCTACCGGTCTCATAGAACTGAATAAGTTGGGCAATCACAGCTTTCTGTGCATCATTCTCAGCCACCGCTTCCGCTTTCTTCAGCCAATACACAATCTTCTCAATAGCCTGTGTATAAAGCCCGCCGACTTTCCATACTTTCTCCTGCAACTTTCCATTCTCTTTTACCAGACGGCTATTCAAGCCATAAGAAATGGGAGTCTCATCTTTCGGATCCTTCATCGCTCCGTAGAAAGCCTCCGCTTCCTGTTGCGTCACCCCATCGTAATAGTTACAAGCCGAAGTCAGCACAAGATCCTCACCATCCGCCTGATTCACCCGTTTCGGCATAATAGCCGGATCAAAGATCACGGGGAACAACTCATCACAAAGCTGTTCGGCAGTCTGCCCCTCTGCAAGCGGAAGCTGCTTGGCGTCGAGGGCAAGCACAGCTTGTTTCAAAAAGTCCTGTGAGAAATTCGGTACAAATTTCTCCGAGCCATAATGATGATGAATACCATTGGAGAACCATACTCTTTTCAAGTAAATCTCCATGTTCTTGAAATCAGAAGTTGTCTTATCCCCCTGATAATTCGTATATACCGCTTCGAGCATCCGACGGATTCTCAAATTGTATTTTCCATTCTGGTCGAACAGAATATCCCTTCCTTCCAAAGCAGCCTGTGTCAGGTAATAAATCAGTTCTTTCTGTTTCAGCGTCAGTTCCTCGAATCCGGGAACCTTGTAACGCAAAATCTGTAAATCAGCAAATTGTTCCACTGTGTAATCAAATTTTTCTGCATCAGCAGTTGTTGTTTTACTTCCTCCGCACGACGTCAAAAGCGTGGCGGCAATAGTCATTGAAATAAGATGTTTCTTCATAATGCTAGTGTTGATCAATTAAAATGAGAAAAGGAATTATCTCCAAACATTTTCATTTAGAGGTAATTCCTTTTGGCTAATTCCGGAACACGCTATTACTTTTTGCTTTCCAAATGTTTCTTGCGGTATCCGTTAGGAGTCTCACCTATATTCTTGTAAAATGCGGCATAAAAAGATTGACGATTTGCGAAACCAACCATGGCACTAATTTCTTCCACATTCTTGTCAGCATAACGTTTGTCAGTCAATAAATGCAAAGCATCTTTCACTCTGTATTCATTCAACAAACAAGAATAATTCATACCGAAACGCGAGTTCACTACTGCAGAAAGGTAACGAGTATTCGTCTTCAATTCTTTCGCCAAGTCTTTTGCTGAATAATCAGGATCCTTGTACTTTTTCTGTACGACTATGATATTCAAGATCTTGTCATACAACTCATCTGCCAATTCCGGTCTGATTAACGACCTATATGCAGCCTTCTTTTCTTTCTTCTCCCTCAAATTGTAAGGGCGTTTTTTCGGAGTTTCTTCCGATGTTTTGTTCTCTAAATCACTCATTGAATTAACTGGTTAGGGTTTGTTCATTTGTTAGTAGGTTGCATACTTGCAACGTTACATGTTACAAATGTCTTACTTTTTTTTTAAACACACAATTATTTTGTGCGTTTTTTTCTGAATAAACAATCAAAAACCTTGAAAAAGAGGGATTAAGCTCGAATAATAAGAAACTTTAACCTTTTTATATTTCATATCGGAAACAGAAATCACTCATTATCATAATTGACGAATAAAAACGTACCTTTGCAGCAAGTTTAAATTAACGTCCAATGAGAGATACTCTAAAAACATATTTCGGATACGACAGTTTCCGTCCGCTACAAGAAGAAATCATCCGGCATATTCTAGATAAACAGGATGCACTGGTTCTAATGCCCACAGGTGGAGGAAAATCCATCTGTTATCAATTGCCCGCTTTGCTCAGCGAAGGTACTGCTATCGTGGTTTCTCCGCTTATCTCACTCATGAAAGATCAGGTGGAAGCGTTACAGGCAAACGGCATTGCCGCCGGAGCTCTGAATAGCAGTAATGACGAAACGGAAAATGCCAATTTACGGCGTTCCTGCGTTGCGGGGAAGCTGAAACTGCTTTATATTTCTCCTGAAAAGTTGTTGGCGGAAAAAGACTACCTGCTACGGGATATGAACATTTCTCTATTTGCCATAGACGAAGCTCATTGTATCTCTCAATGGGGACACGATTTTCGTCCGGAGTATACACAAATGGGAGTCCTCCATCAACAATTCCCACAAGTGCCCATCATCGCTTTAACTGCCACTGCGGATAAAATCACCCGCGAAGATATCATCCGTCAGCTACATCTTATCCGACCGCGTACGTTTATTTCTTCTTTCGACCGCCCCAACATCAGCCTAACAGTCAAACGGGGATTTCAGACGAAAGAAAAAAATAAAGCCATCATAGAATTCATCCAATGCCATGGAAAAGAAAGCGGAATTATCTACTGCATGAGCCGCAACAAGACAGAAACTGTAGCCCAAACGCTGCTAAAGCAAGGTATCCGTTGTGGGGTCTATCATGCCGGTTTATCCGCACAGCAACGTGACGAGACACAAAATGATTTCATCAACGACCGCATTCAGGTAGTGTGTGCCACCATCGCTTTCGGTATGGGAATCGACAAATCGAATGTACGCTGGGTGATTCGCTATAATCTGCCCAAAAGTATAGAAAGCTTTTATCAGGAAATCGGACGTGCCGGACGGGATGGCCTGCCCAGCGATACTGTATTGTTTTATTCATTAGGCGACCTGATACTACTGACCAAATTTGCATCGGAAAGTAGCCAACAAAAGATCAATCTCGAGAAACTTCAACGAATGCAACAATATGCGGAAGCTGACATCTGCCGGAGACGCATCTTATTGAGCTATTTCGGAGAGACAGCCACAGAGGACTGCGGAAATTGTGATGTCTGCAAGAATCCCCCCCAGCGTTTTGATGGGACAGTCATTGTACAAAAAGCACTAAGCGCCATTGCACGTGCGGAACAACAGATCGGGACAGGGCTTCTGATCGACATTCTGCGGGGAAGCTATTCGGCAGAGGTGACAGCGAAAGGGTACCAAGAACTCAAGACATTCGGTGTCGGGCGTGATATTCCCCCTCGCGATTGGCAAGATTACCTTCTCCAGATGTTGCAACTCGGCTATTTTGAAATAGCTTATAACGAGAACAACCATCTGAAAATCACGCCCAGCGGAAGTGACATTCTTTTTGGGAGAGCAAAAGCCACATTGGCAGTTATCCGTCACGAAGAGACCGCTACACGAAAAGGGAAAAAGAAGAAAGTAGTGGTAACCAAAGAACTTCCTTTCGGCCTGGCAGGCGGCGAAAGCGAAGATTTATTCGAAGCACTGCGCGGATTAAGAAAACAATTAGCTGACCAGGAAGGTCTGCCCGCCTATATTGTATTGTCGGACAAAGTATTACATCTGCTCAGCATTTCACGACCTACCACCATTGAAGATTTCGGATCTATCAGCGGTATCGGAGAATATAAGAAGAAAAAGTATGGTAAAGATTTCGTCAACCTAATCCGGCAGTTCACCTGACATCCGACTCCAAATCCAGTAAAGCCTTTTTTGTCGGCAGCCTACCCGCATAACCGGTCAAAGCACAGTTACCGCCAATCACACGATGACAGGGAATAAGTATTGAAATGGTTATCTACATTGTTTCAACTGCTCGTGTAAATCGGCAGGAGGTACTCCCAGCGAAATGGCTTTCTCAAAGTCCGATTTTGCCAATGCCTTTTTTTTCTGTACCAGATAGATATTTCCACGCAACAAATAAGCATCAGCCGACGAGGCATCCAACCGGATCGCTTCCTCCAAATCAACCAGCGCCAAATCTTCATGTTTCATGTCACGCTCCACATCGGCACGGGCTATATACAGTGTCGCATCCTCAGGATATTCCACAATCATCTTATTCAGAATGGCAAGAGCTTCACGGAACTTTCCTTCTTTCTGTTCCAGCGTAGCCAATCCCAGCCGACCGCTATAACTCTGCGGGTCAAGTTCCAATAAACGATTATAATCAATACGGGCAGCCGGATAATCCCTGCGGAGTACATAAATATACGCACGCATCAATAAGGCTTCCTTATTTTGCTTATCCCCGTCAAGCACCTGGCAATAATCAGTATAAGCGCGATCTGTCTTTCCCATTTCCATATAGATGGCGGCACGGTCCAACAAAATAGGAACTGCCAATGGAGCAAAGTTCAAGGCAAAAGAATAAGATTCGAGTGCCTTATCAAACTCTCCCAAACGACGTTGTACCAATCCCAGATTGGAAAAGAGCAACGCATTCTTCGCATTTTTCGGTTCCAGTTTCAAAGCACGAAGCAAAAGTTCTTCCGCTTGTGGAAGACTGTCTTTTTCGATACAGTCAATAGCCCTTTCGGACAATTGCTGATAAGTTTGCGCATACAAGGCAACCGGGAAACAGAAAAATAAAGCAATAATCGTTCTTACCATGGTTCAAGTCTTTTTAGTATTTATAAATCAAAATCAGTCCAACGGATATGCGTCAAATGCAAACAATTCCGTTGACAAATAACGCTCTCCCGTATCAGGTAACAACGCCACTATCTTTTTGTTTTTAAATTCCGGACGCTGTGCTAGTTGACGGGCTGCATACACAGCTGCTCCCGAAGAAATTCCGGTCAACAAGCCTTCCGTTGCCGATAGCTCACGTCCTGCACGAATCGCTTCATCATCAGGCACACCGATAACTTCGTCTATCATAGAAGCATCATAAAGTTTAGGAATAAAATTGGCTCCGATTCCCTGAATACGGTGTGGAGCCGCCTGTCCACCTTCCAATACAGGAGACGCAGCCGGTTCTACCGCTACGATATAAATATCGGGATTATGTTTCTTTAAAGCACGGGCTACACCGCAAACCGTTCCTCCGGTGCCGACTCCGGCAACAAAAACGTCTACTTCACCATCTGTATCCCGCCAGATTTCTTCTCCTGTCGTACGCTCATGCGCCGCCGCATTGGCTGGATTCTCAAATTGTTGCAGAATCACCGAACCGGGAATACTGTCTCGCAATTCCTCAGCCTTTGCAATGGAAGCCGCCATTCCGCCCAAGCCGTCTGTCAGAACGATTTCCGCACCGAGTGCTTTCAACAGGTTACGCCGTTCCAGACTCATCGTCTCAGGCATTGTCAATATCAGGTGATATCCTTTGATGGTAGCGACCATTGCCAGTCCGACACCTGTATTTCCGCTTGTCGGTTCGATTATCGTTGCGCCGGGCTTCAATACCCCACGTGCCTCCGCATCTTCAATCATCGAAAGAGCCACCCTGTCTTTCACACTTCCCGCCGGATTAAAGGCCTCCAGTTTGGCAATAATATTTTGTTCCAGACCATACTTACCACAATAACCAGAAAGCTCCATCAGAGGAGTATTCCCCACTAAATCTGTTAGTTTCTTCGCAATCTTAGCCATTTCATTACTTAATTTTTGTCACACACACGACAAAGATATGGAAAAAAAGAGATGTTTTATATTACATCATGAGAAAGATAACGAAAAGTATACTAACTTTGTATCCGTTCAATTATTTTAAGTTTACACATTATGAAAAAGAGAATTATCCAATTTTTCACGACATACTTTTTATTTGTCCTCTTGTTTGTTCTTCAAAAGCCGGTCTTCATGGTCTACTACCATGATTTATACGCCGATGTTTCTTTCGGTGATTATTTTAGTGTCATGTGGCACGGCTTACCTTTGGATTTATCACTCGCAGGTTACCTCACCGCCATTCCCGGCCTGATACTTATCGCTTCCGCCTGGACGGATTCGTCTATACTCCGCCGCATCCGGCAAGTCTATTTCGGATTGATAGCATTTGTTATGGCATGTATCTTTATTGTCGATCTCGGGCTATACGGTTTCTGGGGATTCCGTCTTGACGCCACCCCCATTTTCTATTTCTTCTCCTCACCCAAAGATGCTATCGCAAGCGTCAGTTTCTGGTTCGTATTATTGGGAATATTAGCAATGTTGGTCTATGCGGCTGTTTTATATTCTATCTTTTATATCGTACTGATCCGTGAAAGAAAACCTTTAAAGATACCCTATCGCCGACAAAATGTCTCATTCGCGCTATTATTGCTCACCGCCGCACTTTTCATCCCCATTCGTGGCGGGTTCACCGTATCGACCATGAATCTGAGTAAAGTCTATTACAGCCAGGATCAGCGAATGAATCATGCCGCCATCAATCCGGCATTCAGTTTCATGTATTCTGCTACCCATCAGAATAATTTTGAGAAACAATATCGGTTCATGGACCCTCAAAAGGCCGACGAATTGTTTGCGGAAATGGTAGACAAACCTGCCGTAACTGCCGACAGTATTTCCCAATTATTAAATACACAACGCCCGAATATTATCTTTATTATTCTCGAAAGTTTCTCCACACACCTGATGGAAACTTTCGGCGGACATCCGAACGTAGCTATCAATATGGATAAATTCGCCAAAGAAGGCATATTATTCAGCAATTTTTACGCTAGCAGCTTCCGTACCGATCGTGGGCTGGCTTCCATCATCAGTGGTTATCCCGGACAGCCAAGCACCAGCATTATGAAATATCCCGAAAAGACGGACAAACTTCCTTCTATTCCACGAAGTTTGAGAAATGCGGGATACAGTCTAGAATATTATTACGGAGGGGACGCCGACTTTACGAATATGCGTTCTTATCTGGTATCCTCCGGCATTGAGAGAATTGTATGCGATAAGGATTTTCCATTGTCCGAACGTACCGGAAAATGGGGAGCGCAGGACCATGTATTATTCCAACGTCTGATAAAAGACATCAAGGAGGAAAAACAGCAAGAACCTTTTCTTAAACTCGTGCAAACCTCAAGCAGTCATGAACCTTTTGAAGTTCCGTTCCACAGACTGGACGATAAAATACTCAATGCTTTTGCCTATGCGGACAGTTGCGTGGGAGATTTCGTAGAACAATATAAGGAGACGCAGCTTTGGAAAAACACCCTATTTGTACTTGTTCCCGATCATCAGGGAGCTTATCCGTATCCGATAGAGAATCCGTTGGACGGGCAGACCATCCCGTTAATCTTGCTTGGCGGAGCAATCAAAGAGCCTCGTGTAATAGATACGTATGCTTCACAAATTGACATTGCCGCCACCTTGCTCGCACAGCTGGGGCTGCCACACGATGACTTTACATTCAGCAAAAACATACTGAACCCGTCATCTCCTCATTTCGGATATTTTACCCGACCGAACTTCTTCGGCATGGTTACTCCCGAAAACCAGTTGGTATATAACCTGGATGCAAATACCGTACAACTTGACGAAGGTCCAGAGAAAGGTGCCAATCTGGAGAAGGGAAAAGCTTTCCTCCAAAAGCTCTACGATGACCTAGCCAAACGATAAAGCCGGAGAACAACTGAATAATCACAGTAAAAATATAAAAACAGAACCAGATGGTACATACTGACATCATCCAATATCTTTCGGAGATAGATACAAATGTTTCCTATATTTCAATGGTATCCACTCTCCCTTTTGGGACTATTTCATGACTTCCTTTACAGGAAAAATAATTTGGGTACCGATGTACGCCACCATCCTATACATATTACTAAAGAACTTCCATTGGAAAGCCGCTCTGTGTTATGCAGCCGCTATTGCACTTATCATCACCTTCGCCGACCAGATGTGCAGCAGTATCATCCGTCCGGTCGTGGCACGCCTGCGCCCTTCCAATCCGGAAAGTCCCATTGTAGATATGGTATATATCGTCAACAATTATCGTGGCGGGAGCTACGGTTTCCCGTCGTGTCATGCAGCCAATTCATTCGGTCTTGCTATGTACGTGGTCTTCATGTTCCGCAAACGCTGGCTAAGCATTTTCATTATCGTATGGGCCTTCTGCAATTGTTACACACGCGTATATCTAGGGGTACATTATCCGGGTGATTTGCTTGTCGGAGGAATTATCGGCGGATTCGGCGGATGGCTGTTCGCTACCATTGCCCATAAAGCAACCATCTATCTGGAACCTTCTACCCGTATGAAGAGAAAAGAACTCAAACAATGGTCAGTCACTATTTATGTAGGATTACTGACCGTACTCGGAATCATTATCTATTCCACTATTAAAAGCTGGTAGAACACAACGACACTATTTCAAACTAGAAAGTAAAAGCCTGACACCGTTTCCGATGCCAGGCTTTTACTTTTCATCCGGATTCATCAAGCTTTCTTGATATAATCAACAATCCACTGTCCTACTTCTTTCGTTCCGTATCTAGTACCGTCAGCCACTTGGATTTCCGGTGTACGTACATTCTCATCCAAAGAAGCGTCTACTGCTTTACGAATCAGCGCACCCTCTTCTTTGCAATCGAAATACTCGAACAACATAGCTACGGAAAGAATTTGTGCCAACGGATTAGCAATATTCAATCCTTTAGCCTGCGGCCATGAACCGTGAATCGGTTCAAACACCGGAGTACTCTCGCCTGTGGAAGCAGAAGGAAGCAAGCCCATAGAACCACTGATTACAGAACCTTCGTCAGTCAGGATATCACCGAATGTATTTTCCGTTACCATCACATCGAAGAAAGCAGGTTCCTGAATCATCTTCATTGCAGCATTGTCCACAAACATATAATCTGTTGTCACTTCCGGATAGTTCGGAGCCATTTCCTGCGCAATCTGACGCCACAGACGGGAAGAAGCCAACACGTTTGCCTTATCTACCACCGTCAGATGTTTTCTGCGCTTCATCGCATATTCAAAAGCCACCTTCAAGATACGTTCGATTTCCGGGCGAGTATAATAGTTGGTATCATACGCCTTATCATTATCCTGATACTTTTCACCGAAATACATACCTCCGGTCAACTCACGGATACAGATAAAATCTGCGTTCTCTACCAGTTCCGCACGCAACGGAGATTTGTGAATCAGGCATTTGAATGTCTGCACCGGACGGATATTAGCGAAAAGTCCCAATTTCTTACGCATCGCCAACAAACCTTGTTCCGGACGTACCTTAGCAGTAGGGTCGTTATCAAATTTCGGATCGCCTACGGCAGAGAATAAAACAGCATCCGCATCTTTACAAACCTGATAGGTTGCTTCCGGAAACGGATCGCCTACTTTATCAATCGCATCAGCTCCACAGATTGCATATTCGTAACTTACTTTGTGACCAAACTTCTCGCAAACGGCACTCATCACATCTACACCTTGCACAGAGATCTCCGGTCCGATGCCGTCGCCTGCTAATACAGCAATTTTAAAATCCATAATCGTTTATTCTTCTATTTATATATTCTTATAAAAAACATTCTTCGGGCAAGTTGTTTCTCACTTGCTCTTCTCGTATTCATCTTCGATGAGGTTCAACATCTTCATAGTAGCTTTGATGGCAGCTTCCGTCTGATCGGCATCAAGTCCGCGGGTACGGAACACCTGCTCATCATAACTCCACGTGATAACTGTCTGCACAAATGCATCTGTACGTCCACCGGGAGGGATGGTTACCGCATAATTGGTCAACATCGGGAATTTACGTCCTAATGTCACCTTATATATTTTACGCAGCGCACGAACAAAAGCATCATACTGACCATCGCCGCCTGAACTCTCTTCGTACTCTTTTCCGTTGATTTCTATCTTCAACGTTGCCATCGGTTTCAACCCATGAGCCAGATTCACAAAATAGCTCTTCAGTTTAACCTTCTCACCCACTGCTCCATGTTTCAACACATCCGAAACAATGTACGGCAAATCTTCCTGTGTAACCAGTTCTTTCTTGTCGCCCAACTCGATGATGCGTTCCGTTACCTTGCGCATAGCATCTTCGTCCAGCTCCAATCCGAGATCTTCGAGGTTCTTACGGATATTTGCTTTACCGCTTGTCTTACCCAATGCATATTCGCGCTTGCGGCCAAAACGTTCGGGAAGCAAATCATTGCAGTAGAGATTATTCTTATTATCCCCGTCGGCATGCACTCCGGCCACTTGCGTAAAGACATTCTCACCTACAATCGGTTTATTGGCAGGTATCACAATTCCCGAATAAGACTCCACTACCCGACTGACATCATTCAAACGGCTTTCGTCGATATTTGTCACCGCATTGAAATGGTCTTTCAGGATAGCCTGCACACTTGCGAGAGGAGCATTTCCTGCCCGTTCACCCAGCCCATTGATGGTTGTATGCAATCCTTTGACACCGCTTAATACCGCGGCAAGGACATTACTCACAGCCAAATCATAATCATTGTGCGCATGGAAATCGAGATGAGTATTCGGATAACGTTTCTTCATCTTCC
>ENA-OPWX01001954-OPWX01001954.1-human-gut-metagenome-genome-assembly--contig:-NODE-1954-length-12303-cov-18.469791_pt1 | contig 12303 bp, 12 predicted proteins | sample MGYA00241514_ERZ502020 | MGnify/ENA primary metagenome ERZ502020 (study PRJEB25962, sample SAMEA2042105) | human gut metagenome | biome: human gut; feature: human-associated habitat; material: faeces... | reverse complement strand
TACTATATATCTGATCATGCTAAAAGAGCCAAAACGGATAATTGCGGAAGAACCAGGAAACCGCAAATCCGTTTTTTAGGAAACCACCATTCCGGTAGTGGAAACCTTTATCATAAATCCTTTAGAATGTAATCATGCACCAGCTGGTGTAAATTCATTCAAAGGAGGTCATGACCATGACCAAGTATCGAGAGATTCTCAGGCTAAAAAGTCTGGGACTCAGTCAGCAGAGCATTGCCGACAGTTGCAATGTCTCCAAGAAAACGGTCAATCGCGTTTTGAAACGTGCAAAGGAATTAAATATTTCCTGGCCACTTGATAAAAGCGATACCGATGCTGTTCTTGCAGAAATGTTTTTTCCTTCTGCAAAGCATTCATAGGGTCAGACCCCAGAGGTATTCCTAAGCCCAGAAATATCAATGTTCTGGGCTTAAGTTGACCACATTGGGGTCAGACCCCGAAATGCTTTTTCAACTCTGCTTTAGCTAATGCTATATTTTATTGAGAATATAACTTACTTATAGCAATAACCACCGTCAATCTCCATTAGGCTACCATTAACATATCCATCTTCTATAATATGGTAAACAAATTGAGCTATTTCGCAAGGCTCTGCGAATCTTCCTAATGCAATTTTGTCTTTAATTCTTTTTTCGTGCTCTGGAGTTCTTTTAATCATTGTAGTATCCGTAAAACCAGTAATTACAGCATTAACGGTGATACTTTTTTCATTAAAATACTTCACCAAATATTTCGTAAGAGAATTGAGACTTGCTTTTGATACTCCATATGCAATGCTACTACTATGCTCATATGTACTCATTACCGATGATATAAATACAATACGACCATTCTCATTAATATGCTGGTATGCCTTTTGTATCATAAACAATGGTATATTAAGGTTAATATCAAAGCACTTTTTCCATCCCTCATAATCCATTTCTTCAAAAGGCTTCTTTTGTGTGCCGCCAGCATTAAATATCAGATAATCAACGCCTTGCTTCTCTTGATTAAGGATACCTCCCATATAAGAAATTGCTTCAACATAAGAAGATAAATCAACTTTTTCTATTATCAGTTTACTGTCATATTCAGACAATTCCTTTTTCATTATACTTGCTGATTCAAAATCAGAAGAATAGCACGTATAAACCTTACATCCTTGACTAAGAAGCTTTGTAACAATGGCTTTGCCAATTCCTTTTGTCCCTCCAGTTACTAAAGCAACCTTCATTTTGTAATCCTCCTGATATTTTCGACAAGTTGTAATGAATCTCTATCAAATAGTCTCGTACACTCTTTTCGGTTATCTTTAATCATTATTAATAATTCCTGAAGTAGATATCTAAAACCGTTCCCTTCAAAATTGAAACTATACCTTTTTTTATTCTTTTCACCTTTTATCCAAGCCTCAAAATATCCGGTATTCCACCAATCATCTTCAATAACTATCTTTCCCTTTGTACCTAAAATAGTTAGACAACTATTGTAATCTAATTCTTTATATATTGAAATATTAGCTAATGCATTCGAAAACTCAATTTGTGATTTGAGAATTTCACTTTCCAAATCCACTTTTATTCTATCTGATTTAGCACTAAGATAATTACTTCCTAAAAGTTTATCCACAAATAGTAATGGATACACTAGTATTTCTTCAATACTTTTCTTATCAATGAAATCTTTTGAAGATATTTCCGCATTTAAAGAAATAATTTGTCCGATCAAATTACCATTTATTAGCCAAACCAGCTGATTAAATGCGCGTAAGTATGCAGTAATAATATTCTCAATAATAAGTACACCATTATCATGTGCAATATCAAACAATTCCTTCAATTCTTCTTGATTCATTGTAATCGGAGAAGAACATATCACATACTTACCATATTCCAGTGCAGTTTTTGCAAATCTATATCTTTCGTCAAGTGGAATAGAAATATACACGATGTCCACATCAGTTAGAAAATCTTCATATTTTGAATAGGACTTGTTAATTTCGTATTTTTGGGCAAATTTAATACCTATTTGATCATTTTCCGAAAAAACAGAATTAATATGAATTCCACTAACAAACTTAGATTCATAGACAATATCATTGTCATTTTCGCTGTCAGTTAATATACCAATTTTAAAGAATTTTTCTTTATTTCTAAGTTCAGTGCTTGAAATATCCTTTGTTCGTTCAAGATACTTGACCGTACAGTATTTTTTTAAATAATCAAATTTTCCAATCCAGTCTGATCCGACAACAAAGATGTCGATATTATATTTTAAGATATCGTCAACCTTTTGACCTTGGTACTCCTCGACAATGATTTCATCAGCCAATCCCGTTTTTCTGACATTTTCAATTCGTTGTATCAAACTATCACGAACATTAATTTTTCCTCGTTCAAGATCATAACTTTCTCCTGTAACACCAACAATAAGATAATCTCCTAATTCTTTAGCTCGCTTTAAGATATTATAATGTCCCCGGTGAAACAGATCAAATGTTCCATAAGTAATTACTTTTTTCATTATAACCTCACTACATTTTATAGATTTTTTCAAGAATCAAACTATCCATATAAGGTCTTTGATTGTCCATTGTTTCACCAAAATATGTTTTAGGATAAGCTTTTGATTCAGTATCAATCATAACTTCAAATAAAACCGGGTAATTGTTTTGAATTATTTCCTCTTTATATTTTAATAAGTCCTCAGTCGAAAAGACTCTATACGACTTAATTCCATATGCATTACCAATATTAGTAAAATTGGGAACAGTATAACCGCCTTCAACCGTAGAAGCAAACCTATTGCCATTAAAAAAATCATCCTGTTGTTGACGTATCAAACCAAGGGAAGCATTATTTAATACAATCATAGTTAATGGAATATTCTCTCTTTTCACCCATTGAAGTTCCTGAATATTCATCTGGAATGCACCATCCCCGGCAATTACAAAAGTCTTTTCCGTTGTTGAATAATAAGCTCCAATTCCAGCTGGCAACGAAAATCCCATTGCTCCATGTCCACCCGAAAACAATACTTGTTTATTATTTGAAATATCAAAAGACTGTGCTATCCACATTTGATGCTGTCCAACATCCGACACTACAACCGATCTATCAGGTATAATTTTACTCAAAGAATTAATCAGTTTATTAGGACTTCTTTCTTCGAGAGTTGCTTCAAAATCATTTGCAATCCTCTTAATTTTCCTACACACCGAATTCCATTCTGTAAACCGAAAGCTTATGTTGCGATCTGCAATTGCTTTAATCACTTTATTGGCATCTATACAAAAAGATTTCTCATTCTTATGAACTTTTCTCGTCAGCTCTATCGGATCAATATCAATTCGAATGATCTTTGCATCACTAGCAAATCTTTCCGAATCTCCTCCAGTCTGTCTTCGATTCATGCTGCATCCAAAACTAATGATCAAATCAGCTTTTCTATATGCAACAATGTTGGCAGCTCTATGACCATATGCTGCTCCTAAAAAACCCAAATAGTAATCATTATTCCAAGCGATAAGGCTTTTTCCCAACGAACTTGTAATAGCGGGAATTCCCATTTTATCAATTAATGTATTTAATAATTTTTTCCCAGAAATCGATTTATCAATACCATTTCCAAAAAGAAATAATGGACGTTTCGAATTATCAATTGCATTAATAATATCCTCAACTATTAAATCCAAATTTGTTGAATCTTTTTCTTTCGGCATAAAATGAGTTAGCTGATCAAGATTAATAATAGTACGTTGAATATTCATCGGAATATCCAACAATACTGGACCTTTTCGACCATGATTAGCCACATACCAAGCCTTTTCTAAATGATAAGCTATTTCATTTGCATTTTTTATTTGTACGCAATATTTTGTTATTGGTGAAAAAATACTTACCACATCTGTTTCTTGAAATCCTTGTTGCCGGAGTTCAGGTATATCTGTATATTCATTAGTATTTAACTGACCTGTAATAAACAATGTTGAAACCGAATCATAGTATGCATCAGCTACACCTGAAATTAAATTTAGTGCTCCTGGTCCACTCGTGGCATAAGCTACACCTGTCTTATTTGATGATTTAGCGTACCCCACGGCAGCAAAAGCGGCACCTTGTTCATTATAGCAACAGTGATTCACAATACCCGAATTCTTGTATATCGCATCTATCAAATACGCAATCATCGTTCCTTGATATCCAAAAATATGTTTAATATTTTTACTCACAACAAATTGAGTAATATACTCTGATGTATTCATCTTATGCCTCCCAACATAAAGCTAACATCCTCACTAATAATTTCTGCAATTATTTTCGAAGAGTCACCAGATTCCTTAAATTCCTTTTCCTTGAGAAACTTTTCACATTCCATCTCATAATGCTCACAATCGTAATTAAGAATTATATCATTTAATTCATTTTGGTTTCTGGCTACCTTATAAGGTAATTCATCCGTAGATAAAGCCAATCCTCTCTCCTTGACATAGCTGTCAATATCTTCAGCGTACATGAAAACAGGTTTCTTTTGCAGAATCATATCTATAGAGCAACCAGAATAATCAGTAATCAGCGCATCCGCCGCCAACAATAATTCCTGCATATCCTCATATCCTGATGCATTAATAGCGTCTTTGTATTCTATTTTGCCTTTGGAACGTGGATGAAGACGAAATACAAATTTCCAATTTCCACCCAATCTATAATTAAACGAGCTAATTACTCGAGAAGAATCAATAACTTGTTCATCACTATTGTTTCTAAATGTTGGTGCATACAAAACGATTTTTTGAGACTCTTCAATTCCCAATGACTTTCTAACTTTACTAATTATTTCTGACTTCGCATTACTCCAAAAAATGTCTGTTCTTGCTAAACCTGTAATATCTATTTTGTTTTCTTCGATCCAAAAAGAACGAGCCCATACTTTTTTTCCAAATTCACTGTCCGCAAACAACCTGTCAATCATTTTTGAATCATTTATTGCTGACTCAACGTATTCGCGTTCTAACTTTTCTAGTGCATCTCCTTCAGCTTTTTTTATACCAAAACTTCCATGCCAAGTTTGATAATATCGCTGTTTTTTCCTTTTAACTATCCATATTGGCTTTCTGCAATTATCAATCCAAACACTTGCTGTCGCCAAATGGAACAGTGCTTTAAAAGAATTCTTTTTAATTACATTGATATAATCAGGAAATTGATACTTATTCACATCATCACATAACCAATATACAATATACCCCTTTTTCACCAGTTGTTCAGCGATATATTTGGGATTATCGCCATAGCCTTTTCCATAAAAATTGGAACAAACAACCTTATTTTTTTTTATTGAGAACAATAAAAATGGATAGTAAATCATTCTTTTAATTAAAGACTTTTTATTCATCCCTTGATTCTCCTTTTTATTATTTCACATAAACCATTTACATCTTCTTTATTTTTCAAATAAACGGCTATTACAAACGCCACGCATGTAGCATATTTAAATACCGGATGTGGATTTAAAAAAATAACAATTATACCCATCAGACATACAGACAATCCACTTTTTAAGAAATCACTAATTCGGAAAAATGATTTCATGTTATGCTGTTTAACAATTCTATTTGCAATTACCCAATGCATAAAGAACATCACTAAATAACTAATTGCCGTAGTATATGCTGCTGCCTGGTATCCTAATATTGGAATGAACAAATAATTCAAGACAACATTCACAAGAGCAGATACGAATGTCGTAATGGCAATATACTTTGTTTCTTTATAAAAATATTCTATTCCTACAGGCAATGTATAAAGAAACAGAAAGTAAATTCCAATAATAATCGGAATAAAAAGTGTTGTCCCTGCCCAATAGTCTTTTGATCCCATAATAACTATCATTTCTTTTGAGAAAAACATCATAGAGCAAGCTACAAACAATATCAATGTCATATATTTTTTCGAATTTTCTCTTATTGTAATGTAGTCCTTGGCTTCCATTCTCTCAAAAAACCATACGCTCCATACATTATCCGTTGAATAGAATATAATCTGAAGAATATTAGCAATTGTATATGTAAAGCTGTATACTCCCGTAAAATTCGTTCCAACCATTGACGAAATCATTATACGATCAGACTGTGAAGCGATTTGTTGTGATAAATAATGCCAAATAAGTGGTATTCCAAAAAGTACAGCATATTTTGCCATTACCTTATTATAAGCAAACTTTGCCTTTTTACCCTCTGTGTAAAACACATAAATTCCAATCAAAATCATAGGAATCGCAACTCCAATGATTCTAGCATCTGCTCGGTGATCTGATAAAATAGTAAGAATAAGTATTATGGAAAGTCCAACGCTTAAAAATGTATTAAAAACTGCAAAAATTAGATATTTTTTAAATTCGTATTCCAAGGCCAATCTTGCATTTATCACATTAAGCATCGCTGAACCAAAGCTATGAAAAATCAGAATTACAACTATATAAAAATGAAAGCCGGTAAAAGACGATATTTGATCCTTAAATATAAAGCATAGCAATAGCATGACTATCGCCATAAATAGGCACAACCAATTCTGCGTAGATACATAGCATTCAACTTGTTTATAGTCTTTTTTTGCATTCTTTATAGATGAGTAAATTCCAAGACCAATAATAATTGAGATAATTGCCTCATATGCAACGTATGTATTATATATTCCAAAATCAGCCGTATTTAACAACCGTGAGAACACCGATAATGTCAAAAATGAAATGCCTTTTATAAGGATATTTCCAATCGTATAACCCAATCCAGCTTTTAATTCTTTTTTATCACTCATTGCTTTCAGCTTCCTCGCGTATGTACATACAATATTCTTTATAACCAAGATGTTTATTTCTTAGATTAACACGGTACATTTCTTTCATTTTAGAATCATTTGAAATTAAGTAGAGCAAGTACGCAGCTACATGTTTAACTATAGCTACTCTGTAATATTTTCTCATCTCTATATTGCCATACTTAATATAATGTTTTGCACAGCATGCCCCATATCCCAAACTGTATGCTGCAGCTTTTTCAACTTTTAACGACCTCTTATCTACAGAAGGATGATAGACAATAATTGAAGGATCATAATACGCAATTGCACCTTTATACAATGCTCTTAAAACAAGATCTACCTCTTCTGCACATCCCCATCTTCTACCAACCCCGAAATTATCATCAAATTTAAGTTCTTTGGCATATTTCGAGTTGATGACTAACGATGGGCTTGAACAATACTCCATAATATTATTTTGAGTTATTATTAACGAATCTTTTTTCATACCATGAAGTGAAATTTCTTTTGAAACTGGATCTAACATCATCCCACATATAATATCTGTTTTTTTAGCATCAATTACTTTTTTAATACTCATTAAATTATCTGATGCATATGTTGCATCATCATCCATTAAACAGATATAATCACCTGTAGATATATCAATTCCAATATTCCTATTATAAGATAAGCCTGTTTTTTCCGAATGAATATAGATAATTCTATTGTCCATTTTCTCATATTCGTCTTTGGAATTCTCAGACGATTGATCTACGACAATAATCTCGTAATTGTCATACGTTTGGTTTAGTATAGATTTAATTGCATTGATTGCAAGCACTTTTCTGTTTAGTGTGCATAATAAAAATGAAAACTTCATTTTATTCTCCTTTTTCCGATAATAAATGGAACGTATTTATTTACAATGACCGAAATGACTGCCAATTCAAAACATAAAAAAACAAATACCACCGTGTCCAAAATCAAGTAATTTCTTAGCAAAAAGAACTTATTTTGAAATACCATAACAAAGCGTTCTGTAAGATGCATACATTAAAATGATAATATAAAATAGCAGAGAGTATTTTTTTCCACAAATTCAATAAAATTACAACAAGGATTCATATTGTTGAAAATCAATCTAGAAACTGAAAACAATAACAATATTCCTACCAAACAAACCAACAGACAAAACACTATATTCGAGTACTCATTTAAATTCATATCCATAAAAAAGCCATGTTTAGAATTCATACTGATTAATATTAATCCAATATAGATAATTGTTACTACCAGTGCTGTTGTTTTTTCATTTAAGAATTTTACTATGTTAGGTTCAATTATATTTTTATATACATATCCAAACATAACAAAAAATTGTGCTATTAAAGCAGTATCCCATCTCCATATTCTAATCACGCCTGATCTGATTGTGATACATCCTATAAATAACAGTACTGCACTTACCACAATGAGATGCTTTACTTTCTCAGTAAATATCTTAAATATCAGAATTAAAATTATAAAAGAAACAAATAAACATGGAATAAACCAGAATTTTTTTCTTAAAACAAATGATAAAATCAACTTAGGAGAAAATGTTTCTCCATTAACTATTTTTAAAGTATAACTAACGGTAATAGAAAAACCACCCAGAAAAAAATATGGAATAATTAATGCTCTGATTTTTTTCTTTAGCAGCACCGATAATCTATTGCCATTTATCGAAAAAAATATCCGCTAATCACAAAAAGGCCCGGTAACTTTATAGCATTAGTCCAAGTAAAAAAAGCAATATGATTTGTATCAAGATGCCCCCATATCACTAGCAGCATTACAATACCTCTAGCGAAATCCACCCATTCTATTCTCGTTTTATCTTTCATTATATTGTCTAATACTCCTCTTCATTCGAACACCGACGAAAAATTTTATACATAAATATAAAAACACTATATCAAATATGCAGTTTGCAAACTCACCCCTAAAGAAATCCAATGAATACGCACAAATAATATAATAAAAAAGAGGTTCCTTTTTTCCTATCTTTATACCAATTCGCATGAACAAGTAAATAATTATTGGCGTAATAAGCACCGAAAATCCACCAAAATTTATCAATCCTTCAGCAACCGGATTAAACGCAAAAGCACTTCCATTTTTTATCACTTCATTATAAAAAACCATAGATAAATCCAACGGTTTTCCACTATAAAAAGCTCTTGGAATAGCTTTAGTTATTGTATACCATGTATAAGTTTCTCCGAAAAGCAACCTGGAAACAGGATGTGCCACATAATAACATGTTACATATTGAGTCAAAATAAATTCACCACTCATTGTATATACAAGTGTTTGTATTGGGATTTTTCCCATAGAAAGTCCAAGCCTTACCACCGCATAAACCATCATAAAAACAACTATAATCACAAATTTTGCAATGTATTTAAACTTAATTGTCTTATTCTGTGACATTACCATTAGAAAAACTGCTATTATTACTGGTATAATATGTCTTCTATCTGTTAAAATAGAAGACATCCAGAATAAAATGATGACTGTCATCCGAAACAAATTACTCTTTTTAAGCAAAAAAGCACGATTTATGGATGCTCCAGACAAAAAAGAAATAGTATAGGCCATCATATATAACCAAACATACTGCTGACCACTGAAACTCATATTTCGACGAAAATTCACATAATTCACATTCCAGTTCAAAAGTTGATTTATATTTTTACCCAAAAAAATCAAAAAAATCAAAGTACAAAAGACAGCTATTATATCTGCCATCAGCGTTTGTTTTGCATTTCTTGCAATGCTTAATTGCCCTGCAATCTTTTCAAAATTATTTTTTGGATGTCCAAATAAAAACAGCAATAATACAAAAAACAGAAATATCTGTAAATACAGATTTAATGTTTTTCCCATCAAATCTTCAGTAATTGTAAAATACCACATTCGTTGGCTTCCATTATCCAGCTTAAACTGTATAGATGCCATAATAGAATAAACAAAGAACACCGAGAGATAAATTCCTTCAATAGAGGTAACAACTTTTCCCCAACTTCCTAAAAACATTCTAAATGCCAACAGAGTTAAGATATAAAATAATACAAATATTCCTAATGATACTGAAATAGATGGGTTAAATATATATATTACTATCTCCAAAAACAATATCATTACAATGAAGGTAATACGAATAACTTTTTTATTCTCATTATTTTTCATGTAAATTACTCCTTTATTTATCACACTTCCTTGAATAATAGGTTTTTCAGCAGCTTTGCAGAGTCATTCCATGAATATTTTTTTAACACTTTCAACTGAGCATTACCGTTATTCTCGTTTGTAGTTTCAACACATAAATCTTTTTTTATATAGCTGACACTTTCTGAAAAAATTTCCCGCATTACTTCAGTATCAGAAACAACAACGCTCTTACATCCTGCACTCATAGCTTCAAGCGGTGGGATTCCAAATCCTTCATAAATACTAGGAAATAAAAACGCCTTACAGTCTCTCATCAATGTCTTTGCTTCGTTATCACTTATAAAACCTAATAATTTGATATTATTAGGACACTCAAACCCCAATCCATCAGCAAACACCTTCTCATTAATTGAACCTGCAATTGCAAATGTCTGATCTGACATTTTTTTCGCTTGTTCAGCAATCCACTTAAAGTTTTTGTTCGGTTCCATGCTTCCCATAGCAAAATAATATTTGTCTTTTTGCAAATTATATTTAACCAACGTACTTTCATCGTATCTAACACGCTTGTAGTGCTGCCAAGCATTAGGAATTACTACAATTTTATTTTCATCAACATGATAGTATTTCATAATTTCATGTTTTGAGAACTCAGAAACAGTGATAATTATCTTCGACCTTCTTATTTCGTTTATAAACAACAACTCATACCAAATTCTAAATTTCCAGCTAAAATATTCCGGGTGTGCTTTTATCTTCATGTCATGAATGGCAACAATTCCCGGATTTATCAGTGGTGCAACATTACATAAATTCAATGAAACGCCTTTATTTTTATGAACATACCATGGAAAAGAGAAATGCTCCCATAATCTGTTGTGTAGCTTTCCTACTTTTACTACCTTTATATTTTTATAAGTCGGGATATCTTCAACCTCTGGTGGAACAGCCATTTTAATACTATCTGGCTCGATTATCTTATCCAATTCTAATAATATTTCTCTTGCGTATCGCTCTACACCAGTAACTCTATGAATTAAAAAACGTCCATTGATTATTACTTTCATCGCTATATATTCCTTATCTTCTTTATTTCTGCTGGAGTTCCCAGTGCATAATAACAATCATCTGGCACATCCTTTGTCACAACAGAATTTACAGCAACAACTACGTTGTCTCCTATTTCTATTTTCCAACAATCAATGCACCTGTTCCAATAAATAGACCATCACCAATTGTCGGAACATCCTCACCAGGCAATCCATTTTTAAACTTCGCGCCAATCATCACATTAGGGAGAATCTTGCAATTTTCGCCTTATAATGAACTGCACAGTCAAGTCGTCTATGCCAAAACTTTGTACCTAATCCAATCTCAGATTTAGCTAAAACAGCATTTGCACATATCCAATAATTTACAAACTCTAATATACGCACAAGTGGAGTCAGTCCCTCCCGCTTTGTAAAGGGAATGCGCTATTTTCCCCAAAATGTCATTTCATTCTCCTGCACTTAAAAAGTCACAAACAGCTTTTTAATGTTATTGCAAAACTGTGTTGATAGAAAATTATTTTCAACTCGCTCTTTTCCTGCTTTACCATATTTCAGGCTTAGTTCTTTATTTTGAGCGAGCGTCTTCATCGCATCCGCATATTTTTCTACATTGCGATTTTCAACTTCGATTCCTGTTACTTTATTCAAACTAACATAGTTGACACCAGAGCCCGGAATGGTAAATGTAACTGCCGGTTTTTTGTAGTACATTCCCTCTGCCAGTGCCAAGCCAAATGCTTCATTCTTTGTAATAGAAGGAAAACAGAATATATCAGATGCTAAAATTAACGCTTTTAACTCTACATCATCAACGCGACCTGTAAAAATAATTTTGGCGTCACCTTTCGCTTCTTCATGAAGCTTTTCCGTTAATTCACCCTTTCCAGTAATAAAAATTCGGAATTTATCGTCCAAAAGCTTACTAGCTTGAACCAAGTAAGTGAAACCCTTATATTCAGTGTGACGTCCAACTGCGACGCATATCGTCTTATCCTTGTTTTCTTCCCGAATCTCTGCCGCACGTTTTTCTATTTCAGATGTGATTGTCATTCGTTCTACATTAATGCAGTTCGGCACAACAATGCACTTCTCTTTTACTGACTGAAGCCATTTGCTTCCCTCTATATAATTCGGAGATGTCGCTATAACTTTATCTGCACGAGTAAGTAAACTTCTATTTTGTGGAGCAAACAACAACTTCAAGTATTTCTGCCGAACAATATCGAGATGCC
>ENA-OPWX01001953-OPWX01001953.1-human-gut-metagenome-genome-assembly--contig:-NODE-1953-length-12323-cov-3.574095_pt1 | contig 12323 bp, 9 predicted proteins | sample MGYA00241514_ERZ502020 | MGnify/ENA primary metagenome ERZ502020 (study PRJEB25962, sample SAMEA2042105) | human gut metagenome | biome: human gut; feature: human-associated habitat; material: faeces... | reverse complement strand
ATGCTGATAGATACTGTGTTTTAGCGGATAATCAGATTTTTATTGTGTTTTTTATACAAAAAAAGACTCCCTGATTTCTCAGAGAGTCTTTGAAAAGTCTGAATTATTCAGCCTTGGGAGCTTCTTCTGCCTTAGGTGCTTCAGCCTTGGGAGCTTCAGCAGCAGGAGCAGCCTTGGGCGCTGCGGGTGCAGCAGCGGCGGGAGCCGCAGGCTGTGCAGGTCTCTTGCCTGTCAGCACGCCCTTAGGGCATTTGTTTGCACAGATGCCGCAAGCCTTACATTTGGTGTAATCAATAACAGCAAGGTTATCAATTACATGAATAGCGTCGAAAGGACAGTTCTTTTCGCAAATCTTACAAGCAATACAACCAACGGAGCAGTTGGGGATTACATTCTTACCCATATCCTTGGAGGAGCACTGTACTTTCACTTTCTTCTTAGCGGGCAGCAGTTCGATGATGTGCTTGGGGCAAGTGGAAACGCATTTGCCGCAGGCAACACATTTATCTTTATCAATCACTGCAACACCGTCAACGATTTCGATTGCGCCGAAGGCACAAGCCTTCTTGCAGCTGCCCAGACCCAGACAGCCATAGGAGCAGGATTTTGCACCCTGACCTGCAAGCTGAACAGCCATGTTACAATCGTCAATGCCGAAATAATCGTATTTATTTTTTGCTTTATCGCAAGTACCACCGCACTTTACGAAAGCGGCAACGGGTTCAGCAGAGGAAGCTGCAACACCCATGATAGCGCCAACCTTTTCAGCAACTGCTGCGCCACCAACGGGGCAGGCATTTACAGGAGCTGTACCGGCAACGATTGCAGATGCACAACCACCACAACCGGGGAAACCACAACCACCGCAGTTAGCGCCGGGCAGACATTCCAAAACCTGACCGATACGAGGGTCTTCTTCAACCTTGAAAACTTCACTCGCAACACCCAAGCAAGCGCCGAAAACAACGCCCATACCGCCGACACTCAGAACGGGAAATAAAATACTCATTGGATCCATATTCTTTTACCCTCCTCTATTACAGTTTGATCAGACCGGAGAAGCCCAGGAATGCGATAGACATCAGACCAGCTGTGATCAGAGCCATAGGGAAACCATCGAAGGCCTTCGGTGTTTCATTGTCAGCGATTCTTTCACGAATACCGGCAAACAGGATGATTGCCAGAGCAAAACCGGCAGCACCACCAACTGCGTTCAGAACGGATTCGATGAAGTTGTAGCCCTTCTGCATATTTGTAACGGCTACACCCAATACTGCGCAGTTTGTTGTAATCAGGGGCAGGAATACACCCAGAGCCTGATACAGAGCAGGTGCAGATTTTTTCAGGAACATTTCTACGAACTGTACCAAAGATGCGATCAGCAGAATGAACGCAATGTTATACAGGAATGTAATGTTCAGAGGCACCAGAATCAGGTTGTATACCAACCATGCTGCTGCTGCTGCCAGAGCCATTACGAAGATTACAGCCATGCCCATGCCGGCTGCTGTATCTACCTTCTTGGAAACACCGAGGAAGGGGCAGATACCTAAGAACTGGGACATAACGTAGTTGTTTACGAAAATGCCAGCCAATACTAACAAAATCAGATTCATTTATTTTCCCCTCCTTCTTATGCTTTTTTGTTTCTGAAATGGTTCAGAATAGCCATCAGAATAGCCAGTGTGAAGAAACCACCGGGAGCCATAACGAACAGCAGTGTTCTAGGGAATGCTTCGGGCAGAACTGTTACGTCGAACAGTGTGCCGCTGCCGATGAATTCACGCACCAGACCCAGACAGCCCAGAGCGATGGTGAAACCAAGACCCATACCGATACCATCGAATGCGGAAGCAACGGGACCATTTTTGGAAGCGAATGCTTCGGCACGCGCCAGAATCAGACAGTTTACTACGATCAGTGGAATGTACAGACCCAGGGATGCGTTCAGTGCAGGCAGATAAGCCTTCAGCAGGAACTCGATGATTGTTACGAATGTAGCAATAACAACGATAAAGCAAGGGATACGTACTGTATCGGGGATTACCTTTCTCAGCAGAGAGATAAACAGGTTCGCAAAAATCAGTACTGCTGTTGTGGAAAGGCCCATGCCGATACCATTGATAGCGGAAGATGTAACCGCCAGAGTAGGACACATACCAATAACCTGAACGAATGTAGGGTTTTCATTGATAATGCCGTTTTTGATAATTTTAATAGGGTTAGCCATCAATAAGCACCTCCATTCGCTGCGACCCAATCAAGAGCTTCCTGCGCACCGACACAAACTGCTCTGGAAGTAATTGTTGCACTTGTGATGGGAACAATTTCGCCGCCATCCTTTGTTACGGAAACAGAACCGGACTTGCCTGTGAACTGTTCGTAGAAGGAAGGATCGGTTGCCTTTGCACCCAGACCTGCTGTTTCGGAGTGACCTGTTACACGCAGACCTGTGATTGTACCGTCAGCATCAATGCCAACCATTGTTTTTACAGCGCCGCCGAAACCGCCGGGCTCTGTTGTGATAACGAAACCGCCGTTATCGCCTTTGTATACTGCTGTGATTGTGCCTGTCAGATCAGCATCCAGCAGCTCGAAGGAGGATGCGTCGGGCATAACTGCCTGCATACCTTCATTCAGAGATTTTTCGTTCTGTGCAGCAATAGGAGCAGCGGTTACTTCGGATACAACACCCAGAATACCGGCTGCAATAGCGGAGATAAGCAACAGAACGATCGCGGGTTTAACTACTGCTTTAGAGTCCATGCTTATTTCGCCTCCTTTGTTTTAGGCAGTGCACCGAAGATTGTAGGTTCTGTGAATCTTTCAATCAGAGGTACACAGCAGTTCATAATCAGAATAGAATAGGATACGCCTTCCGGATAACCGCCGAAGGTACGAATCAGGTAAGTCAAAAGACCTGCGCCGACAGCGAAGATAACCTGACCCTTAGGGGTTACGGGAGAAGAAGCGTAGTCGGTTGCCATGAAGATACCACCCAGCATAACGCCGCCGGCGAAGATTTCCTGCAAAGGCATACGCATGCCGTGTCTGCCGATTACTGCGAACAGAATGAATACGGTTGCGATGTAGATTACGGGAATCTTCCAGCTGATTACGTGCTTGTACAGCAGGTAGATACCGCCGATAATCAGAGCGATTGCACAGGTTTCACCGATGGTACCGCCAACCTGACCGAGTACCAGCTGACCCAGAGAAGCATCCAGAGTGCCGTTTTTCAGCTGTGCCAGAGGTGTTGCGTATGTAGCAGCATCTGCTGCAAGACCGTTGGGAACAACCCATGTGGTCATTTCTGTGGGGTAGGAAGCCAACAGGAACGCACGACCTGCCAGTGCAGGGTTGATGAAGTTCTGGCCCAGACCGCCAAACAGTTGTTTTGCAAAAATGATAGCAAATGCACTACCTACGATTGCAACCCATACGGGAGCAGATGCAGGAAGGTTCATTGCCAGTAACAGACCGGTTACAACTGCGGACAGGTCGTTGATTGTAACAGGTTTTTTTGTGATTTTTTCATACAGCCATTCAAAGAAAACAGCAGAAATGATTGCAGCTACAATCAGAATCAGTGCTCTCAGGCCGAAATAATAGATACCCGCTGCTGTTGCAGGAACCAGAGCGATGATAACATCACGCATAATGCTCTGGATGGATTCTTTGGAACGCACGTGAGGGGTACCGGATACTACAAAATTAGCCATGTTTTATTCTCCCCCTTCTTATTTCTTTTCCTCAGCGGCCTTTTTCTCAGCCTCTGCTTTTGCTCTTGCTGCTGCAGCGGCTGCCTTCTTGCCTGCTTCGATTTTCTTTGTCGCTCTGATGGACTGCGCCAGCTGACGCTTCGCAGGACATTCGTAGGAACAAGAACCGCATTCGATACAATCCAGACCGTGATGCTTTACGAAACCTTCGCCGTCACCCTTGATTGCAAAGGCATTCAGCATGAAGGGCATCAGGCCCATAGGGCAATGCTCTACGCATTTACCGCAGCGGATGCAGTTTCTTTCTTCGGGAATGTATGCTTCGTCCTTTGTGAAGCAAAGCAGACCGGAGGTTGTCTTAACAGACGCAACATCCAAAGTATACAGTGTGGGACCCATCATGGGACCGCCTGCAATCAGCTTTACGGGAGGGTTTTCTTCGTTGAAACCGCCAATGGCATCTACCAGATCTCTCAGCGTCATGCCGATTCTGATTTTGTAGTTGCCGGGGTTTTTGATACCCTTACCGGAAACGGTAACGATTCTTCTCATCAGAGGTCTGCCCTTGCAGATTGCTCTTTCGATTGCAACAACAGTATCTACGTTGTCTACGATACAGCCTGCGGATGCGGGCAGTGCGCCGGATTTTACTTCTCTCTTTGTGATAGCGTAAATCAGGTGTTTTTCGGAGCCCTGAGGGAATTTTGTTACCAGAGGCTGAACAGTGATGTTATCAATGCCCTCGCATGCCTTCTGCATGGAAGCGATTGCTTCGGGCTTGTTCATTTCGATACCGATTACGCCCTTTGCGTTGGGATGCAGCTTCAGCATAATCTGCAGACCTCTTACGATTCTTTCGGGTTCTTCCAGCATCAGGCGGTAGTCACATGTGAGGTAGGGCTCACATTCAGCCGCATTGATGAGGATATGATCGATGGGTGTGTCCTTGGGAGGGTTCAGTTTTACGTGTGTAGGGAAACCTGCACCACCCAGACCAACAACGCCGGCATTTTTGATTGCTGCCAGAATTTCGTCATTTGTCATGGTTGTGTAATCCTTACCTTCGTTGAGACCTTCGATCTCTTCCATTTTGCCGTCGTTCTTTACAACGATAGCTTTTACCATTGCACCACCGGGTACGAGCATAGGTCTGATGTCTACAACTTCGCCGGAAACGGAGGCGAAGATAGGAGAAGACATGAATGCGCCGGACTCAGCGATTTTCTGTCCTACCTTTACATGATCGCCAACGGCAACCAGTGGATCACAAGGAGCACCGATGTGCTGGCTCATAGGGTAGAACAACTCAGAGTTTTCTTTGGGCATAATCACCTTGATGGGCTGGTCTTTTGCCAGTTCTTTCCCATCAGGAGGATGTACACCACGTTTGAACGTTAAAGCTTGCATATTATCCCCCTCTGTTCAAATTTGTCGTGCGCCAGGGATGGCGCTGGTTTAAAGTTATACTTTTGTAAGAAAATAACTATAATATAACAGCAATATTTTAATACAAAAATAAGAATTTCTCAATAATTTTGCAGAAAAAAGGCGAAAAAACTTTTTTTCAAAAGAAATTTTCACCTGATTATTCCAGAAAAGAACCCTTCTTCCACAAAATAATGTCGAAATCTGATCTTTGCGTTATAATATTGCTGAGACATCCGCAAAACAAAAAATAATTTGTATGCGAATGAATCATCTTATATAGTTTACACTTATTATCTATAAAAGTAAATGTTAATTTATTACCATAATCTTGGCATTTTTTCTCTGCTTTTTTAGGGATATTTAAACAAAATGGTGGGATTATATTAGATTTTATGATAAAATAAATGCAATCAAGCATCAAGAAAGGGGGATTTTTTATGGAGCTGTCGCTTCAGGTGCAGCAAAAACAGATTTTATCACAGAAAATGCAGCAGTCTGTGGAGATTTTGCAGATGAATGCCGTGACCCTTTCCGAATATATCCGAGAATTTGCGGAGGAGAACCCCCTTGTGGAATGGAATGAGGAAAAGGAACCCATGCAGCAGGAAAATACGGAGCTGCTGCAAAAGCTGGAATGGCTTGAGGAGGCGGATGAGCAGAACCGCAGCCTTTACCGTATGGAGCATGAGCAGGAGGAAAAGGAGCGCGAAACGAATGCCTTCGGCAGAAAAGAGGGGCAGAGTCTGCGCGAATTTCTCCTTTTTCAGATAAATATACAAAAAATTCCGGCAGGACATAAGGCTGTTCTGCGGTTTCTGGCGGAGAGTACTGCCGAAAGCGGCTATCTGGAAAAGGATGCCATCGAAATGATGATGGAAAAATATCCGATGAAAAAATCCACTGCCGCAAGAATTCTGGCGCAGTTTCAAGCTTTGGAGCCCTCCGGTGTGGGGGCAAGAAATTTGCAGGAGTGTCTGCTCATTCAGCTGAAGCAGAAAAACGCCTCTGCTCTTTCCATGAAGATCACAAGAAATTATCTGGATGAGCTGGCGAAAAACCGCCTTTCCTATATCGCAAAGGCGGAAAAGGTTTCCATGGAGCGGCTCATGCGTGCCCTACAGGAAATTCGCTCCTGTCAGCCCAAGCCCGGCAGTGGCTTTGCAGGGGAGGATAATGTGCAATATGTCGTGCCGGATGTTCTGGTGGAGCGCAGGGGTGAGGAATTTATCGTCACCACAAACACAACCGTGATGCCCCGTCTTACCGTCAGCCACAGCTATGTGAAGCTGCTGCGCGAAAAAGCGGATGCACAGACGGAGGAATATATTGCAGAGCAGCTGAAGCGTGCCGAGTGGGCATTGCAGTGCATCAGCCGCAGAGAAAGCACCTTACAGCAGGTGGTGGAAGCCATCGTGGAAAAGCAGAGGGATTTTTTCTCAGAGCCGCAGGGGCAGCTTGTGCCTTTGCGTCTGGTGGATATTGCAGAGCAGCTCGATATCCATGAATCCACCGTAAGCCGTGCGGTCAAGGAAAAATATTTGCAGTGTGAACGCGGTGTGTTCCCGTTGCATACCTTCTTCTCCAAGGCAATGGCAAAAGCGGAAGCGGCGGAAAATGTTTCTGCGGACAGCATCAAGAACCGCCTGCGTGCCATCATTGATGCGGAGGAAAAAACAAAACCCCTCAGTGATCGGGAGCTGACGGAGCGCCTGACCGCGGAGGGCGTGCAGATTTGTCGCCGCACTGTTGCAAAGTACAGAGAAGCTATGGGCATTGCAGGAGCATCGGGCAGAAAGCGGTATGACGCAGAAAAGTAAAATGAGATTTTAATGATTTGGAGTATACTTAATATGGTAGAAATTTTTCAGCTACAGCTGCATAAATCAAGTGCCGTTCCTCTTTATCAGCAGCTGGCAGAGGGCATTGAGGGGATGATTACGGATGGTGTTCTGCTTGCCAACAGCAAGCTGCCGCCCATCCGCAAAACGGCGGAGCATTTCGGAGTGAATTCTGTTACGATTGTCAATGCGTATAAGCTGCTTGAGAAAAAGCAGCTGGTCTATTCGCGCGTGGGCAGCGGCACCTTTGTTTCGCCCCTGCCTGTGGAGCATATTCCGGAGCCTGTGGCAAGCCGCAATCTCCGTTCCTTTGAAAGCGGTCTTTCCATGGAAAATGCCATCAATTTTACAAGCACCTCTCTGCCGAATGAAATGTTCCCTGTGGATGCATTTAAGGAGGCGTTCAATGCGGTGCTGGATAGGGAAAAGGGCGGTGCCTTCCGTTATATGGACAGCATGGGCTATGCCCCCCTGCGCGAGCAGCTTTGCCGTTATCTTATGAATTATGGCATCAAAACCTCTCCGGAAAACGTGCAGATTATCTCCGGCGCACAGCAGGGCATTGATATCATTTCAAAGGCGATGCTGCGCTATGGGGATGTTGTTTTTGTGGAAAAGCCCACGTTTTACGGTGCAGCGGGTGCATTTCTGTCCCGTGGGGGCAAGCTGATGGAGATTCCTCTGGAGGAGGATGGCATGGATATGGTCATTCTGGAAAACTTCCTCAAGCTGTATCATCCGCGTTTTATTTATATGATGGCATATTATCAGACCCCGACAGGCATCTCCTATTCCATGGAGAAAAAACGCCGCCTGCTTGAGCTGGCAGAAAAATACGATACCTATATCATCGAGGAGGACGATTTTTACGATTTCCATTATGATAAGGAGCCGATTGTTCCCCTGAAGGCGTTAGATTATAAAAATCGTGTCATTTATATCAAAAGCTTTTCCAAAATCCTCATGCCCGGTCTGCGCATGGGGCTGATTGTTCTGCCGAAGAAAATCCATCAGGCAGTCATGGAAGCAAAATATACGACAGATATTTCCACCTCCGGCTTTATCCAGAGAGCCTTGGAATATTATCTGCGCGAATTTGGCTGGGGGGAGCATGCCGCACAGGCAAGACGCTACGGCGGCGAGAAATACCGCAAAATGCTTTCCGCCGCAAGAAAATATCTCTCCGATGTGGCGAAATACGGACAGCCAAACGGCGGTGTCAGCCTTTGGGTGGAGCTGCCCGTGGGCGTGGGCGCAGAAGCGTTTTGCAGCCGCATGCTGGAAAAGAATGTCATTCTCACCCCCGGCAGTCAGTATGATATCAGCGGCGAGGAAAATCGCCATATCCGTCTCAGCTTCCTGAACCTCAGTGATGATAAGATAGAGGTTGGGCTGAAGCGCATCGGGGATATGATTCGCGCCATGCTGGAGGAAAAATTTCTTACACTGCCTTGACAAACGGATTTCAAGTGCCTATAATCAAATCATTATTAGAAAAACAGAAAAAAGTCAGGAAAAGAAGGAGTACATTTTGGTTCGGACTTTCAGAGAGAGGCAGCTTGGTGGGAAAGCCTCAGCAGCACAGAATGGAAGCAGTCTTTTCGGTTTCTCTTGTTTCTTCAAAGGAAACAGGCTCCGCAGTGGAATAAAAAAGTATATTGCGGCGTAAATCGGCGTTAACGATTTCGAGTGACGGCAGCAAAGCCGTAACTAGGGTGGTACCACGGTAAATTCGTCCCTGTTCTTCGGAACAGGGATTTTTTTCATTACCCCAAAAACAGGATTTTATTGTGGGAATTATATTTTTATCTTTTTAAGGAGGAAAAGCTATGAAAAATCTCGGTGTAAACGAAATCAGAGAGCTGTTTCTGCAGTTCTTTGAATCCAAAGACCATTTGCGTCTGAAATCCTTTTCCGTCGTTCCCCGTAACGACAAGAGCCTGCTGTTGATTAACTCCGGTATGGCACCCATGAAGGCATACTTCACAGGGCAGGAAACACCCCCCAGTAAGCGTGTTACAACCTGTCAGAAATGTATCCGTACAGGGGATATTGATAATGTCGGCAAAACCGCGCGCCACGGCACATTTTTTGAAATGCTGGGCGATTTCTCCTTTGGCGATTATTTTAAGAACGAAATCATCCCTTGGTCTTGGGAGTTTGTTACCAAATGGCTGGAAATCCCTGAGGATAAGCTGTATGTCACCATCTATGAGGAGGATGACGAAACAGGCGAAATCTGGCATGAAAAGGTTGGTCTGCCTTGGGACAGAATCAAGAAGCTTGGCAAGGAGGATAACTTCTGGCAGCATGGTACAGGTCCCTGTGGTCCCTGTACGGAAATCTATTATGACCGCGGTCCCGAATATGGCTGCAACAGCCCTACCTGCGGCGTTGGCTGTGACTGCGACAGATACATGGAATTCTGGAATCTGGTTTTGACACAGTTCGATGCGCATGAGGATGGCACCTATACCGAGCTGGATCATAAAAACGTAGATACCGGCATGGGTCTGGAACGTATGGCAACCATCATGCAGGGCGTAGATTCCATTTTCGATGTGGATACCGTAAAATATATCCGCGATGCGGTTTGTCAGAAGGCAGGCGTGGAATATGGCAAGGAGCATAAGATTGACGTTTCCGTTCGTATCATCACAGACCATATCCGCTCTGTTACAATCATGACCGCAGACGGCGTTCTGCCCTCCAATGAAGGGCGCGGCTATGTATTGAGAAGACTGCTGCGTCGTGCGGCGCGTCATGGCAAGCTTTTGGGTATTCAGGGTGAATTCCTTGCAGAGCTTTCCAAGGCTGTTATCACCTGTAGCGGCGAAGCATATCCTGAGCTGGTGGATAAGCAGGATTATATCTTTAAGATTCTTTCCATCGAGGAGAACAGCTTCTATAAGACTATCGATAAGGGTATGGAAATCCTCAAGGAGGATATGGAGGAAATGAAAGCCGCAGGCGAAACCGTGATGAGCGGCGAAAAATCCTTCCGCCTGTATGATACCTATGGCTTCCCTGTTGATTTGACAAAGGAAATTCTGGAAGAAGCAGGCATGCGCGTGGATGAGGAGGCCTTTGCGAAGGAAATGCAGGCACAGAAGGATCGTGCGCGTAAGGCAAGAGGCGGCGAGGGCTACATGGGCGCAGCCGTAACCGTATACGATGAGCTGCCTACCGATCTGGAAACAAAATTCGCAGGCTATGATGTGGATACCGTAGTGGATGCAAAAATCGTTGCTCTGGTTGCAAACGATGCCGTTGCAGAAGGCGCGCAGGCAGAGGATTCCGTTGTGGTATTCCTTGACAGAACCCCCTTCTACGCAGAAAGCGGCGGTCAGGTTGGCGATCATGGTATCATCAAAACCGCAAACGGCGTTGTTAAGGTAACAAACTGCATGAAGGTAATCGGCGGCAAAATCGCGCATCAGGGCGTGGTAGAGGAAGGCTCCGTTACCGTTGGCGATATTGCCTGTGCAGAAATTGACAAAAAGCACAGAATGGCTTCCGCAAGAAACCACTCCGCAACCCATCTGCTGCAGAAGGCACTGAGAACCGTTCTGGGGACACATGTTGAGCAGTCCGGCTCCTATGTCAGCGCAGATAGACTGCGTTTCGACTTCACCCATTTCACCGCTATGACACCGGATGAAATCAAAGAGGTGGAAAGACTGGTCAATGAAGCAATCTTCGCAAGCTATCCCATTGTTGCGGAGGAAATGAGCATTGATGCGGCAAGAGAGAAGGGCGCAATGGCGCTCTTTGGTGAGAAATACGGCGATATTGTGCGCGTGGTTGATATGGGCGGCTACAGCGTTGAGCTTTGCGGCGGCGCACATCTGAAAAATACGGCACAGGTTGGTTCCTTTAAAATTGTTTCCGAAAACGGCGTTGCCGCAGGTGTCAGACGTATTGAAGCGCTGACAGGCGAAGGTGCACTCCTGCATTATCAGGCGCAGGAGGATGAGGTGCGTACACTGGCACAGATGGTGAAAACCTCTCCCGATAAGCTGGTGGCAAGAGTGGAACAGCTCTTGGCAGAGCAGAAGGAGCTTTCCAAGGAGCTGGAAAAGCTGAAAGCAAAAATGGCAGGCGGCGCAGCGGATGAAATGCTGAGCAAGAAGGTTGATATCAACGGCGTGGCAGTGCTTGCGGCAGAGGTGAAGGATATGGATGCCAACGCAATGCGTACCCTTGGCGATCAGCTGAAAAATAAGCTTGGCAGCGGCGTAATCGTTCTGGCAGGCGCAGCAGGCGGCAAGGTAAGCCTGATGGCAATGGCAACCGATGATGTTGTGAAAAAGGGCGCACATGCAGGCAATATCATCAAAGCGGCAGCAGCAGTCTGCGGCGGTGGCGGCGGCGGTCGTCCCAATATGGCGCAGGCAGGCGGCAAGGACGCATCCAAGATTGCCGATGCACTGGAAAAAGCAAAGGAAATCATTGCAGAACAGATGAAGTAAGTTAAAAATAGAGCGTATATAAAGAAAGGGTATCTCCGAGAGGAGATACCCTTTTTTGCGTCTGCACAGAAGGCTTTATGCGCTGCGGATGAAGCGTAGCGGCTTTTGTCGAAACTTTCTTTCTGCCCTCGCCCCGTTTTGACAAAAAAAGCGGTTCTGTTTGTTTAGAATGGGCGTATGGAGGGAAGCAGTATGGAAAAGACAGAAATCACATTGGAATATACGGAACAAACACCGCGCTTCGGCAAAATGCTCCTGCCGAAAAAGGAGCCGAAAAAGCCGTTTCCGTGGAAGACCCTGCTGCAGGGCGGCGGCTTCTGCCTGATGGGGCTGTTTTGGGGCAGGATTGAGCTGATGGGACTGCTGCGCCCGATGGGGCTTGCCTATCTTTCCGCCTTTTTCGGGGAGGGGTGGCTCTTTGGGGCGGTCTGGCTTGCGGTCGGACTGGGGGCATTTGCCCATGCACCGCTCAAGACTGGCGCAGGGCTTGCGGCGGCACTCGCCATTCAGCTTACGTTGGGGCGTTTTCTGGAACGGCAGGAAATGGGAAAGAAGGCCCTTCTCGGTACCTTTGCTTCGGTGCTGGCAGGTATCTTTTTTGCTGTCAGCCGACAGGGTCTGGGGTTCTATTTTGCCATTGCCGCTGTGGAGGGCGCGCTGACGCTTGGCATCAGTTATCTGGTGCAGAAGGGCGTGGTGCTTCTGCTGGAGCATGGGAAGGCTGTGATTCCCTCCAGAGAGGAAATGCTTTCGCTCCTGCTTCTGGCAGGGGGCGTTCTGGCAGGGCTTGCGTCCCTGCAAAACCGCCCGATCGGCGCATTTTTGCTGCCGATGGCATCTGCGTTTTTTCTGCTTCTTGCCGC